>ERZ724518.69-NODE-69-length-31830-cov-8.768025_pt1 | contig 31830 bp, 33 predicted proteins | sample MGYA00376051_ERZ724518 | MGnify/ENA primary metagenome ERZ724518 (study PRJEB28724, sample SAMN07190885) | wastewater metagenome | isolation source: influent of sewage treatment plant in Hong Hong | place: Hong Kong | collected 2016-03-17 ... | reverse complement strand
CCCATGATCAGCGCATTGCGGTCCAGCAGGCACTCGGTGGGCATCGCGGGCGCGACGATCTCCTCGGCGGCGTCGGCGATGTCGAAGAAGTCGATTCCGGTCTTCACGCCGATCTTGTCGAACACGCCGATCAGCGCCTCGACGGGCGCGTTGCCCGCGCCCGCGCCGAACCGACGAACGCTGCCGTCGATCTGCTTGGCACCCGCGCGCACGGCCTCCACTGAGTTCGCGACACCGAGTCCCAGGTTCTCGTGGCCATGAAAACCAACTTGAGCATCCGACCCCAACTCGGCGACCAGCGCGGCCACCCGGTCGGCCACGCCGTCGAGAACCAGGGCACCCGCGGAGTCGACCACGTACACGCACTGGCAGCCGGCATCGGCCATGATCCGCGCCTGCTTGGCCAGCTTCTCCGGCGGCAGGGTGTGGCTCATCATCAGGAACCCGACCGTCTCCAGGCCCAACTCCCGGGCCAGCCCGAAGTGCTGGATCGAGACGTCGGCTTCGGTGCAGTGCGTGGCGATCCGGCAGATCGAGCCCCCGTTGTTCTGCGCCTCCTTGATGTCCTCCTTGATGCCGACACCCGGCAGCATCAGGAAGGCGATCTTGGCGTCCTTCGCGGTCTCGGCGGCGAGCTTGATCAGTTCCTGCTCCGGCGTCTTGGAGAACCCGTAGTTGAAGCTGGACCCGCCGAGGCCGTCACCGTGGGTCACCTCGATCACCGGAACGCCCGCGGCGTCGAGGGCGGCGACGATCGCCTGCACCTCCTCGGGGGTGAACTGGTGACGCTTGTGGTGCGAGCCATCGCGCAGCGACGTGTCGGTGATGCGGACGTCCCACATCGCGTTGAAGAAGATCCCGTCAGCACTCATGCGCGAGCCCCTTCGGCTACGTTGGCCGCCTCTCTGGCCATCTCCTCGCCGACCTTGGTCGCCGCGGCGGTCATGATGTCCAGATTCCCCGCGTAGGGCGGCAGATAGTCGCCCGCACCTTCGACCTCCACGAAGGTGGTCACCACGTAGTTTCCGCCGTTGACCACCGAGGGCTCGTCGAACTGCGGTTCGTTGAGCAGTTGGTAGCCGGGGACGTAGGTCTGCACCTCGGCCACGACGTCCTTGATCGACTGCGTGATGGCGTCGCGGTCGGCGTCTTCCGGAATCGCGCAGAAGATGGTGTCGCGCATGATCATCGGCGGGTCGGCCGGGTTGAGGATGATGATCGCCTTGCCCCGCTCGGCGCCGCCGATCACCTCGACACCCTTGGACGTGGTCTTGGTGAACTCGTCGATGTTGGCTCGGGTGCCCGGCCCGGCCGACACCGAGGAGACGCTGGCGACGATCTCGGCGTAGGGCACCTCCACGACCCGGGACACGGCGTAGACGATCGGGATGGTGGCCTGACCGCCGCAGGTGACCATGTTGACGTTGGGCGCATCGAGGTGGTCGCGCAGGTTGGCTGGTGGCACCACGCCGGGGCCGACCGCGGCCGGGGTGAGGTCGATCGCCTTGATACCGGCCTCGGCATACCGCGGGGCGGCGGCCTTGTGCACATAGGCCGAGGTGGCCTCGAACACGAAGTCCGGCAACTCGGACTGGGCGAGCAGCCAGTCCACCCCGTCCGCGCTGGTCTCCAGGCCGAGCTTGCGCGCGCGGGCCAGGCCTTCGCTGGCCGGGTCGATTCCGATCATCCAGCGCGGCTCGAGCCACTCCGATCGCAGCAGCTTGTACAGCAGGTCGGTGCTGATGTTGCCCGACCCCACGATGGCGACGGACTTCTTCTGCGCCATGGACGCTCCTCTAGTCGAACGAAACCCGGACTGAGCCCAGCCCGGTGAAATCGGCGACGAAACTCTCGCCGGGGCGTGCGTCGATCGCCCGGGTGCACGACCCGGGCAAGATGATGTCGCCGGCCTTGAGTCGCACGCCGAAGCTGTCGACCTTGCGGGCCAACCAGGCCACCGCGGTGACGGGGCTGCCCAGAACGGCATCGCTGCGACCCTCGGCGACGACTTCGCCGTCGCGGGACAGGACCGCCTCGATCGCGTTGACGTCGATGTCCTTGGGCGACACCCGCTCGCGGCCCAGCACGAAGCCGCCGGAGGACGCGTTATCGGCGATGGTGTCGCACAGGCTGATCTTCCAGTCCTTGATGCGGGTGTCGATGATCTCGATCGAAGGCGCGAACGCGGCGGTCGCGGCCAGGACGTCATCCTCGGTGCAGCCCGCGCCGGGCAGATCGTCGGCCAGAATGAAGGCCACCTCGACCTCGAGGCGCGGGAACAGGTAGCGCCCCGCGGCCACCGGCTGGTCCTCGAAACACTCCATCTCGGAGAGCAAGTGCCCGTAATCGGGCTCCTCGACGCCCATCATCTTCTGCATCGCCTCGGAGGACAGCCCAACCTTGTGGCCGACCACCCGGGCTCCCTCGGCCACCCGCTGACGGATGTTGATCAGCTGAATCTCGTACGCATCGACGACGTCGATGTCCGGATGGACGATCGTCAGTGGGGTCAGCGGCGTCCGTCGCCGGGCCGCCTCGGCAAGTTCAGCGGCCAGTTCGTCTCGCGTCGCAACACTCAACATCCATGAGTCCAATCGTCGACGTGACCGGGCTGAGTGCACCCGGCAGGGGCAACTGTAGTGCGATCCCGTCACCGCGGCACTAAGCGTTCCGCTGACCGGAAAGGCAGCCCAGTAGCGCCGCGACGGGACGATTCTATAACGTGTTCTAGTATGACAGCTCAGGAGTTCGACGTCATCGTCGTCGGAAGCGGCGCAGCGGGCATGGTCGCCGCTCTTACCGCCGCCCACCAGGGACTATCGGCTGTGGTCGTCGAGAAGGCGCCGCACTTCGGCGGCTCGACGGCGCGATCGGGCGGTGGCGTGTGGATCCCGAATAACGAGATCCTCAAGCGCGACGGTGTCACCGACACGAAGGACGCCGCGCGCACCTATCTGCACTCGATCATCGGCGACGTCGTCGAGCCCGAGCGGATCGACACCTACCTCGAACGCGGGCCGGAGATGCTCTCGTTCATACTGCAGAACAGCCCGCTGAAGATGTGCTGGGTGCCGGGCTACTCCGACTACTACCCGGAGGCGCCGGGCGGGCGTCCGGCCGGCCGATCGATCGAACCCAAGCCGTTCAACGCCCGCAAGTTGGGCCCCGACGAGGCGGGACTGGAGCCCGCCTACGGCAAGGTCCCGCTCAATGTCGTTGTGATGCAGCAGGATTACGTTCGGCTCAACCAACTCAAGCGGCACCCGCGTGGCGTTCTGCGCAGCCTCAAGGTCGGCGCCCGCACCATGTGGGCCGGCATGCGGGGCAAGAACCTCGTCGGGATGGGGCGCGCGCTGATCGGGCCGCTGCGCATCGCGCTGCGTGAGGCCGGGGTGCCCGTGCTGCTCAACACCGCGCTGACCGACCTCTACGTCGAGGACGGTGTGGTCCGCGGCATCTACGTGCGGGACATGACCGGGCCGGAAGCGGCCGATCCGCAACTCATCCGGGCCCGCCGGGGAGTCATCCTGGGCTCGGGCGGGTTCGAACACAACGAACAGATGCGGGTCAAGTACCAGCGCGCACCGATCACCACCGAGTGGACCGTCGGGGCCGTCGCGAATACCGGCGACGGCATCGTCGCCGCCGAGAAGCTCGGGGCCGCACTGGACTTGATGGAGGACGCCTGGTGGGGCCCGACGGTGCCGCTGGTCGGCGCGCCGTGGTTCGCGCTCTCCGAGCGCAACTCCCCCGGGTCGATCATCGTCAACCTCGCAGGCAAGCGCTTCATGAACGAGTCCATGCCCTACGTCGAGGCCTGCCACCACATGTACGGCGGGCAGTACGGCCAGGGTTCCGGGCCGGGCGAGAACGTGCCGGCATGGCTGATCTTCGACCAGCAGTATCGCGACCGCTACATCTTCGCCGGGCTGCAACCCGGGCAGCGCATCCCCAAGAAGTGGATGGAGTCCGGTGTGATCGTCACCGCAGGCACCATCGAGGAACTGGCCCAGAAGACCGGCCTGCCCGAGGCGGACTTCGTGGCGACCGTCGAGCGGTTCAACGGCTTCGCCCGCACGGGTGTCGACGAAGACTTCCACCGCGGCGAGAGCGCCTACGACCGCTACTACGGCGACCCGACCAACAAGCCCAACCCGAATCTCGGCGAGATCAAACACGGCCCCTACTACGCGGCCAAGATGGTGCCGGGTGATCTGGGCACCAAGGGCGGCATCCGCACCGACGTCCACGGGCGCGCGCTGCGCGACGACGGCTCGGTGATCGAGGGACTGTATGCGGCCGGTAACGTCAGCGCGCCGGTGATGGGACACACCTATCCCGGGCCGGGCGGCACCATCGGTCCGGCGATGACCTTCGGGTATCTGGCGGCGCTGCACATCGCCGGGGCCGACAAGCAGGCCGACGCGGGGAAGGGCTGACATGCCGATCGATCTCGACGTCGCGCTCGGCGCCGAGCTGGAGCCGATCGAGTTCTCCTGGACCAGCAGCGACGTCCAGCTCTACCACCTCGGCCTGGGCGCGGGTGCGGACCCGATGGACCCCCGCGAACTGCGCTATCTGGTGGACAAGACCCCGCAGGTGCTGCCGACGTTCGGCAATGTGGCGGCCAGCTTCCACATGACCGAGCCGCCGGAGGTGAAGTTCCCCGGGATCGACATCGAGCTGGGCAAGGTGCTGCACGCCAGCGAGGCGGTGACGGTGCCCGCGCCGCTGCCGCCGAGCGGCACCGCCCGGTCGGTCCAGCGGTTCACCGAGATCTGGGACAAGGGCAAGGCCGCCGTGATCGTGAGTGAGTCGACGGTGACCGACCCGGACGGCAAGGTGCTGTGGACCACCAAGCGATCCATCTTCGCCCGGGGCGAGGGGGGCTTCGGCGGCGAGCGTGGCCCATCGACCTCGGTGGCCGCCCCGGATCGCGCACCGGACCATGAGATCGACGTGCCCGTGCTTCCGCAGCAGGCGCTGCTGTACCGGCTCTGCGGCGACCGCAACCCGCTGCACTCCGATCCGGGGTTCGCCGCGGCCGCCGGTTTCGACCGTCCGATCCTGCACGGCCTGTGCACCTACGGCATGACGTGCAAGGCGCTGGTGGACACGCTGCTGGACGCCGACGTCAGCCGGGTCGGCGGCTACGGAGCGCGCTTCGCCGGGGTGGTCTTCCCCGGTGAGACCATCCGGGTCAGCGCGTGGAAGGACGGCGACCGCTACATCGGGATGGTCACGGCGCCGAGTCGCGACGACGCCGTCGTGCTTTCTGATGTGGAGCTGACTCCGGTCTAGCCTTGTTGGGCCGCCCCGGGCGTGAAGCTATCCGCACCGTCGGCACCGACTGCTCAACTAGCTTCACGCCCGACCGGCGAGCGCGGCGCGGACTCGGCGGACGACCTCCTCGGCTCGGTCGGCGGCGGTCACCCTGATGACCGTCCAGCCCCGCCGCTGCAACATCTCCAGCCGGCGGATGTCATAGGAGTACTGCGAGCGGACGGTGCGATGATGCTCACCGTCGTACTCCACGGCGACGAGCGCGTCCTCCCAACCCATGTCCAGGTATGCCACCGCGTCGCCGAACTCATTGCGTATCGGTATCTGTGTCCGCGGCCGCGGTAGTCCGCTTTCCAAAAGCGTGACCCTCAACCACGATTCCTTCGGCGACTGCGCACCCGGATCGACCAGTGCGAGCGTTCTGCGCGCCCGCACGATTCCGCGCCGGCCGGCGCTTCGGTTGAGAAGTGGTTCGACCTCAATCATGTTGAGCGATGTCGCCCGGGCCAGCGCGTCGACGGCCGCGACACCCGGTATGGTGCTGTTCCAGCAGGCCAGATCGAGCGCCGTTCGGGCCGGCGTCGTTACGGGTACACCGTCCACCACACACACTTCCTCGGGCTCAAGGTTGTCACCGCGCACCTGAATCCCGGGAAGGCGGTGCCGATTTCCGTGGAAGAGCTCGACTGGAGCCGATGCGTCCACCCACCTACTTCCGTGCAGCGCAGCCGCCGAACGGCCGGCAATGATGCCGCGCTTGCCGGACCACAGCCAGCCGGCCTTGGCGCGCAGCGCGGCAGTCACTTCGGTGTCGGCGGTGACGTAGACGTCGCGCAAGAGGCGCCGATGGCGGTTCTGCAATTCCGTCCACGTCACACCCGCGGCCAACGCCTCGCTACCGAGGAAGGGGGCACCCATGACCGCATCGTGCCAACCACCACCGACAACCCCGCGAGCGTGAAGCGGTCAGCACTTTCGGCATCGACTGCGCGAATACCTTCACGCTCGGCGGCTGATCGGTCGTCGGCCGCGGCGCTCAGCCCAGGATCAGCCCCGACGTCGGCACGCCGGTGCCGGCGGTGACGAGCACGTGCTCCACGTTGGGCACCGGGTTGACCGACGTGCCCCGAAGCTGGCGCACGCCCTCGGCGATGCCGTTCATGCCGTGGATGTAGGCCTCGCCGAGCTGGCCACCGTGGGTGTTGATCGGCAGCCGGCCACCGATCTCGATCGCGCCGTCGGCGATGAAGTCCTTGGCCTCGCCCCAGCCGCAGAACCCCAACTCCTCCAGCTGGATCAGGGTGAACGGGGTGAAGTGGTCGTAGAGGATCGCGGTCTGGATGTCGGTCGGCTTCAGGCCCGACTGCGCCCACAACTGCTTGCCCACCAGACCCATCTCGGGTAGGCCGTCGAGTTCGGGACGGTAGTAGCTCACCATCGAGTACTGATTCGGGCTCGAGCCCTGCGCGGCCGCCTCGATGACGGCGGGCCGGTGCTTCAGATCTTTCGCCCGCTCCGCCGACACCACGACGATCGCCACACCGCCGTCGGTCTCCTGACAGCAGTCCAGCAGCCGCAACGGCTCGGCGATCCAGCGCGAATTCTGATGGTCCTCGATGGTGATCGGCTTGCCGTAGAAGTACGCCTTCGGGTTGTTGGCCGCGTGCTTGCGGTCGGCCACCGAGATGGCCCCGAAGTCGCGGCTGGTGGCGCCGGACAGGTGCATGTAGCGCTTGGCGATCATCGCCACCTGCGCCGCCGGGGTGGACAGCCCGTGCGGGTAGGAGAACGAGTTGTCCACGCTGGTGGAGTCCGCGCCCTGGATCAGCCGCAGCTGTACCTGGCCGAACCGCATGCCGGAGCGCTCGTTGAAAGCTCGATATGCCACAACACAATCCGCGACACCGGTGGCCACCGCGATGGCCGCCTGCTGAACGGTCGCGCACGCCGCGCCGCCGCCGTGATGGATCTTGGAGAAGAACTTCAGATCACCGATGCCGGTGGCCCGCGCGACGGCCACCTCGGTGTTGGAGTCCATGGTGAAGGTCACCATGCCGTCGACGTCGGCGGGCGTCAGACCCGCGTCGTCGAGGGCGTCCAGCACCGCCTCGGCGGCCAGTCGCAGCTCGCTGCGGCCGGAGTCCTTGGAGAAGTCCGTCGCACCGATCCCGGCGATCGCCGCCTTCCCCGAAAGCTCGCCGGGCATCAGGCATTCCCTTCGATCGTCAGCGTCGAGGTGGCGATCACGTGGTCGCCGAGGCTGTTGCTGCCGGTGACCTTCACCGTGATGAGCCCGTCCTCGATGGCGGTCACCTCACCGGAGAACGTCACCGTGTCGTAGGCGTACCAGGGCACGCCGAGCCGCAGGCCGATCGACTTGATCACCGCGTTCGGTCCGGCCCAGTCCGTGACATAGCGCTGCACCAGGCCGGTGTCGGTGAGGATGTTGACGAAGATGTCCTTGGATCCCTTGGCCTGCGCCTTGTCCCGGTCGTGGTGGACATCCTGGTAGTCACGGGTGGCGATCGCGGTCGAGACGATGAACGTGGGATCGCCGTACAGCGCCAGCTCGGGCAGCTTGGTGCCGACGTGAACAGATGGGGCGCTCATGCCTGCGGCTCCCACGCGTACAGGGTCCACGCGGGCCCATCCTCACCGGCCGGAAAGTCGATATACGTTGCCTGAACCGGCATTCCGATCTCCACCTTGGAATGGTCGACGTCGCGCAGCTCACCGAGCATGCGTACGCCCTCCTCGAGTTCGACGAGCGCGATGACGAACGGCACGGTGCGCCCCGGGACCTTCGGGGCGTGGTGCACCACGAAGCTGAACACCGTTCCCTTGCCGCTGGCCACGACATAGTCGGTGGGGAGTTCTTTGTCCTGCCAAAGGGCGGGCACGGGCGGATGCTGCAAGGTCCCGTCGGGCCGCTTCTGCAGGCGCAGTTCGTGTGCGTTGACGCCATCCCAGAAGAACTGGGTGTCCTTCGATGGGGCCGGTCGCATCATGAACGCCGGGTCCAGATCCTCGGGCACCGCAGACACTGGCGCGGCCGCCTGATCGGCAGGCTTGAACTTCATGATGCGCCACATCATTTCGGCGACGTCCTCGTCGCCGACCTGCCAGGTGATCTTCTGGGTGATGAAGAAGCCCTCGCCGAGTGCGGTGTTCTTCGGGCCGACGACGTCGGTGAGTTCGGCGCTGACGCTGACCTCTTCACCGGGACGCAGGTAACGGTGGTAGGTCTGCTCGCAGTTCGTCGCGACGACGCCGATGTAACCGGCGTCGTCGAACAGCGTGATGATCTTGCCCAGTGGGTCGTCGTCCGGGCGATTTCCGCCGAGGCCCATCATCGTCCACACCTGGATCATGGCCGGTGGCGCCACGATGCCCGGGTGGCCGGCCTCCTTGGCGGCGGCCTCGTCGACGTAGATGGGATTCTTGTCCCCGATCGCGTCGAGCCAGTGGTCGATCATCGGCTGATTGACGGCGTGGCGGCCGGTGCGGGGCTTACTCTTGCCCTCGGCCTTGACCTTCTCCGCGGCGGTGCGGATGTCGTCGACGGCGCCCATTACCGCGGAACCCTCGGCACCTTGAGGCCCGACGCCGCGACTTGCTCGCGCATCACCTCGTTGACCCCGCCGCCGAAGGTGATCACCAGGTTGCGCTTGGTCTGCGAGTCCAGCCACTCCAGCAGTTCGGCGGTCTGCGACTCGGCGGGGTTGCCGTACTTGCCGACGATCTCCTCGGCCAACCGGCCGATGCGCTGGATCCGCTCGGTCGAAAACACCTTGGTGGCAGCGGCGTCCGCGATGTCGATGGTCTCCCCCGAGGCCGCAACCTGCCAGTTGAACAGCTCGTTGATCCGCCAGATCGCCTTGATCTCGCCCAGCAGCCGGCGCACGTCGTCGTGGTCGAGCGGGGTCACACCGTTGCCACCCGGCTTCGACGCCCACTCGTGCACCCGGTCATAGATGCCCGCGATCCGGCCGGCCGGTCCCAACATCACCCGCTCATGGTTGAGCTGGGTGGTGATCAGCCGCCAGCCCGCGTTCTCCTGACCGACCAGCATGTCGACCGGAACCCGGACATCGTTGTAGTACGTCGCGTTGGTGTGGTGCGCACCGTCCGACAGGATGATCGGTGTCCAGGAGTAGCCCGGATCGGTGGTGTCGACGATGAGGATCGAGATCCCCTTGTGCTTCACCGCATCCGGATCGGTGCGGCACGCCAACCAGACGTAATCGGCGTCGTGGCCACCCGTGGTCCAGATCTTCTGACCGTTGACGATGTACTCGTCGCCCTGGCGCACCGCGGAGGTGCGCAATGAAGCCAGGTCGGTGCCCGCCTCCGGCTCGGAATAGCCGATGGCGAAATGGACCTCACCGGCCAGGATGGCCGGAAGGAACTTCTTCTTCTGGGCTTCGGTGCCGTACTCCTGCAGGGTCGGCCCGACGGTCTGCAACGTCACCGCCGGCAGTGGGACGTCGGCGCGGGCGGCCTCGTTGACGAAGATCGACTGCTCGACCGGACCGAAGCCGTGGCCGCCGTACTCCTTGGGCCAGCCCACCCCGAGCTTGCCGTCGGAACCCATCCGCTTGATGATCGCGCGGTAGGCCTTGCCGTGCCGGTCGACCTCCATCTCGGCCCGTTCCTCGGCCGAGATGAGATTCGAGAAGTACTGTCGCAGTTCGCCTTGCAGGTGACGCTGCTCCGGGGTCAGTTCGATGTACATTGCGCTCCCACCAGGTCGAGGCGATGCGACGGGCCACCCAGCATTCGGGTGAGATCCTTGATTGACGAGTAGTAGCGGTGCATGGGGTAGGTGATGTCCATGCCCATACCGCCGTGCAGGTGATGGCAGGTCTGCATGGCCGGCGGCGCCTGCGAAGTCAGCCAATAGCCCAGCACGTCGAGGTCGTCGTCGGCGTCCCTGCCTTCGGCGAGCCGCCAGATCACCGAGTTGGACGCCAAAGCGATTGTGCGAGAGGCGATGTAGACCTCGGCCAGCTGCGCGGCCACGGTCTGGAACGTGGACAGCGGCCTGCCGAACTGCTGGCGGTTGGCCACGTAGTCCGCGGTCAGCGCCAGGGCACCGGCAACCAGGCCCGCCGCGAAGGCTCCGATGGCGGCCAGCGCCAACTGGTTTACCCGATGGGCGGAAGCGCCCTCGAGCACGGCGTCGGACTCGACGGCCACATCGGTGAAGGTGACGGCGTATTCGTCCCCGCCGGTGGATGACGGCGTCTTCGTAACCTGCACGCCGTCCGCCTTCGGCGAGACCATTGCGACGCCGCTGTCGGCCGTCACGAGCAGCCAGTCAGCCTGTTCGGCGTAGGGCACGGCGACCTTGGTGCCGTTGAGCCGACCGCCGGACAGCGTGGTTGCCGGACGGTCGGGCAGCGAGGCGCCGGGCTCGTCGAGCGCGGCAGAGAGGATCGCGCCCTTGCCCACACCGGCGAGGAAGCGGTCCTGCTGGGCATCGGAGGCGAGATCGAGCAGCGGAATCAGGCCGAGACCGAGGGTGGCCAGCGCCGGTGAGATCGTCCCGTGCCTGCCGATCTCGGTCAGCGCCGTCGCGATCTCCGGCAGCCCGACACCATCTCCCCCGAGCCGCTCGGGCACCCCGAGCGACGTCACCCCCCCAGAAACCAGAGCGTCCCAGCTGTTGTCGCGGTCCAGGACCGAGGTCACCACATCGGCGACGGCCTGCTGCGCCGGGTCCGGAGTGAAATCCACCCGAATCCTCCTTGATTCGTTGATTACAAAGCTGCAGGAGCCTTACCGGTGTAGTCAACCTGCCAATGCTTGATGCCGTTGAGCCACCCCGCACGTAGCCGCTCGGGGGTACCCATCGAGGTGATGTCGGGCATGTGGTCGGCGATTGCATTGAACATCAGGTTGATAGTCATCTTGGCCAGGTTGGCCCCGACGCAGTAATGCACCCCGGTGCCGCCGAATCCGACGTGCGGGTTCGGGTTGCGCAGAATATTGAATGTGTGCGGATCGTCGAAGACCTCTTCGTCGAAGTTGGCCGACCGGTAGAAGATAGCCACCCGCTGGCCCTTCTTGATCTTCACCCCGGACAGTTCGACGTCCTCGCCGGCAGTGCGCTGGAAGGCGGTGACCGGCGTGGCCCACCGCACGATCTCGTCGGCGGCGGTCTCCGGGCGCTCGCGCTTGTACAGCTCCCACTGGTCGGGGTGTTCGGCGAAGGCGATCATGCCGTGGGTGATCGAGTTGCGGGTGGTCTCGTTACCGGCGACGGCCAGCATCATGACGAAGAATCCGAACTCGTCCTCGGTGAGCTTCTCGCCGTCGATGTCGGCGTTGATCAGCGCGGTGACGATGTCGTTTCCGGGGTGTTCGGCCTTGACCCCGGCCATGTGCATCGCGTAGGCGAGCACCTCCAGCGACGACTGCTTGGAATCGACGTCGGCGAATTCGGGGTCGCCGTTGCCGGTCATCTCGTTGGACCAGCGGAACAGCTTCAAGCGGTCTTCCTGCGGGACGCCGAGCAGATCGGCGATGGCCTGCAGTGGCAGTTCGCAGGCCACCTGTTCGACGAAGTCGCCGGAACCCTCCGCCGCGGCGGCCTTCGCGATCCGCTGCGCGCGCTCGTTGAGCTCGTCCTGGAGCCGGCCGACCGCACGCGGGGTGAAGCCGCGGGAGATGATCCGGCGCAGCCGGTCGTGGTGCTCGCCGTCCATGTTGAGCATGATGACGCGCTGCATGTCGATGTCTTCGCGCGTCATGTCATCGGGGAACTGCGGCAGCGCCGTATTCGGTGCGGACAGGTAGACGTCGTTGCGCCGGGAGACCTCTTTGACGTCCTTGTGTTTGGTGACCACCCAGTAGCCACCGTCGTTGAAGCCACCCTTGCCGATAGCCTGTTCGCACCACCAGATGGGCGCGACCTTACGCAGCTCAGCGAGCTCGTCGACCGGCAACTGCTTCACATTCCGGTCCGGATCCAGGAAGTCGAAGCCGGGCGGCAGGTTGGGGGTTGGCATGATCGCGCGCTCCTCAATATGACGTGTTCTAGTGCCAGTAAAACATGGCTTCTCCGCAGACAAAAGGCACCGCGGCATCCTCGCTTGTCAGAGTAATGGAACGTGTTCTAGCCTGACCGCATGGGTAATCCTGTCATCGTCGAAGCCACCCGCAGCCCCATCGGAAAGCGCAACGGCTGGCTGTCCGGCCTGCACGCCACCGAATTGCTGGGCGCCGTCCAGCGCGCACTGGTCGAGAAGGCCGGCATCGACGCGGGATCGGTGGAGCAGGTCATCGGCGGCTGCGTCACCCAGTACGGCGAGCAGTCCAACAACGTCACCCGGGTGGGGTGGCTGACCGCGGGCCTGCCCGAGCATGTCGGCGCCACCACGGTGGACTGCCAGTGCGGCAGCGCCCAGCAGGCCAACCACCTGATCGCAGGGCTGATCGCCGCCGGCGCCATCGACATCGGCATCGCGTGCGGTATCGAGGCGATGAGCCGGGTCGGGCTCGGCGCCAACGCCGGCCCGGATCGTTCGAAGATCCGCGCCGAGTCCTGGGACATCGACATGCCCGATCAGTTCACCGCCGCCGAACGCATCGCCAAGCGCCGCGGCATCACCCGCGAGGATCTGGACCACCTCGGGTTCTTGTCCCAGCAACGCGCCAAGCGGGCCTGGGACGAGCACCGGTTCGACCGGGAGATCTCCCCCATCGAGGCCCCGGTGCTCGACGAGAACAAACAGCCGACCGCCGAGCGGCACACGGTCAGCCGCGATCAGGGGCTGCGTGACACCACGATGGAAGGGCTGGCCGGACTCAAGCCGGTGATGGAAGGCGCCCTGCACACCGCGGGCACCTCCTCGCAGATCTCCGACGGCGCGGCAGCGGTGCTGTGGATGGACGAGGACAAGGCCAAGGCGCTGGGCCTGCGTCCACGCGCCCGCATCGTCAGCCAGGCGCTGGTCGGCGCCGAGACCTACTACCACCTCGACGGGCCGGTGCAGTCCACCGCCCGGGTGCTGGAGAAGGCCGGCATGAAGATGGGCGACATCGACCTGGTCGAGATCAACGAGGCGTTCGCCTCGGTGGTGTTGAGCTGGGCGCAGGTCCACGAGGCCGACATGGACAAGGTGAACGTCAACGGTGGGGCCATCGCGCTGGGTCATCCGGTCGGCAGCACCGGTAGCCGCCTGATCACCACCGCGCTGCACGAACTCGAGCGCACCGACCAGAGCACCGCCCTGATCACGATGTGCGCCGGTGGGGCGCTGTCGACCGGCACGATCATCGAGCGGATCTAGTTTGGCGATTACGGACGCGGAGCGGATTGCGGCCGCGCAGGCCTACATCGATGCGCTGGCCGACCACGACGGCGACAAGGTGCCGTTCGCGCCGGACTGCATTCGCATCGAGATGGGCCTGAAGACCGGCCGCTCCGGAGATCACCTGCGACGCAGCCTCAACAGCGGTCCGCAATTCCGGCTCATCGAGAGGTGCAGTCCCCCGGAATTCACCGTCAACGGTGACGAGGTCCGGGCGCGCTTCGATGTCATCACCAAACCCTCGCTGGCCGGCCGGCGGGTGTGTGCCCACGTCGACGAGACGTTCCTGATCCCCGCCGATGGCCGGATCCATCACATCCGGGCTAATCTTCGCCCGTTCATCAAGCGCTAGACCGAGGAGTTCGTCATGCCGAAACCCCGGCCGAAGGGCATCGATTCGCCGGTCAGCAAGTTCATCATCAAGTGGATGTCACGCGGCCAGACCGCCCTGTACCGGGCGACCAACGGCAAGATCGCGGGCAGTTTCCTCGAGGGCGCACCGGTGGCGCTGGTGACGACGATCGGCCGCAAGAGCGGTGAGCCGCGGGTGGTGCCGTTGCTGTTCCTGCGCGAGGGTCAGCGGATCGTGCTGGTGGCATCTCAGGGCGGCAGCGACAAGCACCCACTGTGGTACCTGAACCTCAGCGCCAACCCCAAGGTGAAGGTCCAGATCAAAGACGAGGTGCTCGAACTGACGGCCCGCGACGCCACCGCAGCCGAGCGCGACGAGTACTGGCCCAAGTTGACCGCGTTCTACAAGGGCTTCGACGACTACAAGTCGTGGACCGACCGGGTGATCCCGATCGTGATTTGCGACCCGTGAATCCGGGCACGTTGATGGGGTGCCCGACTCATCGCACCCGGTCCGAAACTCAGCCCTGCTGAAGGTTGCGCTGAAGCGGTTCGCCCGCGCCCACATCTGGGTGTATCGGCGCACCAACGGCCGACTCGGCTCGAGGATGCTGTGGTTCCCCGCCGCACTGATCACGACGACGGGGCGCAAGTCCGGGCGGTCGCGCACCACCCCCACGCTGTACCTGCGGGACGGTGACCGCATCGTGCTGCCCGCGTCCTATGGCGGACGCGACCACCATCCGGCGTGGTACCTCAACATCCGGGCCGACCCGCGGGTCCGCGTCCAGGTGCGCGACCAGGTGATGGACCTGACGGCTCGGGACGCCACCGCCGACGAACGGCAGGTGTACTGGCGTCAGCTGACGCGAATCTACCCGCCGTACAAGGGTTATCAGGACGCCGCGGACCGCCGCATCCCCCTGGTTGTGTGCGAACCGGGGACGACGCCCTGAGGTCACCGATGTGGAGGTGTCTTCACGATCGGCGCCGAGTGCGCCGACAACTTCACGCTCGTGAGGCTCGGCGAAAGAACACTCAGGCGCCGAACACCGGCAGCGGCTGCCGCGACTTCGCCAGGAGATCGGCGACCACCGGGCCGAGTTCGGCCGGATCCCACCGCGCCCCTTTGTCGATGTCGGCGCCGCGCGCCCAGCCCTCGGCGACCCGGATGATGCCGCCCTCGACCTCGAACACCCGGCCGGTGACGTCCCGCGACTCGACGCTGCCGAGCCAGACCACCAACGGCGAGATGTTCTCCGGCGCCATCGCGTCGAAATCATGGTCCTGCGTTGACATCATGTCGGCGAAGACCGTCTCGGTCATCCGGGTCCGCGCCGACGGGGCGATCGCGTTGACCGTCACGCCGATCCGGCTCATCTCGGCCGCGGCCACCAGGGTCAGTGCCGCGATACCGGCCTTGGCGGCGCTGTAGTTGGCCTGCCCGACACTGCCCTGCAACCCGGCTCCGGAGCTGGTGTTGATGATGCGCGCATCGACTGCCTCGCCGGCCTTGGACCTGGCCCGCCAGTACGCGCCGGCATGCTTCATGGTCGCGAAGTGCCCCTTGAGGTGCACCGCGATGACGGCGTCGAACTCGTCCTCGGAGGTGTTGACGAACATCCGGTCGCGGACGATCCCGGCGTTGTTCACCAGAACATCAAGGCCGCCAAAGGAATCGACGGCGGTCTGGATCAGGCCGGCGGCCTGCTCCCAGTCGGCGACGTTGGCTCCGCTGGTGACGGCCTCGCCGCCGGCAGCGGTGATCTCGTCGACCACCGACTGCGCGGCACTGCCGCCACCGGCCGGCGAGCCGTCCAGGCCCACGCCGATGTCGTTGACCACCACGCGGGCCCCCTCGGCGGCGAATGCCAGGGCATGCGCGCGTCCGATACCGCCACCGGCGCCCGTGACGATGACGACCCGACCGTCGAGCAATCCCATTGCACTGTCTCCTTACTTGTTGGCACTCGAGGCGGACAGGTAGGCAGGCGGCTCGCCGCCGCCATGCACCGCCATCTTGGCTCCGCTGATGTATGCGGCCGCATCGGAGGCCAGAAACGCTGCCGCCCAACCGATGTCGGCGGGTTTGGCCAAGCGCCCCAGCGGCACGGTCGCCGCGACGGCGGCCTGTGATTCAGCGTCGCCGTAGAACAGTTCGACCTGCTCGGTTTCCACCATCCCGACCACCAGCGCGTTGACGCGAACCTTCGGCGCCCATTCCACCGCGAGGGTGGTAGTCAGGCTCTCCACGCCCGCCTTGGCCGCGCTGTAGGCGGCCGTACCGGGGGATGGGCGTCCGGCACTGACGCTCGAGATCGACACGATCGAACCGCCATTCGGCTGATTTTGCATGACCGCGTTCGCTGCCTGCGAGACATGCAGCATGCCAAGTAGATTGAGCTCGACGATCTTCTGGTGGAACTTCGGAGAGGCCTCGGCGGTCAATACGTACGGCGAGCCGCCCGCGTTATTGACCACCACATCCAGTCGGCCGTGCCGGTCGACGATGGCGGCGACCAGACCCGCGACGGCATCCGGATCGCGAACATCGCAGCTGTGAAATTCGTACGGCAGACCCTCGCCCGGGCGACGCGCGCAGGTGACGACGGTGGTCCCCTGCTCGGCGAACACCGCGCTGATGCCGGCCCCGACACCACGCACGCCACCTGTCACCAGGACAACGCGGCCTTCCAGGCCCAGGTCGATCCCCGGGTCGCTGCGCTCCTGCCCGCCGCGGTCGATTCCCGGGTCGCTGCGCTCCTGCCCGCCGCGGTCGATTCCCGCCTCCGTCACTGTGCTAGCGTACCAAGCAAGTGCTTGCTTAGGTATCCGACCCCGTCAGGAAGTGCCAATGACGATCACGTCCCGCACCGTGGAACCCGGCATCGTCGCGGTCACGGTCGACTATCCCCCCGTCAACGCCATCCCCTCGCGCGGCTGGTTCGAGCTTGCCGACGTCATCACGGCCGCCGGCCGCGACATGGCGACCCACGTGGTGATCCTGCGCGCCGAGGGACGCGGCTTCAACGCCGGTGTCGACATCAAGGAGATGCAGAACACCGAGGGATTCACCGCGCTCATCGACGCCAACCGCGGCTGCTTCGCCGCCTTCCGGGCGGTCTACGAATGCGAGGTGCCGGTCGTCACCGCGGTCAACGGGTTCTGCGTCGGCGGCGGCATCGGGCTGGTCGGCAACTCCGACGTGATCGTCGCCTCCGACGACGCGAAGTTCGGCCTGCCCGAGGTGGAGCGCGGTGCCCTGGGGGCGGCCACCCACCTGTCCCGCCTGGTGCCCCAGCACATGATGCGCCGACTCTTCTTCACCGCCGCCACCGTCGATGCCGCGACGCTGCACCACTTCGGGTCGGTGCACGAGGTCGTGCCGCGCGTCGAACTCGACGAGGCCGCGCTGCGGGTCGCCCGCGACATCGCCGCCAAGGACACCCGGGTGATCCGCGCCGCCAAGGAGGCCCTCAACCTCATCGACGTGCAGCGGGTGAACTCCAGTTACCGCATGGAGCAGGGCTTCACCTTCGAGCTGAACCTGGCCGGGGTCGCCGACGAGCACCGCGACGCCTTCGCCGGAACGAAGAAGGCCTCGAAGTGAGAGACAAGCGAACGACGCTCGACGAGGCCGTCGCCGAGATCGAAAGCGGCATGACGATCGGCATCGCCGGCTGGGGATCGCGGCGCAAACCGATGGCGTTCGTCCGGGCGCTGCTGCGCACCGCCGTCACCGACCTCACCGTGGTCACCTACGGCGGCCCGGATCTGGGCCTGCTCTGCTCGGCCGGAAAGGTCAGCAAGGTCTACTACGGCTTCGTGTCGCTGGACTCGCCGCCGTTCTACGACCCGTGGTTCTCCAAGGCCCGTACCACCGGCGCGATCATCGCCCGCGAGATGGACGAGGGCATGCTGCGGTCGGGTCTGCAGGCTGCCGCACAACGGCTTCCGTTCCTGCCGACGCGCGCTGGGCTGGGCAGTTCGGTACCTGACTTCTGGGACGGCGAACTGAAGACGGTCCGGTCCCCGTACACAACGGGAGAGGGCTACGAGGAGCTCGTCGCCATGCCGGCACTGCGGCTCGACGCGGCGTTCGCTCACCTCAACCTCGGCGACAGGCACGGTAATGCGGCCTACACCGGTATCGATCCGTACTTCGACGACCTGTTCCTGATGGCGGCGGACCACCGCTATCTGTCGGTGGAGCGGGTGGTTTCCACCGAGGAGCTGGTGAAAGCCGTTCCGCCGCAAGCGTTGCTGGTGAACCGGATGATGGTCGACAAGGTGGTCGAAGCCCCCAACGGGGCCCACTTCACCACCGCGGCGCCGGACTACGGGCGCGACGAGAAGTTTCAGCGGCACTATGCATCGGCCGCGGCCGAGGAGTCGACGTGGCAACAGTTCGTCGAGACCTACCTGTCCGGCACCGAGGCCGACTACCAGGCGGCGGTGCGCCGGTTCGCAGAGCAGCAGGAGGCGAAGTGATCCAGGTCAGCCGCGCCGAGGTGTGCGTCATCGCCTGTGCCGAATTGTTCCGGGACGCCGGCGAGATCATGGTCAGCCCGATGACCACAGTGGTGTCCATCGGAGCCCGACTGGCCCGGCTGACGTTCGCGCCGGACATCCTGCTGACCGACGGTGAGGCGCAGTTGCTCGCCGACACCCCGGCGATCGGCGCATCGGGGGCGGTCGAGGGCTGGATGCCGTTCGGCCGGGTCTTCGAGACCCTCGCGTGGGGCCGGCGGCACGTTGTGATGGGCGCGAACCAGGTGGACCGCTACGGCAACCAGAACCTGTCCGCGTTCGGACCACTGCAACACCCCACCCGCCAGATGTTCGGCGTCCGCGGTGCCCCCGGCAACACCATCAACCACGCCACCAGTTACTGGGTTGGCAATCACTCCAAGCGGGTGTTCTGCTCTCACGTCGACATCGTCTCCGGGATCGGCTGGGACAAGGTCGATCCGGACAACCCGGCCTACCGGTTCGTCGATGTGTACCGGGTGGTCAGCAATCTCGGCGTCTTCGACTTCGGCGGGCCCGACCACACCATGCGGGCGCTGTCGCTGCACCCGGGGGTGGAACCCGACGAGGTCCGAGAGAACACCTCCTTCGAGGTGCACGGGCTAGACGACGCCGATCGGACCCGGTTGCCCAGCGGTGAGGAGCAGGCGCTCATCCGCGAGCGGATCGACCCGAAAGGACTGCGCGACAAGGAAGTGAAGGTATGAGGCTTCGCACCCCGCTGACCGAGCTGGTCGGCATCGAGCATCCGGTCGTCCAGACCGGGATGGGCTGGGTGGCCGGCGCCCGACTGGTCTCGGCCACGTCCAACGCCGGCGGTCTGGGCATCCTGGCGTCGGCGACGATGACCATCGACGAGTTGGCGACCGCGATCGCGAAGGTGAAGGCCGCGACCGACAAACCATTCGGGGTCAACATCCGCGCCGATGCGGCCGACGCCGGTGATCGGGTCGACCTGATGATCCGCGAAGGCGTGAAGGTCGCCTCGTTCGCGCTCGCGCCCAAGCAGGAACTGATCGCGCGCCTCAAAGCGGCGGGCTCCGTGGTGGTTCCGTCGGTGGGTGCGGCCAAGCACGCCCGCAAGGTGGCGAGCTGGGGCGCCGACGCGGTCATCGTCCAGGGTGGCGAGGGGGGCGGGCACACCGGCCCGGTGGCCACCACGCTGCTGCTGCCCTCGGTGCTCGACGCCGTCGACATTCCCGTCGTCGCCGCGGGCGGCTTCTTCGACGGTCGCGGCCTGGCCGCCGCGTTGTCCTACGGCGCTGCCGGTGTGGCAATGGGCACCCGCTTTCTGCTCACGTCGGACTCCACGGTTCCCGATGCGATCAAGCAGCGCTACCTGCAGGCCGCCCTGGACGGGACGGTCGTGTCCACCCGGGTGGACGGCATGCCGCACCGCGTGCTGCGCACCGGACTGGTCGAGAAGCTCGAGAGCGGCTCCCGGGTAAGGGGTTTCACCGCGGCGATCGCCAACGCCGCGAAGTTCAAGAAGATGTCGCGGATGACGTGGGCGTCGATGGTCCGTGACGGGCTGGCGATGCGGCACGGTAAGGATCTCACCTGGTCGCAGGTGCTGATGGCGGCCAACACCCCGATGCTGCTCAAGGCCGGTCTGGTGGAGGGCAACACCGAGGCCGGTGTGCTCGCCTCGGGACAGGTGGCCGGCATCATCGACGATCTGCCGTCGTGCGCCGAGTTGGTCGAGACGATCGTCGGCGACGCCGTCAAGCACCTCCAGGCGGCGGCCGCGCTCGTCGAGTGACGGGTATCGTGGGGCGTATAGGCCTGCACGACGCTCGGGGGATGTCATGGCATTCGCACCGGATACCTGGCCACGCCAGTTCCGCGACCTGATTCGGCTGTCCAACAAGCACCTGCTCAACCCGCTGATGTTGCGCCTGGCCGGCACCAGGTACTTCTACGCCTCGACCATCCGGCACACGGGTCGGCGGTCGGGCAAGCAGTTCGCCACTCCGGTGGTTGCCGATCGGGTCGGTGGCCGGTTCATCGTTCCGCTGCCCTACGGAACCCAGGTGGACTGGCTGCGCAACGTCCTGATTGCGGGACGGGCCAGCCTGACCACCAAGGGCACGACCTTCGAGTTGACCGCTCCGGAGATCATCGATGCCACCGAGGCCTTGCCGCTCCTGCCGCGCGATCGGCGGCGAACGTTCGAACGGACCGGGATCGAGCATTACCTGCGCGCCACCATCGATGCTCCATCAGAATGAAGCTATTGGCTAAACTACAGAGAAATGAAGCTATTATCTTCATATGACCAGGATGAAGTTGATAGCTTCACCATGCGCGACATTGATCGGCGACGTCGTGGGTTCTCGACAGACCGCCGACCGCACGACTCTGCACCGCCGCCTGACCGCGGCGCTGCAGGAGGTTGGCTCGACGGCCATTGACCCGCCGGCATTCACCGTCGGTGACGAATTCCAGGGCAGCTACCCCACCGTCGGCGCAGCGATCGAGGCGGCATTGCAGGTACGGCTGACCGCCGCACCGGCCATCGACGTGCGCTTCGGCATCGGCTGGGGCGAGGTCACGATCCTCGACGCGAGCACCGGCATCCAGGACGGCCCGGGCTGGTGGTCGGCGCGCGATGCGATCGAGTGGACGGCAGCTGCCCAACAGCAGCCCGCGCTGGCCCATGTCCGCACCGCCTACCGCACGGGTGTCGAAGACGGGCCGGACGCCAACGCCGTCAACGCCGCCCTGATGTGTCGGGACCACCTGCTTGGATCGATCGATGCACGTTCACTGCGACTGCTGCGGGGTCTGCTCGAACACAAGACGAAGAAGGAACTAGCGGAGATGGAAGGTATCAGCGCCTCGGCGGTGTCCCAGCGCACCGCGCGGGACGGGCTGGACCTTCTGGTACTGGCCTCCGAGCAGTTGCGGGCCGTCCGATAGCGACGCGTATCGGGTAACCCCCGGGGGGAAGTGATGGGCGAAGCGACAAGGGGGTGAGGTGGTGAGCGCCGTCGCCGTGCTCTTGATCACCGTCGGCTGCGCCGACATCGTCCGACGGTTGACCGCGCGCACCTGGGCCGCGGCCCTGGCCGCCGTGCTCGCCGCGCCCGGCACCGCCGCGCTATGCGGACTGTGGCGCCTCGGGGACGTTCTGCTAATCGGGATCGTCGCGGTGTCCGCGGCCGGCTGGGAGTTGGCCTGCGCGCACGCGGAGCGGGTGGGCGGGCGCAGGCAACTGGCCCCGTTGGTGTTGTTCGTAGCGGTGATCGCCGTGCTGGTGCTGCTGTCCGGGCTCGGTTCCCCCGTCGGCGGCCCGATACGCGCCTGGTCGACGTGGGCGACGCTGCCCGGATTCGATGCGCTCGACCCCGGCCGGGTCGTGATGGTGGTCGGGGTCGTGCTGCTCCAACTGGTGACCGGCAACCAGTTGGTGCGCCTGCTGCTGGGATCGGTCGGCGCGGTGAAGCCCGCCGGTGAGCCACAGCCCTCCGACCGGCTCAAGGGCGGCCGGCTGCTCGGCCCGATGGAGCGGTTGCTGATCCTCGGACTGAGCCTGGCCGGCCAGCTCACCGCGGCGACCGCGGTGGTGGCGGCCAAGAGCATCATCCGCTTCCCGGAGATCAACGCTCAGAAGGTTCGTGACAACGGCGGCATCGGCATCGACGACGTGACCGAGTATTTCCTGGTCGGCAGTTTCGCGAGTTGGATCGTCGCACTGGGCGGCCTCGCACTGGCGCAGTAGCCGCCGGGCTCGACTCGCGGGATTACGCCTTCGCACTCAGGTGACATCCCTAGACTTCGGGTCATGAAGACCAACGCCGCGGTGCTGTGGGAAATCGACGGAGACTGGCAGATCGAGGAAGTGGACCTCGACGGCCCTAAAGAGGGCGAAGTCCTGATTGAATTCGAGGCCACCGGGTTGTGCCACTCCGACCAGCATGTGCGCAGCGGTGATCTCGCCGGGGTGCCGCTGCCCATCATCGGCGGGCACGAGGGCGCGGGAATCGTCCAGGAGATCGGCCCGGGCGTGCGTGATCTCAAGCCCGGCGACCACGTCGTGACATCGTTCCTGCCGGCTTGCGGGCGTTGTCGGTGGTGCGCCAGTGGACATCAGAACCTCTGCGACCTCGGCGCGTTAATCCTCGCCGGAATCCAGACCGACGGCACCTACCGCCGCAAGGTCAAGGGCCACGACGTCGGCACGCTTGCCGGGGTCGGCAGCTTCTCGCAATACGGCACGCTTTCGGATGCGTCGGTGGTCAAGATCGACGACGATCTGCCGTTGAATCGCGCATGCCTGCTGGGCTGCGGGGTGATGACTGGCTGGGGGTCGGCGGTCAACACCGCCGACATCCGGCCCGGGGACACCGTCGTCGTCATCGGGTTCGGCGGCATCGGCAGCGGCGCCGTCCAGGGTGCCCGGCTGGCCGGTGCCGAGCGGATCATCGTAGTCGAACCCGTGGAGTCCAAGCGCGACAAGGCTTTCGAGTTCGGTGCCACCCACTTCGTAACATCCATCGCCGAGGCGACCGCGCTGGTCGCTGATCTGACCCGCGGCGTGATGGCCGACTCGGCGCTGCTGACCGTCGGCGTCGTGGAGGGGCCGATGATCAACGACGCGTTCAACATCATCCGCAAGGGCGGCGCGGTGGTGCTCACCGGCTTGGCGCCGACCGAGGACCTCAACGCCCTTTTGCCGATGGCGTGGATCACGCTGTTCCAGAAACGGCTGCTCGGCAGTCTCTACGGCGAGGCCAACCCGCGTGCCGACATTCCGCGGTTGCTCAACCTCTACCGCGACGGCCAGCTGCTACTCGACGAAACGGTGACGCGCGAGTACAAGCTCGCCGACATCAACGAGGGCTTCGACGACATGCTGGCCGGCCGCAACATCCGCGGAGTCATCCTGCACGACCACTGACGAGTGTGAGCCTTGCGCACGGCTTTTCGCCCAATCCCCGTGCACAGGGCCCACAGTCGAGCAACTCAGAGGCGTTCGATGATGGTGACGTTGGCGGTGCCGCCGCCCTCACACATGGTCTGCAGGCCGTAGCGGCCGCCGGTGCGCTCGAGTTCGTTGAGCATGGTGGTGAACAGCTTGGCGCCGGTAGCCCCGAGCGGATGACCGAGCGCGATCGCGCCCCCGTTGGGATTGACCTTCTCCGGGTCGGCCTTGGTCTCCTTGAGCCAGGCCATCACGACCGGCGCGAAGGCCTCGTTGATCTCGACGACGTCGATATCGTCGATCGTCAGGCCGGCCTTGTCGAGCGCGTAGCGGGTGGCCGGGATGGGCCCGGTGAGCATGAACACCGGATCGGCGCCGCGGGCGCTGATGTGGTGGATGCGGGCGCGCGGTGTCAGCTTGTGGTCCTTGACCGCCTGATCGGAGGCGAGCAGCACCGCGCTGGCGCCGTCGGAGATCTGGCTGGCCATTGCCGCGGTGAGCCGACCGCCCTCCCGCAGTGGCTTGAGTGCGGCCATCTTCTCCAGGCTGGACTCGCGCGGGCCCTCGTCGGTGCGGAAGGATCCGACCGGGACGATCTCGTTCTCGAAATGCCCGGCGCGGATGGCCGCGAACGCCTTCTCGTGGCTGCCGAGGGCGAACTCCTCCATCTCCTCGCGCGTGATGTTCCACTTCTCGGCGATCATCTCCGCGCCGCGGAACTGGGAGATCTCCTGATCGCCGTAGCGGTGCAGCCAGTTCTCCGACTCGTTGGTCGGCGAGGTGAACCCGAACTGCTCGGCGACGGTCATCGCCGAAGAGATGGGGATGGCACTCATGTTCTGCATGCCGCCGGCCAGGATGAAGTCCGCGGTGCCGGCCATGATCGCCTGCGCGCCAAAGGAGATCGCCTGCTGACTCGAGCCGCACTGCCGGTCCACGGTAACCCCGGGCACCTCTTCCGGATAGCCCGCGGCCAGCCAGGTGTTGCGCCCGATGTTGCCCGCCTGCGGGCCGATGGTGTCCAGGCAGCCCACCACCACGTCGTCGATGGCGGCGGGGTCGACGTCGACGCGGTCGAACACGCCGCGGAACGCCGCCACGCCCAGGTCGATGGGGTGAACTTTGGCCAGCGATCCGTTGCGCTTGCCGACGGCCGTCCGTACGGCCTCGATGACGTATGCCTCAGCCATGCCGATCTCCTTGTGAGTTGTTCTGCGCGGATATTCCACCCAGCACGATGGATAGGTATTGGCGGCCAACCTCTTCCGCCGTCAACGGCCCACCCGGTTGATACCAACGTACCGACACCCAGGTGGTATCGCGAATGAACCGGTAGACCACATCGACATCGATGTCGGGACGAAAGCAGCCCTGCTCGATGCCCTCGTTGAGCAGGTCGAGCCACATCTTGCGCTGCTCTTTGTTGCGGATGTCGACGAAGTCGAACTGCGGCAGTGACGACAGCCGCTTGGCCTCGTCCTGATAGATCACCACCTGGGCGTGGCGGTGCTCGATCGCCTCGAACGACGCCATGAACAGGCCCTTGAGCCGTTCGAGCGGATTGGGCTCGGTCTCGACGATCTCCTGGTAGCGGGCGAACAGCCAGTCCAGGAAGTCCCGCAGCACCTCCTCGACCATCTGCTCCTTGCTCTTGAAATGGTGATAGAGACTGCCGGACAGGATGCCCGCCGAGTCGGCGATGTCACGCACGGTGGTGGCGCGCAGGCCCCGCTCGGCGAACATGGTCGCAGCGAGATCGAGTAGCTCGTCGCGACGGCTGACCGGCTGTTCTGTCATGGATGCTGGCTCGATGCCGAAATCACTTCGCCGGTCAGGTAACTGGAGTAATCACTGGCGAGGAAGGCGATGGTTGCGGCGATCTCCCACGGCTCGGCGGCCCGGCCGAAGGCCTCGCCCTGCGACAGCCGATCGAGGAAATCGGCCGAGCTGACCTTCTCCAGGAACTTGTGCCGCGCGATGCTGGGGCTGACCGCGTTGATCCGCACCCCGTACTCGACGGCTTCGATTGCGCTGCAACGGGTCAGCGCCATCACGCCGGCCTTGGCCGCGGCGTAGTGCGACTGGGAGTGCTGCGCGCGCCAGCCCAGTACGCTGGCGTTGTTGACGATCACGCCGCCGTGGCCCGCCTCGCGGAAGTAGCGCAGGGCCGCGCGGGTCGCCCGCATCACCGAGGTGAGGGTGACGTTGAGCACGCGGTCCCACTCCTCGTCGGTCATGTCGACCACGGGTGTCTCGCCCCCCAGGCCGGCGTTGTTCACCAGGACGTCGAGGCGGCCCAGCCGGGCGGTGGTCGAGGCGATCAGGGCGTCCACCTGGGCGGTGGAGGTGACGTCGCACACCACGCTCTCCACCCGGCCCAGCCCCAAACCGGTGAGCTGGTCCCGGGTTTCGCCGAGGCGGCGTTCGTGATGGTCGGAGATCATGACGTCGGCGCCCTCGGCCAGCGCGCGGCGGGCGGTGGCCGATCCGATGCCGGTGCCGGCCGCGGCCGTCACCACCACGACCTTGCCGGTCAACAGCCCGTGGCCGGCGACCTCCTGCGGGACATCCGCCAATGACGCCACTAGCCCTTCACCTCTCGCGGGAGGCCGAGCACGCGCTCGGCGATGATGTTGCGCTGAATCTCGTTGGAGCCGCCGTAGATGGTGTCGGCCCGGGAGAACAGGAACAGCCGCTGCCACTCGTCGAACTCGCCGCCTTCGGTAAGCAGGCCCGCCTTGCCCCTGATGTCCATCGCCAGCTCGCCGAGATCCCGGTGCCAGTTGGCCCATAACAGCTTCGACACGTTGTCCATCCCGGGTTGCTCCACGTCCATCGTCGCCATGGCGTATGACCGCATGGTCTGCAATCCGGCCCAGGCCCGGGTCAGCCGCTCGCGGATCAGTGGATCGTCGATCGCGCCATCGGCCTTGGCGAGCTCGACGATGCCGGAAAGCTCACGGGCGTAACGGATCTGCTGACCCAGGGTGGAGACGCCGCGCTCGAAGGTCAGGGTTGCCATGGCCACTCGCCAGCCGTCGCCCGGTTCACCGACCACCAGGTCGGCATCGGTGCGGGCGTCGGTGAAGAACACCTCGTTGAACTCCGAGTCGCCGGTGAGCTGGACGATCGGGCGGATCTCGATGCCCGGCTGATCCAGCGGTACCAGCAGGTAAGACAGTCCGGCGTGCCGCTTGGAGCCCTTCTCGCTGCGGGCGACCACGAAGATCCACTGCGCCCAGTGCGCCAAGGACGTCCATACCTTCTGGCCGTTCAGCACCCACTGCCCGCCCTCGAGCACGGCGGTCGTGGCGACGTTGGCGAGGTCGCTGCCCGCGCCGGGTTCGGAGTAGCCCTGGCACCACAGTTCGGTCACGTCACGGATGGCGGGCAGAAAGCGCTGCTGCTGTTCGGGGGTGCCGTAGGCGATCAGGGTCGGGCCGACGAGTTCCTCGCCCAGGTGGTTGACCTTGTCCGGGGCGTCGGCTTTGGCGTACTCCTCGTAGAAGGCGACCCGGTGCGCGACGGTCAGTCCGCGGCCGCCGTGTTCGACCGGCCAGCCCAGGCAGGTCAGGCCGGCGGCGGCCAAGAGACGGTTCCAGGCGAGCCGTTCTTCGAAGGCCTGGTACTCCTTACCCGGGCCGCCGAGCCCCTTGAGTGCGGCGTACTCGCCGACCAGGTTGTCGGCCAGCCACTCACGGACCTCAGCCCGGAACTCATCGACCGTTATCACCCCTGTAGGCTAACCTACCAAGCACTTGCTTTGTTAGGCCGGCCGGTGATGAGGTGCGCGGATCCCGGGCAAGCCAGACCAGAGGAGCATCGATGGAGCGCAGCGATCCGCGCACAACGCCGGCGGTGCTCGACCGGATGGCCCGCGAACTCGGCGATCACGACGCGCTGATCACCGCTGATCGCACGTTCACGTTCGCGCAATTGCGCGACGAGGTGCGCCGGACCGCGGCCGCGATGATCGGGCTGGGCGTCCGGGCCGGGGACCGGGTGGCGATCTGGTCGCCCAACACCTGGCACTGGGTGGTCGCGAGCCTGGCCACCCATTACGCGGGCGCTGTGGTCGTTCCGCTGAACACCCGGTACACCGCGGAGGAAGCGGCCGACATCCTCGCCCGCACCCACGCGCCACTGCTGATCGCGATGGGCCGGTTCCTGGGCGCCGACCGGGTGGCGGACCTCGACCGCGCCGCACTCCCCGATCTGCGGCACATCGTGCGGGTGCCGATCGAAGCCGAGGACGGAACCTGGGACGAGTTCATCGACGGGCCGGCCGCACCGATGTCCGAGGTCGACGACCGGGCCGCGGCCCTCTCCGCTGACGACGTATCCGACATCCTGTTCACCTCGGGGACGACCGGGCGCAGCAAAGGCGTGTTGTGCGCGCACCGGCAGTCGCTGTCCGCCTCGGCGGCGTGGGCGGGATGCGGTCAGCTCACCAGCGCCGATCGCTACCTGTGCATCAACCCGTTCTTCCACAACTTCGGTTTCAAGGCGGCCATCCTCGCCTGCCTGCAGACCGGCGCCACCCTCATCCCTCAGCTGACCTTCGACCCCGAACAGGCGATGCGGATGGTCGAACAGCACCGGGTCACGGTGCTTCCCGGCCCGCCCACGATCTTCCAGATGCTGCTCGACCACCCGGCACTGCGACACCATGACCTCAGTTCACTGCGGTTCGCGGTCACCGGCGCGGCCACGGTGCCCGTCGTGCTGATCGAGCGGATGCAGACCGAACTCGACTTCGACATCGTGCTCACCGCTTACGGTCTGACGGAAGGCAGCGGCTTCGGCACGATGTGCCGCGCCGACGACGACGCCGTCACGGTGGCCACCACCTGCGGGCGCCCGATCGCCGACTTCGAGTTGCGTATCGACGCGACAAACCACGAAGAAGCCGGTGAGGTGCTGCTGCGCGGCCCCAACGTGATGCTCGGCTACCTCGACGACCCCGAAGCCACCGCCGCCGCCATCGACACCGAGGGCTGGCTGCACACCGGTGACATCGGAACCGTCGACGCGGCAGGCAATCTGCGCATCACCGACCGGCTCAAGGACATGTACATCTGCGGCGGCTTCAACGTGTACCCCGCTGAGGTCGAGCAGGTGCTGGCCCGGTTGGAGGGAGTGGCCGATGCGGCGGTGATCGGCGTTCCCGACGAGCGACTCGGCGAGGTCGGCCGCGCCTTCATCGTTCGCCGGCCCGGTAGTGAACTCGACGAGCCGGCCGTGATCGAGTACACCCGGAAGCACCTGGCGAACTTCAAGACGCCACGCTCGGTGGTCTTCGTGGCCGAGTTGCCGCGAAACCCCGGCGGCAAAGTGGTCAAACCGACACTGCGGGAGATGGTCTGATGGATCTGACCTACGACGACAGCACGTGTGCCTTCCGTGACGAGGTACGCGCCTTCCTCGCCGCCAACAAGGCGTCGTTTCCGACCAAGTCCTACGACACCGCCGAGGGCTTCGAACAGCACCGGCGCTGGGACCGCGTGCTGTTCGATGCCGGCCTGTCGGTGATCACCTGGCCGAAGAAGTACGGCGGCCGCGACGCCACCCTGCTGCAGTGGGTGGTCTACGAGGAGGAGTACTTCCGCGCCGGGGCGCCGGGTCGCGCCAGCGCCAACGGAACCTCGATGCTGGCACCGACGCTGTTCGCACACGGCAGCGAGGAGCAACTGGACCGGGTGCTGCCCAAAATGGCCAGCGGCGAAGAGATCTGGGCCCAGGCGTGGTCGGAGCCGGAGTCCGGCAGCGATCTGGCCTCCCTGCGGTCCACCGCCACCCGGACCGACGGCGGCTGGCTGCTCAACGGGCAGAAGATCTGGTCCAGCCGGGCACCTTTCGGCGACCGCGCCTTCGGGTTGTTCCGATCCGACCCCACCGCCGAACGACACCGCGGGCTGACCTACTTCATGTTCGACCTCAAGGCCGACGGCGTGACGGTACGCCCGATCGCCCAGTTGGGCGGTGACACCGGTTTCGGCGAGGTCTTCCTCGACAACGTCTTCGTACCCGACCACGACGTCATCGGTTCGGTGCACGACGGCTGGCGCGCCGCGATGAGCACCACGAGCAACGAGCGCGGCATGTCGCTGCGCAGCCCGGCACGCTTCGTCGCGCCGGCCGAACGGCTGGTCGCCGAATGGAAAGCCAGCGGTTCTGACCCGGCCCACGCCGACCGGGTGGCCGATGCCTGGATCAAGGCCCAGGCCTACCGGCTGCACACCTTCGGCACCGTCACCCGGCTTTCCGAGGGCGGGGAGCTGGGTGCGGAGTCGTCGGTGACCAAGGTGTTCTGGAGCGACCTCGACGTGGCGCTGCACCAGAGTGCGCTCGAACTGCGCGGGCCCGACGCCGAACTGGCCGACTCCTGGACCGATGGGCTGCTGTTCGCACTCGGTGGCCCGATCTACGCGGGCACCAACGAGATTCAGCGCAACATCATCGCCGAGCGGATGCTCGGGCTGCCCAAAGAGAGCTCTGGGAAGGCGAGATGAAATTCGCACTCGACGAACAGCAGCGTGACTTCGCCGCCAGTGTCGACGCCGCGCTGTCGGCGGCCGAAGTCCCCGCCGCCGTACGGGCCTGGGGACAGGGTGACACCGCGCCGGGCCGCAAGATCTGGTCCACGCTGGCCGACCTCGGCGTCACCGCGCTCGCGGTGCCGGAGAAGTTCGACGGTATCGAGGCGCACCCGGCGGATCTGGTGGTCGCGCTCGAGCGGTTGGGCCGGTGGTGCGTTCCCGGTCCGGTCGCCGAATCGATTGCGGTGGCGCCCGTCCTGCTCGGCAGCCGAGACGAATGGGCCGAACGGTCGGCGGCACTGGCGGCCGGTGAGTTGGTCGCCACGGTGGCACTGCCGCCCACAGTCCCGCGCGCCGTGGACGCCGACTTCGCCGGGTTGATACTTCTCGCCCGGGATGGCCGGGCGGCCGAGGCTACCGCCGCGGACGCGCACGAGTCGGTCGACCCGGCGCGAAAGCTGTTCGACGTCAACGCCACCGGCCCCGCCCAACCCGCCGACGTGGCCAGGGCCTTCGAATTCGGGGTCCTGGCGACGGCCGCCCAACTGGTCGGTGCGGGGCAGGCGATGTTGGACATGTCGGTGGAGTACGCCAAGCAGCGCAGCCAGTTCGGCCGCATCATCGGCAGCTACCAGGCGATCAAGCACAAGCTGGCCGATGTGCACATCGCCCTGGAGTTGGCCCGGCCCCTGGTGTACGGCGCGGCGCTCTCGCTGGCGGATGGGTCTGCGGATTCCGCACGGGATGTCAGCGCCGCCAAGGCGGCGGCGTCGGATGCCGCGCTGCTGGCGGCGCGCTCGTCGCTGCAAACGCACGGCGCCATCGGATTCACCTCCGAGCATGACCTGTCGCTGTGGCTGCTGCGGGTGCAGGCGCTGCATTCGGCCTGGGGCGACCCGACCACCCACCGGCGTCGAGTGCTGGAGGCATTGGCATGACCTCCCTCGAAGAGCGTCAGATGTTGCGCGAGACCGTCGCATCGCTGATCGACAAGCACGCGTCGTCGGCCGCGGTGCGCGCGGCGATGGAATCCCCGCGCGGCTACGACGAGTCGCTGTGGTCGATGTTGTGCGAGCAGGTCGGCGTCGCCGCGCTGGTGGTGCCCGAGGAGTTCGGCGGCGCCGGGGGCGAGTTGGCCGACGCCGCAGCCGTTCTCGAGGAACTGGGCCGCGCCCTGGTGCCCACTCCCCTGCTCGGGACGACGCTGGCCGAGCTGGCGCTGCTCGCCGCCGACGAGCCGGATACCGATACCGTCGAGCAGCTGGCCGCCGGGGAGGCGATCGGCGCGGTCGTCTTCGATTGCGACTACGTCATCAACGGTGACATCGCCGATGTGGTGATCGCGGTGGAGGATGCGCGGCTGGTGCGCTGGAAGGATGTCAGCGCCGAGGCGGTGAGCACCGTCGACCCGACCCGCCGGCTCGCGCGGGTGACCCCCGGCGCCACCGAGGCGATCGGCACCGACCCCGGCATCGCGGATACCGCCGCCATTCTGCTGGCGGCCGAACAGGTCGGTGCGGCGAGCCGCTGTCTGGAACTCACCGTCGACTACACCAAGGAAAGGGTGCAGTTCGGCCGGCCGATCGGCAGCTTCCAGGCGTTGAAACACCGGATGGCCGACCTGTACGTCGCGGTGCAGTCGGCGCGGGCCGTCGTCGGCGACGCCATCGCCGAGCCCACGGCGAGTTCCGCGGCTCTGGCGCGGCTCGCCGCCAGCGAGGCCTTCACCACGGTCGCCGGTGAGGCGATCCAATTGCACGGCGGCATCGCGATCACCTGGGAGCACGACATTCAGCTGTACTTCAAACGCGCGCACGGCAGCGCGCAACTGCTCGGTCCACCCCGAGAACAGTTGCGCAGGCTGGAATCCGAGGTGTTCTAG
>ERZ724518.63-NODE-63-length-32258-cov-22.919231_pt1 | contig 32258 bp, 46 predicted proteins | sample MGYA00376051_ERZ724518 | MGnify/ENA primary metagenome ERZ724518 (study PRJEB28724, sample SAMN07190885) | wastewater metagenome | isolation source: influent of sewage treatment plant in Hong Hong | place: Hong Kong | collected 2016-03-17 ... | reverse complement strand
TGTTTCTTGGCATGGATGGTTCTCCGGTATTTCAGGCGCAGGACGAAGCGGCGGCAGACGTCACGGGCACCCAGGGCTGTCTGAAGCACGATGAGCGTCGCGGCCAGGTGCTCAGGGACTGAGCTGTTCGTGAACTTCGCCAGCCCGGCGACGCAGGTCAGAACGGTAGCCATGTACAGCAGGCGGCCGACGAATCCGTCTTCAATCCAGTGCGCGTAGATATTGATAAGGGAAATGGCCGCTATGAGGATGAGACACAGCATACCAACAGGTGAGTTAAGGAATGCCATATTATTTACTCCACGGAAACCTGATGTTGCCGATGGATGCGTCGGCCGCTTCGAACAGCTTCAGCCAGAACATGCCCACACCAAACGGCACCAGGTACTGACCATCAGAATTTGATAATTCATAGTAGCTGATAATCACCGGGGATGCATACACGGCACAGGCCGCGCCAGCGCCGAGATGGCACAGGCGACGCCAGACAGGGAGAGTCTCCCCCTTCTTGATTTGTGACACGGCACCGCCACAGATAGCGGCTATAGCCAGCCAGAAGTGTTTATCGTCCATCGGTCTGAGGACTCCGTAAGGTTGTTTTCCCTACGGAGATTATCAGATTGTCAATAGATATTCACTTATTTTTAGGATTTATCAGAGGCGTGCCAGCGGGTATACAGGCGCTTTTCTGTCTTAGTTGCGGCCAGACCAAGGCCAGATTTAACCCAGTAAGCGTACAGGCGGTACGCAATCGACGCGCGCTCTTGGGTAGGGAATATTCCAACAGCAATAACCTGATTGTCGATGCAATAGCACGCGCGCCACATACGACGCTCTGGCATCCAGTGAACGCCCTTAACAGGCGTGTGTTCCGGCGCTTTATATTTGATAGCCTGACGCTTCGGATAGCTAAGCGGCTTGCGCCGCTCAATCTTGCGTGAAGGAATCAGGCTGCCGCGGTGCTTCATGATGTCAGTTGCGAAGCTCACGCTATTCTCCCACATTTTAAACAACGTTTACCCGCCAGACCCATATAATCCCAGGCGTGGTTGCACACATCATGTTTAGGGTCTGGTTTACTCTCCATCTCAGACACCAGACGATTAAGATACCACTGCGCCTTCTTAACGTCTTCCACGCCATTCTTCAGTTCGTAGCGCCACACATATTTTTGTATATTACCTTTTAGATACCCTTTGAATTCTTCTTTCGTCATAGACGCTTCGATTGCGTCGATACATTCGATTCCGGCCTGGGTGTAGTGGCTTGGGCTGTTAACATTATCTTTTGTCATACGGGCATTCCTCTGTTCGGTACCATTCATCTAAAAGTTCGCCCTGTTCCTTGCGGTCGGCGGCGCGTTCTTCGTCAGTCATAATCACTTATCCTTACTCAGTCGCTTGGTGTTACAGAACGCCCAGACCTGGAAGTCCTCGGGCTTGTTGTCGAATGCAAGAGGCGCGTTCTCTGCGTTACGTGCTGCCGTGAGGCACGCCTCCAGTGTATAAAACGTCTCAGTGCCCTCCAGATGGAGCTGGCCTGCGCTGAGGACCCAGACGAATAAAATAGATGTCATATAAGTTCTACTCTTTGGCATTTGCTGCATGTACGGAAATCGTCTTGTAGTGTCGCCACCCAATCATGCTCGCATACCTGCGTGTCGGGCTTACGGCAACCGGCCTGTTCCGCGCCAAACAAGTCACCAGCCGTTAACATTTTGCTACCTCGCAAATCCTGTATATCTTTCTTCAGCTTCGCATTGTTCGCCTTAAGCTGACGAATCGTATTCTCCAGCTCCTTGACGCGCTGTTCGGCTGGCGTAGGCCACTTAGCCGGGCTGTCGGTCTTCAACACCTTCTCGCGTTTGCTGAGGGCCCTGTCGTTGAGGCCTGGTGTGGTTGCGTCGTTAAGTTCACGAACGCGAATCTGTTCTTTCTGCACGAATTGCATCAGGTCAGAATTAGCCAGGACGTCAAGCACATCGTGCATCGCATGGGCCAGACGTGACGCAGATGCCGGGATACCACTGCCGTTTGCCAGCAGCTCTACCATCGCGGCCTGGTGCTCTTTGAGAGTTGCCATTATTTGGCCTCCGCTAACGCGTTAGTGTGGCTAGCGCGCAATGAATCACCATCGCATTCCGTGGTCGAACCATACAGCTCGAAATATTTAATGCAAAAGTCCAGTGTGAAATTTTTGTAGCTGGTGGATAGTGTCATGTTCCGTTCTCCTCGTTAATTTTATACTAACAATACTATACTATTTCTTATCTGTCAACGTAGTTTCTTCAGCCACTGCGGATTAGGTCTGTACATGCGCGGCCTGTGCGCCCACTTACGCCAGACCTGTACCACGTAGCGACCGTTGCCGTAGAGCTGGACGATTACGCCGGTGTGGGTGTTACCCGTGCGCGGATGCGTCCAGGTAACGATGTCGTTTAGCGCGAACATACTAGGCTACTCACGAAGTCACTAACCTGTTTACGGGCCCGCGCTAACTGCGGGTAGTAATCCCGACCATTAGCCATGAAAGTGACATAAGCGTCTTCTACCTCGAATAGTAGCTCCAGTAATTCAAGTTTCTGTTCATCTGTCATCTTCGTATCTCCGCAATAGGATTCGTCTGAATATGGACAATAGTGCGCGATTGGGGCCGTAAAGTTGTATCTGAAATGCAACTTATAACCTCTTACCCTGAAAGAAGCGCGGGAACGTGACGCGCTTCACCAGTTTCAGGCCCATGTTGTAGCTGTCACCCCACAACATAACGCCAACAAAACTATCATAGCTAAACGAACGGCGGCATACGGTCTTTAAACTGCCGTTGTGAATCACGGTGTCGCCCACCGTGATATCTTTTATATTTACTTTAGTAATATCCATTACCATGCTGTCCGAATCATGTTTGCGATGTAGCTTGGTTTTTCTTCTTTGTTGCCGTTGTAAATCACTTCGAACCATTTAGCCATCATTGCTTTAACGTCGTCCTGGTTGTTGCCCCATTTAATCAGCAGCGCTTCAACTTTCTTTTCCATTTTGTTTTCCCCGTTGTGTTTCGTTTCGATGAAGTAACTATAGCAAAGTATTGTGTTGGCTGCAACCATTTAATTAAGTATTTTGTTGCCGTAGATGCTGGACTAATTGAATAAGCGCTTATGCAGTCTTAGAGGACTGGAGGGTGGGTCGGACAGACCACCCCCATTCAGTCTGCTAAGACTAGTCCGTGTCCGTTGTCCGTTCGGCGGCAAACCCTTGCGGCAGTAGGCGGACAACGTTGTCCGTCCGTTTTGTCCGTCAGAAAATTGTCCGGCAATTTGTCCGCCGCAGCCAACGCTTATTTATTCACTTTTTCTGCATAACTATTCACAGCCAACATTGTCCGCCGACCTTGATATTTAGTCCGCCAGGTCGTCATATTCCGCTGTTGGCTGCACGTCTATGTGGTCTGTTGGCTGTCCTGTGATACGGAATTGCAGGTGTCGGTCGTCCTCTCCGTTCAGCAATCTACCTTTGTGGTCTTTGCCAAAACAGATTAAGCCACGCTCCGCCATCTCCTTAACCAGCGACCGTCGGCGTGAGTTGCCGCCGCCCGGCATGAGCCGGACAATTTCACCGACGGGGTAGCCCTGCGGTCTGTCATCCGACGATTGCAGTTCTTCCAGCGCGGCAACGATGGCGGCCTCTTCTTTCGTCAGGCCCGGCTTATCATTAGCGTCTTTAGTTGCCTTGCGTGCAACGTCTGCCGCTGCCGTGGTGAACGCGGCCAGGGCCACAGGGATAAGTACCAGCGTTTCGTCGCGCGGCGATGAGTCGAACGGTTTTACGGTGTGGCCTGTTAAGAATTCTCCGAAGTCCGGCGCGTCACGGGTAGACTGCATCGCCATGATAGCGTCATCGTGCGATTTCTCGACGGTGATATGGCACTTCGCCAGCACGAAGCCGCGCGGCAACTGTTTGACGCCAGCGCGGGCCTTCTCCATGTACATATTTAGCTGGAGGGGCTTGGTCTCGTCCGGCTGTTCGATGAAGTAGACAAAGTCAACCGCGCCGTGCAGCGCACCGGAACCGCGACCGACGCGGCGGGTGCCTTTCTCTGATTTGGCCGGGTGATGGACGACGCCCGCACACGCACCAGTCTCATCGGCAATCGCCTTGAGCGCGGACGCCGCGACGCCCATATCGGCGGATGAGTTCTCGTCAAATGGTGTGGCAGATAAAGAAACGGACTGGTTCAGCGAGTCGAAAGCCACCAGTCCAACCGGGTCGTTGCCTGCCACTGTGCGGATATGGCGGATTATGGCCTTGCGCCCTGCGGTCGAGGTGATGTCCCAGCCTTCATGTTGCAGGTCGATAATGTGCAGCCAGTCCAGGTTATCGCCGTATGTAATCTGTAGCGCTTGCTTGCGGTCCTCGGTCGTGCTGCCGCCCTCGGCGTCGAAATAGAAGTTGTGCGACTTGATGACCTTCGCGCCTGCAAACGGGATGCCGGCGGCAGCGCACGCCATCTGGCCGAGCAGGAAGAACGACTTCCCAATGTTGGACTCGCCCACCAGCTCGAACGTTGATTTGAAGTTATACAGGCCGTCGATAATCGGGTCGCGCTTGGTGAACAGCGCGCACGGCTCGTCCATCAGGTCTTCGTCCTGGCACTGGTGCGCGTCAACACCTTCGGCAGCGGCCGACACCTGGTTATGATGAATGTGCTCAATCTCTTCTGCGTCGAAGAAAGGGAGAAGCTCTTCAATCTGCTTCTTGCTGATGTTGTGCGCTTCTGGCAGGTACGCATTCGGCACGCCGGCCAGTTGTAGCATCATGTGCTGGTGGCTGTTCAGGCCTTTACAGTGAGAGTGCTGGCACTGGAAGCGCACCTCCGGGTGCAGACTGTCCGGTAACAGGATTGCCGTGTCGCCGTCGGTGCCGTCGCGCCCGTCGGTGTGCGCCATGTGGTTAGGGCACTGGATAGCCCAGCCGCGCCCGGACGACATCATCTCAAGGCCCATCTCGAACGCCCAGCCTGCAATCGCCTGCGAGTTCTCATCAGCGTTCGCCAGGGCGTCTTCCGACCAGTTAGTCGCGCCAAGCTCCGACGGCGGTTCATAGCCGTTGTTCAGCAGCTTAGTGACACGCGCTGGCTTGCCGTCGCTCTCCCAGTGTTCAGCGCCATACGGTGGCACGAACATGATACGGGCACGCTGATTAGCGGTCATGTCGACGCCGGGCATGTTGTCAAGTCCGAGCCACCACAGGAAGCTGTGTTGACAGTGCCAGATTTCATCGGCGGCCATCGGGACGTTGGTGGGGATGAGGAAGCGAACGGCGCGATGGTCTTCGCCGCCTTTCAGTTCGTGCTTATCGGAGCTGGTGCCGTGGGCGAAGTAGGCCAGGCCTTTATTGTTAAGCGCGCGAGTTACTTTGCGCACATCGCGCGACGTCACGCCGTCCAGGTCGATATAGATGAGCGAGCGGCCGATAATGGTGTCGTTGCTGCGCACCTTATCAACGGCAGCCGTGATGTAGTTCTGCTGTTTCTTCTTGCGGTCGTACTGTTCCTGCGTTTCGCTGCCGGTGAACTCAATCCCGAGGCTCGGCTCTTCGATGTAGTCAACCATCTCGGTGACGAACTCGGACCAGGTGATGTCGTAGTTTTTGGCGCGACGTTTCTTAGCATCGTGGCCGATGGAGAAGATAATATTTTCCATGCTGGTTCTCTAAAATAGTTGATTAGTTTGTCAACACCTGTTTTAATAGAGGTGTTCCATGCTTCGTTCTCACCATGTTGCTTATCTAAGCCCGCCATCCTGCTTGATGCGCGGGTTTTTTTTTAATCAAAGCCTAACGCTTCTGCTATCTCCTTCAACGATTCATCACTTTCATCAATCGGATTAGCCATCCAATCAAAAGAAATAAGATGACCGTTTTCGATTACTCCGATGTTGAAGTCATCGCTACCTTGCGTCTTAAAACCATGCTTGATGGCCTTATCCCGCTTATCGAATTTGACGCAGTCAGAGGTGTATTCAACCCCTCTGCCTTTCTCGTTACACCACCAGTATTGCTGGATAACAATATATTTAGCCATTTACTCATCCTCCCCGGTAGCTAACCATCTGGCTGAACACTCCAGCGCATCTGCCAGCGCGAACAGTGAATGTGATTCTACGCTCTTGATGCGGCCTAAACAGATGTGACTCACACGGCCCTGGCTGAAACCGGTACGCTCGACGATATCCTTCTGGCGGATGCCAAGCTTCGCCATCTGGCGGTTAACGCGACGGGTGAAATCATTCTTCTCTACAGTCATTACAGATTCTCCTTAGTGTGTATCGCGTTACTATACGGCAATATTACTGATTCACGCAACAGGAAAAATATTTTGCTAAAGTGCTTGCAGGCCAGAATAGTTTAGTATTATAGTTCACATCACCAGCCGGACGGTCCGGCACTTAACCAAAAGGAAACACGCAACATGTTAGATAAATTTTTAGCTCTGCTGGAACGCTTCGTGGTCGCTCATGAACTGATTGCGGCGAACTCTGCTAAGACAACTCTTATTGAGAAAGTCGGCGATGTAGTTACCGCGATTGAAGCACCGGTAGAAAAAGAACAGCAAAAAGCCAAGCCCGAAGAAGACGACCTGGCCGACGACGAGCCGGAAGAGAAGCCAAAAACCCGTAAGCCTCGCCAGTCAAAGCCGAAGGCCGAACCAGAGCCAGACCTGGACAAGCTGCGCGAAGAGATTGAGGTGATGGCGAAGCACATCGGCAGCGGCGATTCTGACGACTGCGCCGACGAACTGGACGACCTGCTGGACGAATATGATGCCCGTTCAGTCAAAAAGCTGAAAGACCTTCAGGTGCAGGAGTTCCACAAGGAACTGAAGACCATTGTCGCTAAGTATTACGACATTGAAGACGACAACTAAGCAACCGGCCTGGCGCTTCGGTGCCGGGTGACTTTGAGGATAAGCACAATGAAATTGTCAGAAACAAAAATCGTATTTGCAGCGGAATTAGAAGTAGTAAACCATGGCGACGGTGGAGAATTGCGAGTATTCACCTCTCCGACTGCTGGCATAGCTTTTGATAAACAAACCGCAGCCGAGTTCTTGCCAATCCTGCAACACTTCATCGCAACAGGGGAGCTGCCAGAATGAAATACGCACTCTATGAAGCTGTCGACACCCGCGACAACAAGCCGATGCTCTGGCTGCACGACCGCAGCAACCACCGCGTAGCGCTGTTCTTTGTCAAGACCGCGCCGTCACGCATCAAGCAACGCACCGCTGCCGCGCCTGATGGTATTACCTGGGAGCCAGACACGACGATGATTGTCCATGCGAAGATGGGTGAGGCGAAGCATATTGATAGCTGGGAGTTCAGTAGCTAATGAAACTAAAATACAAAGTCGAAAGGTCTAACGATAGTCACGCGCTACTGTCGCCCAGCGGCAGCAAAAAATGGCTGGCCTGTGCAGCTTCTTTAGCCTGCGAAGCAGACATCCCGAATGTATCAGGTGCAGCAGCAGTTAACGGAACCTGTATGCATACCCTATCCGAGCATATCATAAATATGGCTATCAAAGGCATTGATGAGCGTGCGGATAAATATAAGGGTGCTTACGTCCTGAACGAAGGCAAAGGCCCCATCAAGGCGCTGACGAAACCAGAGAAAGACGCGGTGCTAATCACGGACGATTTCGTGTCGCAGGTCAATAAGTACGTTGATTACTGCCGTCCGATTATCGACGCTGCCGAAATGGTAGAAGTGGAGTCGCGCGTTAACCTGACGCGTGTTCTGCACCCCGGCGTTGAACTGAACGGCGAGCCGTTGCAGACGTTCGGAACTGCTGACCTGGTTGCGGTAATGCCTGACGGAATGCTCATCGTCGGCGACCTGAAGACCGGATGTCATAAGGTGCTGGCGAAAGAGAACAAGCAGATGATGCTGTATGCTCTGGGCCTGCTGCGCAAGCTGAAGCGCCTGTACGACATCACGGCAGTACGTCTGGTCATCTTCCAGCCGTATACCGGTGGCGCAGACGAGTGGGACACGACGCCAGAAGCGCTGGAGCTGTTCGGCAAGTTCGCCAGTAAAGCGGCGCTGAAGGCTATAGACGCATTTGAGCGTGGTAAGAAAGGTCTCAAGCCCGCCGACTTCCGCCCCGGAAACGACGCGTGCCGGTGGTGCCGGTTCGCTGAGAAATGCTCGGCAAAAAGCCGCGCGGTTAAGGAGTCAGACCCCGCTGACTTTGCGTGCGATATGGAGACCGAAATGACGCTCGAGCAACTCAAGGCTGAGTGGGACAAGCTGCCGTTGATGCGCCAGCACATCGCCGACATCGAGAAAGCCATGTACGCGGCGTTGATGCGCGGCGAGCATGTGGAAGGCCTGAAGCTTGTCGAAGGTCGTCCTGGTAATCGGAGCTGGGATAATGAAGACTTAGTGCTGCAGGAAACAGAAGGAAATATTAGTCTGTTGCAAAAGACATCAATTATGTCTCCTACCGATGCAGAGAAAGCGCATAAAGGGACACCATTATGGGCGCGTCTTGAATCGCATGTTGTCCGTAAGCCAGGCCAACCGTCAATTGCAACGGCAGACGACAAACGCCCGGCCTGGACGCCGGTATCTGACGATGATTTATCAAATTAGTAGTTGACAGCACAATATTAAACTATTATCTTTAGCGGCACTGGCCGGGCAGATTCCCGGAGTAAACTGAAAAGCGAGAAACTGAAATGGGTATCAAAGTAAATCTGAAAAACGTCCGTATCGGTTGGGTTAACGTGTTCGAACGCGCGCCGGATTCAGTCAGCCAGGACGGAAAACCGGTTAAGGGTAAGTTCCAGCTTACCTCGTATCTGGATAAGAAAGACCCGCAAATCCGCAAGCTGGATGATGTGGTTCTGGAAGTTCTGACCGAAGGTCTGAAAGACCGTAAGGCTGCCGAGAAATGGATGGACAAGAACTACGGTTTCGGCAACCACGCGGATAAATGTGCCATTCGGGACCTGGCGGAACGCGACAAGCCAATCGAAGGCCTGGAAGAAGGTATTTACTTCAAGGCTACCAGCCAGAAAAAGCCGGTTATCATGACGTCTGCCGGTGAGCGCCAGACCGAGAAAGGCCTTACTATCGACGGCGACGACATCGAAGGTCAGGAAGTATACGCCGGTTGCTACGCCAACGTGTCAGTCGAAGTTTACTGGTACGATAAGTTCAAAACGCTGATGGTCAACCTGCTGGGCGTTCGCTTCCGCGAAGATGGTGAAGCGTTCGGCGGTGCTGGTGAAGTTGCCACCGATGACGACCTGGACGATGAAGACGAGAAGCCGACTCGTTCACGTCGTAGCCGCGATGAAGATGACGAGGGCGACGAAGATGAGCGCCCACGTCGCCGCCGTAATCGTGACGAAGATTAATTACTAACGGCAATCTGAAGCCCGCCGCGTGCGGGCTTTTTAGCACATGGAGTAAAGTATGGAATTTAGCCAAGACGACGTATTCATCGACCACGAATCATTCTCAGAGATTGATTTGAAGAAAAGCGGCAGTTATGCCTATGCCGAGCACAAATCCACAGAGATAATGCTGACCACCTACGCCTTCGGCGACGAAGCGGTGCAGTGTTACGACGCCACTGATGGAGGGCGGCTGCCATCTGAATTAAGAAGTGTCTTAAAATACCTGAGCCGTAACCCCGGCAAGAAAGGCAATCCGAAATTAATCGGGGCGAACTACCTGATGTTTGACCGCCTGCTGCTGCGCAACTGCTGGGGGTACGACATCGACCCGCGCGACATCCTCGACACGATGGTTGTGGCTTTCCGCCACTCGCTGCCGGGTAGCCTGGCGATGCAGTGCGAAGTGTTGCAAATTGACGACAGTCTGGCTAAGGACAAGCGCGGTAAGGTGCTGATTCAGCGTTTCTGTAAGCCGACGCCGAAAAACTACAAGGTGCGCCGGTACTCACGCGAAACACACCCGTCAGAATGGGCTGAGTTCATCGAATACGCGCGCTCGGATATTACGGCAATGCGAGAGGTGTTCCACGCCATGCCAGACTGGGGCAATATTGAGTTCGAAAACACGGTGCTGGCAATCGACCAGCGCATTAATGACCGCGGCTTCTTCGTTGACACCGCCCTGGCTAACGCGGCCATCGACGCTGTAAAACAGCACAAAATCGAACTCCAGCAGGAAGCAAACGAGAAATGGGGCGCGGGCCTGACCGGTGCGGCATTTTTGCCGACGCTGCGCGACCTGGCTCCGGCGCATGAGATTCTTAACGCACAGAAATCAACGCTTAATGACCTGCTGGCCGACGATGACCTGCCGTATGACGCCAGGACGATTATCGAAATGCGACTTGGGGCTAGCTCCACGGCATCAACCAAGTACAACCCGCTTCTGCTGGGTCTGTCCGGTGATGGTCGCCGTCGCGGGTGCCTGCAATATGGTGGCGCTAAGCGAACGTTGCGATGGGCCGGAAAGGGCTTCCAGCCACAGAACCTGGCGCGTGGTCACTTCTCGGGCGACGAACTGGACACCGGCATCAAGATGTTGCTCAAAGGGAGGGCGCACTGGTGCTATGACGTGTCGAAGCTTACAGCCTCCACGGTGCGCGGGTGCATCATACCGGAGCCAGGTAACAAGCTGGTTGTTGCCGACTATTCCAACGTGGAAGGGCGCGGCCTGGCGTGGTTGGCTGGCGAAGAGACAGCACTGGCTACCTTCCTTGCAGGCCTGGATATCTATTGCGTGACCGCTGGCAAGATGTTTGGCCTAGACCCTGACCATATCAAACAGGTGCGCAAAGACCTGCGCCAGATTGGCAAGGCCTGTGAATTGGGCCTGGGCTATGGCGGCGGCGTCGCGGCGTTCCTGACGTTCGCCAAAAACCTCGGTCTGGACCTGTACGCGATGGCTGAAACCATGAAAGGCACGTTCCCGGACCATATCTGGGCTGCCGCTAAAAGAGGGTACGAATATGCACGCATCCAGGAGAAGAATAAGAAAGGTTTTGCAGGCCAGAAGGCGGAGCGCCCGTCTTACGACCTTCCGAAGAATGTATGGCTGACGTGCGATAGCATCAAGCGTATGTGGCGCGAGTCGCACCCGAAGACCTGCGCCTTCTGGAACGACCTCGAATCGGCAGCGATGAATGCCATCAAGAACCCCGGCAAATCGTACTGGGCAGGTGCCGAGGTGTGCGAGGGCGGCGACCGCGCTATCCGCATTCGTCGCACCAAAGGCAAAGACGGCGCGCCGGGATGGTGGTTGCAGGTCGAGCTGCCGAGCGGTCGCATTCTGTCGTACCCAGGCATCGGTATTTCTGTTGAAAAGCAAGTAGACGGCCCGGATGATTGGGGTTTATCGGAAGCTGCATATCGTGAAGTCACCTACCGCGAGCGCATCCGCTACATGGGCGAGAACCAGACTACACGGCAATGGGGTAAACAGTACACATACGGCGGGAAACTGGCGGAGAACGTCACCCAGGCGCTCTGCCGCGACCTCCTGGCTAATGCGCTGGTTACTGTAGAAAATGCGGGCTGGCCGATTGTGCTCCACGTGCATGATGAGCTGGTAACAGAAGTTCCTAATACCCCGGAATATACAGTTGCCGAGCTGGCGCGCATGATGTGCGACCTGCCCGCCTGGGCGGCCGGGTTCCCTCTGGCTGCTGAAGGTGCAGAATTGATGCGCTACGCCAAATAATTACAGCCAACAAAATACTTGACTATAGTAGAGTGGTGACTTATCTTTAGGTCACCACTTTTATTTTGGAGATAAGAAACATGAAGCGCACTGACCATCTTCTGCTGCTGAGGGACCATGAGATATCCGAACTTATAAACGCACTGCGTGACGCGTCTTTAGAATATGGCCGTGCGCAATCTCTGCGCGCTGCTTTTGCGAGAATAGTGTCCGGCGCTGTTATCTGCGGCAAGATTAACTATAAAAAGGAGTTTGAGTAATGGCTAAAACACCGGAGGGCATCGTGCAGACCTACGCCCAAGAGCAACTGAAGAAGCGCGGCTGTCTGGTTCGTAAGATTTCTTACGAAGGTCGCCGTGGTTGTCCTGATTTGCTCGTGTTGGTTCCTGCTTTTCTTGATGAAGAGGCAGACTATTACTACGACTCACGCGTCGTCTTCCTCGAAATCAAGAAAGACGAACAGACGGAGCCAGACCCGCACCAGCAGCGCGAGCATGAGCGCATGAGAGCCGTCGGCGCGGACGTGCGCACCATCGGCAGCAAGGCGCAGGTTGACGAAATGGTTAAGGAGTTACTCCCATGCGAACGATGAACTTTAAGATGCCGCTGTATCCTGCACGTATTAAGGTGTTTTTCTGTCTGGAGGATTTTTACAATAAATACCCGGAAGAAGCGCACAAGGACGCCACCGGCATTAACGCCTTCGTGTGCGAGAAAGAAGGGGTAATCTGTATCGTTATTATCTCGTATACAGACGCCACATTAGCCCATGAATCCGTACATGCTGCTTGGGCTGTATTGAACTGGACAGGCGTTAAGGTTAGCTATGACAACGATGAACCGTTAGCCTACTGCGTGGATTACATATTTGGCAAAGTCCAGTCCCATCGGCAGAAGGAACTAGCAAAATGCGACTAATCCTCAAGAAACAACCAGACGAAGAACAAAAGAAGCGCTGTATCAAGTGCGACGAGGTCAAGCCGCTGTCGGAGTTCCACCGGTCCAGTGTGGCGAGTACCGACGGCTACCGGAACATTTGCAAGTGCTGCCGTAGAAAGACCGAGGCGGCGCGGATAAGAGAAAAGAGAAGCCAATGAAATTTATCAGGCGCGAATACCAAAAGCAGATAACTGCGCACATCCTGAAACACCCGCGCGTTAATATTTTCGCCACGATGGGCAGCGGGAAAACATCGGCAACCCTCTGGAGTCTTAACAAGATGTTTCAGACCGGTATGCTTGATGACTGGAACGCCGACACAATGACTGGCGACCGCGTTCTGGTGCTGGCACCGCTACGTGTTGCGTCCGGCACATGGCCGAAAGAACAGACGCAATGGCAATTCCCCGCGCTGCGAGTCGTAGATGGCACCGGCAGCCGCCAGTATCGAGAGGACGTGATGCTGAACGACGACGCAAACGTGGTGTGCTGCAACTATGACATCCTGGAATGGCTCGTCGAGTTCTGGGGCGACCGCTGGCCGTTCACGGTTATTGTTGCCGATGAGTCGACCAAGCTGAAATCGTTCCGCAGCAAAGGTGGTAGCAAGCGTGCCAGAGCGCTAGGCAAGGTGGCGCACAAGAAGATTAAGCGCTTCATTAACCTGACCGGTACGCCAGCGCCTAACGGCCTGAAAGACCTGTGGGGCCAGTGCTGGTTCCTTGACGCAGGCCAGCGCCTCGGCAGCAGCTACCAATCATTTACTGACCGCTGGTTCGTCAGCATTCAGGAAGGGAGCCATCACGCGGCTAAGTCATACAAGCCTCGTGGGGGCGCGGATACTGAAATACATCAACGTATCGCTGACATATCGCTCACCGTGGACGCCGCTGAGTTCTTCGGTTGTGATAAACCGGTTGTGGTTCCGGTAGTCGTCCCGCTGCCGCCTAAGGCTCGCAAAGCCTATGACCAGATGGAGAAGGAACTTTTCGCCCAGCTCGAAGCCGGTGAGGTGGAAGCGGCGAACGCAGCAGCACGCACCCAGAAATGTCTGCAAATAGCCAGCGGTGCCGTGTACACGACGGGAGGCGACGGGGAGGCTACCAAAGAGTGGGAGGCCATTCACAACGCGAAGCTGGACGCGCTGGACTCGATATACGACGAGCTGAACGGCGCGCCGTTACTTGTTGCATACCAGTTCCAGCACGACCGCGCCCGCATCATGAAGAAGTTCCCGGAAGCCGTAGCGCTGGCAAAGGGTAAGAAAGGCAACGACCAGATTGACGCCTGGAACCGCGGAGAAATTCCTATGTTGCTGGTACACCCGGCATCAGCCGGCCACGGGCTATCGTTGCAGGACGGCGGACACCACTTAGCCTTCTTCTCTATGACCTGGTCGTATGAGTTATACGCACAGGTGATTGAGCGCATAGGTCCTGTAAGGCAATTTCAGTCGGGCCATCCTCGTCCAGTCTTCATATATCAGATACAAGCTGCCGATACATTAGACCAGGTAGTGCAGGCGCGTCTTGAAGGCAAGGAAGAGGTTCAGGATTTATTGATGCAGTATTGCAAACAGAAGAGAGGTTGAGAATGTTTAGCTTTTTAGATAGATACAATCAGGCATTACGGGCAATAGCCGACAGAATCAAGGAACTCGAAGCTGAGAACGCCATACTACGGCGGCAGCGTGACGCGGCGAACGCGCAACTGGATTTTATTCTGGAGAATCTGAAAGAAGAAAAGGCCCCGTGAGGGGCCTTAGTTTTTAGGCATTATCCCATGAAATATCAACATAGAATGTCGGGGATGTAGTTGTTGCGCCAACTATACTTACAGCTCCGGTAGAGGCGTTAATAGTTGCCATAGCCATCCCGAATGATACTCCATCCGCGGTAAACGGTACCGGGATATTTTTATTAACGGGAGGACGGCACCACCTTGGCAAGGTTAAAACAGTGTTCCCGTTAGCAAAAGATGTAGCGGCCAATTTAACATTGAGATTATTTCTTGAAACGCTTGAAGGCGTTTGTACTGTGACGTTAGTACCGGCCCACCATGACGGAACAGAGCGCGGGGTAAAATCAACTTTAGACCACCAGTCAATAATCGCCGAGCAAATTATTTCTGCGTACAAACGGTATCCTAGTTGGCTCTGGTGGATATCATCTCTCAATAACGGGTCATATTGGGTGCCAAAATATTCTGGATAAGGGGCGGGCATCTGATGCGTAGTTGTCACACAAACGGCATTATTGCCGTATTTCATCATCTGACGTTTACCGGCTTCGCGCAGTTCAGCTACCCCGTCGTAGTTAGCTGTTGGTTGCCCTGCACCACCAATAAAGGACTGGCTGTACCACATATACGGTTCTACCCACACAGGGACGCGCCCCAAGCCAGTGCAATACAATACGAACTCATCTACCATAGCCGCTAATACATCAGGAGATACATTGCCTTGCCCTTCATTTGTCCCAGCCACCATGACAACAATATACGCATCGCCAGGACCTTGCGATTTTAGCAGGTCCAATTGTTGGCGCATGGTTTGTCCCGCAACAGATTTATTTACGATTTTGTACGACCTGTGTCCGTTTGCCCCATCCATAAGTTGCGGAATGAAATAACTGAAAGACGAGATGAAATCCTCGGATGTACTGTCACCGTGGATAAGGACGTTCAGCGCGGATTTTCCATGAATGCCGTTGCCAGAAGTGTAACTGCATAGACCTGTAACACGAGCTGAGCCAGAGGCGGAAGTGGTAAACGCGACAAATCCTACCTCATAAACGTCACCTACCGCCGAAGTATCATATGGCAGTCTAATGCTAACACCGTTCATTGTAATTACAGCCCAGTTCTTTGACTGTAATGCTACCCCAACAGTAGCCTTACCGGGAGCGTAGGACAGCAACCCACCCGGCAGTGAGAATGGAGAACCGTTTACTACCGCGCCGCCAATTGCTTTCTGCCGTACAGCCCATTGTGATGCACCAGGAGCGCCATAGAACATCAACCATCCGCCGGAGCACCGAAGCATAATACCTACTTCAGTTGCTACTTGTGATTCCATACGGATATGAGCTGACAAATGCTCACCCACGGCTATCGGGGCAAAAAGACCAGTTGTTATGTTTGCCGTTGTTGGGAATATCGCTGCGGAGTCTGATGTTGACTCGATGGCAACCGGCGTAAAAGTATCACCGTTTACCGCGTATGCTTTGCAGTCACCCCACTCTACGCGCTTCATCCTGATAGGGTCGCGATTAAGAATAGCCTGCTTGGCGAGATAACTCGTTTCACCACCCGTAGTCTTAAAGTTAAGATGGGTGAATTCAAATGTGCCCTCACCTTCGTATTGTAGGGATTTGAAGAGAGAGTAGAGGTCGCTATCGAAACGAAGTGTTACATTCTTATCGATTATTACCTTACTATTTAACAGGAAAGTGGCGTTTCCGGCCGTGGATGGTACCGTGTAGGTCATCTGTGTCTTTGAGTGATTCGAGAAATACACATACCCATACGCTGCTACACTATCACGCCACGCCTGCACTACGTTTGAATTGACATAGCTAGGAATTTTAGTAATGGATTGCAGAACAAGATTTTGCTGTGAAATCGCCCCATTAACCAATTGGTATCCTTTACCTGGGGCAGATGATGCAAGTTCAGAGCGCAGGGTGATATCGCCCAACGGCAGCCAGCCAGAAGCTGATATACCGCCGGTAGTTGCTGGTGTGGACCCTGCCGGGATGACTTTAGGGTACGCGCCTTTCCAGATGTAATACTGGCCGTCTCCTCCGCCAGAAATAGGCCACAGCACCGCCATATCGCTGTCACCGACATTTAACGTGCCACCAGTTACGAAGGTGAAAGAAGCCACGCGAAAACCAGCGTCCCTCAAAACAGCAGGAAGCGTTTTCTGAACCTGACCTGTAACCAGGTTCGTCGCGTAATCAATATCGGCTCCAGAAGCGATTCCGCCCTGCTTACCGGTAATTACTTCAGCCTCAAAGAGCTGGTGTTTCTTTGCGGTCTGTAAATCCGCAAGGCTTAAAACGTCGCCGCATCCGCTAGACATAGTGTGTCCTCTTATAAATAACCGTTACTGAATCCGTCGCTGAATGCGCGGCCGAATGGCGATACGCCATCGTATTTGTAGTAGTCAGCATCGTAGTTGAACCCGGTAATTTTCACTGTGCGGTCGTCTCCAGGCTCTACGGTACTGACCATAATCATTTGTGCCGCGTGGCGGCTGTCGCTGCCGAAGGAAAATTCCGTCTTTAGCGCGCTATTGCCAGTATAAATGGCTTCCTGCGGTGCGGAAAGCATAATCGCCTCGCGGTCGTGGCTTCCTTTGATAACAGAGATGCTTTGTACCGAACCATCGCGCTTCTTGAGGATGACGGAGTGGTCATCTCCGGGGGTAAACGTAACAGGTTGCGACAGTGTCAGCGTAAGCCCATTAACGGCGACAATATAACCATCCTGTGGCGCGATACGTGAACCTTTAACCACGCTGATTACGCCGCCGGGGGTAGCGAGAGCGCCTTCTTCTGTAGCTTCGAACTCTACGACAACTTTACTTAACGTGTTGCGCTGGTAGCGACGCCACGCCAGCCAGTACGCTTGTGGATAGTTGCGCACGCCTTTCGACTCATATTCCTCCGTATTTGCACCCAGTTCTTCCGGGATATAAATCGTTTCCTGTACGTTTGTATCCGGGTCGATGTATGAGAACGACAGGCTATCGTAGGTCGTTGAATCGTTGAACGTGCGGGTCCATTTCTCTGTACCGGTAGTTTTGCTGCGGTGGGTGAACACCATCTCCGGCCCGGCGACCGGACGGTCAAATCGCAGCATAATATCCGCGCCTTTACGGTACGCGGTACAGAACACAGCTTCCGCTATGGTCTGAACGATGTCCTGCATCGTGGTGTCGTAGTCGTCGAACGTGTAACAGAACTGCCCTGCCAATTCACCGCCAAAATAGGACTCAATCTCTTCCTGCACAGCGAGTAACTTGTCCATGTTTGCCGTTGTCAGTTCCAGATTACCCACCGCCGGGTCACGTGCCAGTCTGATTAGCGACTGCACCGCCTGTGTATTAGGTGTCATTACCGTATCGAATATCCCATTACCTAGATATTTGTAGCACATCTCGGTCGCAATCATGCGCAGTTCCGGGTCGTCGATACTGGCGGCACGCGGCGTCTGCTTACGCGCGCAATGTACGGTGGTTCGGTTGCCGTAGTGTGGGGTTGTGTCCAGAGACTGACCGTACAGGTTGATGAAGGTTATCTCGTCGCTTACCGTACCGTCGTAGTCCTTATCTAAATTAGTTATACGGCGCATGCGGGCGCGGAAACGGGACGCGATTGGCAACTGCCCATAAACAGACGTGCCGACGTAGTCGGTATTGTTACCTGTAATTGCGGCCTGTACCGTGTAAATATCGCCCAACGGGTTACGCTGAGAATCAATCATCTGGTACTGTAGTTCTACGGTTACGCTGGTGCGGTTATAGCCGCCGTCATATTTGTAGATGCCGTTCTGCCCGGCAACGTTAGCAAGTACACGGTCAACTTCTCCGCGTACCATGTAATACCAGTCCGTAAGAGATACGTCATAGGTGTTGCTCGGGCCGATAAACGTGTCAGAACGCTCTGTAAGTGCGTAAGTCTCCCCATCGGTCAACGCCGCCCAGTTAGACGCACCGTTTACGTCTAATCTTACTTCGAAGTCGTCAACGTATAAGACCCTAAATGAGCCGTTCAGGTTAGTGATGTCCTTAACGTCAAAGTTGCTCAGCACCGCGACATCACCAACACTAAGAAACTCAGAAAAAGCAGAGTCACCCGACGGGTCATATAGGTAGCCGGTGGTCGAAATACGTTTGGCGGTTCCACCGGAGCTTGGGTTGGCCCCGATGTCGTTTGGCGCTTTGAGTACAATACCGTCAACGTCGTCGTTGGAATAGGTTACATAGAGTTTCTGGTCAATGACGTCGCCGATTTGTAGCTGCGGAGATGTGGTGTTGTTAGGTGACGTATACGGCGCGTATACGGCAACAGAGGAACCTGTGATGTCGCTTATCAGGGTGTCGCCCTCTGTGACACCATCGGCCTCGATATGCAGATGCCCGCGCCCCGCGTCATAGTACGAATACTCCAGCAAAGCACCGGTGGAGTTGAACGCCTTATACGTCTGCATCAGGTCATTGGGGATAGTCTGCACTGTCCCGCAGATGTCATAGGAGCGCTCGTAAGGGCGTGGCTTGTTTGAGCGGTCAGTGAGACTGTTATTAGCGGATTTTGCTTGGTTATTTGTCGCTGTTACCGCCAGACTCGGTGTCTTAGTTAGTAAAACCGTAGCCGCGACGACGACCAACGCGACAAGCGCACCTACTATAAGCGCACCACCGCCACCGGCTCCTTCTACTATGTGGTACACCGCGTCTTCGTCTTTAAGCGCGTCGAAGTCGTCAGTGATATCGGTATCATCACCAATCTCACCAAGATAGACGCGCACAGGAACGCCGTCTGGGATATAGTTAACAACAAACTCCATTGGCATCCCGACATGTCTTGTACGGTCGAAAACACCGTTAGCATTCCGCGTGTAGTGCAGGATTATCGCCAAAATTCAATCTCCGTGTACAAGTCTCTTAGGTCAGCAAGCCCGTCAAGCCGTACCTGACGGGAGGCCATTTCGCAATGACTCACCATTCCGTCAAAGTAGACCCCGGCGTGCCATACGATTCTGCCGCCGCGACGCCTACCCATAAGAACCGCGCACAAGTTTTCAGGCTTATCAATTTTCGTAAGCCCCTTCGTGTCACGATGGCCCTCATCAAACGCTTCGTTAATTGCCGTTGGGCTTGTAGCGTCGAACGCCGGGGTCACCAACCCGGCATCCGCACGGACAATACGCACGTGATGCCAGCAATTGCGTTTGCGAAAGTCGTAAGGTATTCCCGTGTAGTCGTTAATGTTCATGTGATTAACAGGCCGCGTAATAACGGTATCTCTTTAGGTGTCATCAGTATACCAGTGCTTCGTTGGTTAAGCATAGGTGTCCCTAAATTAGCGGAGAATCGCCCCTTGTCTTGAGCTATGGTCTGCGCCTCGTATACCACAGGGCCGTCTGCTGGGTAAGACAGGTCGGTGCTGACATAACGGCGAAATATGAACTTCGGCAACTCAGTAATGCCCATCGGAATATTATCCAGCTCATCATCCAGTAAATTTCCGACGTCAGGAAGTGTAAACGTCGTAGTCTGGTCCATGTCGTTATTGTTAGCAGCCCCCGACGCCTCCATCGGGGTAGGTTCGAACGTGATTGTTTCGCCCGTCTCCAGTGTTGCCGTAAGTTCCTGCAGCCCGCGCACAAGATAATACGTCTTTGACAGCAGCGGGTGGCTGATTTGCAACGTGATGTAATCCATCTCGCCGTCGGGATTTGAGGCCAGCTTGCGGCGATAGGCGGCTTCTACTGATTCCTGGCTCATTGCATAGGGTCCCAAATTCGTGGAAACGTTGATTGTGCAGTTCCGTAGGCTTTAAGGAAACACCCCAGCCCATCGCCATAGCAGCTGTACAAATCGGGCAGATTGTTAATCAGGCACTGGTTCTCGAGGTCCTGGAACGGCGATTTCTCGGCGGTTGCCGTGAAAGTAATCGTCCAGTTAATACCGTCTTCGGTGGATTCTGCGATGGTGGACGTGATTGTTACCTGATAATCTTCGATACCAATGCCGAAGTCGTGCGCCATCCAGAAACTAGACGCGCCGCCGTCTACTCTCTCAAGGAACGACATAAACGCCTGCCGCCCTAGCGCTGAGGTAATCAGGGTTACGCTTATCGGGAACACGTCGTAATACGTGTCACGGCCCTGGCGCACCCCGCCACCGGCTAAATCGACACTCCAGACGTTGTTGCATCTGGTCATTGAGTAGCCTTTTGACACTATAGGGCGGAGGCTACGTGGGAAATATAAGTCGCTCATTACTTGAACCCCGGCGCGTTTCTTGTGGCCTTGCGGGCCTTGCTAATCTTACTGTTGCTGTTCTGCAAAGAGGCCGCCACTTGCTCCTCGATGATGATACGCAAACGGCCTTCATCATCTTGCTCAGTGGATACGTTGCCGATTTGAGAACTCGTGTTGTTTACGATAGTAACATTAGTCGGGATGCTATTTCCGCTATTATTGCCGTTTAACTGTTGCCGTGTTTGGCTTGCGTTCACCGCGCGCCCCGCCCCCGCCATCTTGATAATCTCTGGGCCGCGCTCACCGACAAGATAGCTGCCGCCAGCGTTCATTTGCCCGCCCTGTTCGCGGAATCCGGTTAAGGCTAGTGCCTGTGTGCCAGCCACCGTGGTAGTGATACCCGCCATAGCGGGCACACTGTTCCCCCCGAAAGATGCCAGGGACGCCAGAGCAGCGGCTGGGGCATAAGCTGAAGCTATCGCAGCGCCCGTCGCACTAGCGGTAGCTATTGTCGCAGCGGAGGCTGTTTGTCCGATAATAACATTTTTCAGGTACTCCACGCCCATCTGAGTCAGCCCAGAGACCACAGAAGACAGGATGGCATTGCCGAGGTTTGCCATTGCTTCGCTGGCGGTCTGTGTACCGTTGATAAGGCCGACTATTGAACTGGATGCGGACGTGCCGACAGCGTCAAGAGAATCCATGAGCATATCATTCCACTCCGATTGGTTCCTGAAACGTTCTTCGGCCGCTGCGGCAAGCCCGTCTTCGTACTGTTTATCCAAATCAGCTCTGGCTTGTAGCGCTACCTCATGTACCGAATTCTCTTGGGCCTCATACTCCTGAATAACCGCCAGACGTTTTTGACGTTCAAGTTGCAGATTAGCTACGGGGTCGATGGACGCCAGAACGGCAACACCTTGTTGTAATTTTTTCTGTTCCTCAGCCGCCTCTTTATCAAGAGCATCCTGTCGTTTTTGTCCATACTGGAGAACGATTGCTGTTTTTGCCTTTTCGTATTCTTCTGCGGTCAACGCCCCTTTCGCTCTGTGCTCGGCTGCTTCTTTGAGCTTCTGCTGTTCTTGGGCGTTGATAGCTTTAAGCTCGTCATGGTTCTGACGGGCTAAGGTGTCAAGGAAGTCCTGCGCTTGCTTCTGCTGACGCTGTGCTTCACTCTCTGCGCGTTTGGCCTGCGCTAGCGCTTTATTGTCCGCAATAGCAGCCTTGCGGTTCTGCGCGTCCTCGTAGGCTTTGACGTCTTGCCGATACGCCTCGTCACGTGCCTTATTGAATCGTTGAATCAGTTCCGGGTTGTCAGCGTTTTTCTCTGCAAACTGCCGCTTGTCGAGGGCCGCTTGATATTGAAGTTCGGCTACGGTTCCTTTGTTGCGGGCCTCCAACCCCTCTACAATTGCAGTTGATTGGGCCTTTAGTGCGATGGTTGCGGAATTGGTAGCGTTCCCCTGTCGCTGTTGTGCTGCGGCAACTACGTCGCTTTGCTTAGATAAAGTCTCTAGGTTAACGCTGAGTTGTTGCGCGGTTTTAGCTTCTTCAAGCGCTGTGTCTTTATTTTTGGTTGCGGCTTGCGCGACCGCACCTTTGGCATCGGCAACTTTCTGATATGCTGCCGGTGTGTTTTCGGCGGCATAATCGCGTTCAGCAGCAAGGACGTCGATGATTAATTGTTTATTAACACCATACTTAGATGCCTGGTCATCAAGGAACTGATTAAGGTTTCCTAGTTTTGCTTGGACATCAGGGGTAGCACTGCCGATGTTTGCAATGGCGGCCCCCACGTCGACACCGGCCGAAGATAAGTCATTAAAAGTGGTAATGCTGGTTTGCGCGGCTACGCTTGTACCTTCCCACGCTTTGCGCTGGTCTTCAATCGCCTGTGTGGTCTGGCTTAGGTTTTGGTCCACCTGCAAACTAAGTAGCTTTACCATGTTCTGGCTCAGGCCGTCTGCACTGTTTGCGGCTTGCACGAAAGAATCAGACAGTTCAAGCGTGCCGTCTTTAGTAATCTGGAAAGATTTGCTCAGGTCGCTTGCGCGCTTATTCAGGTCGTCCATATCCGCCCCGGCAACGCCGAGTGACTTATAAAGGACGCCCCCAACGGCAGAAGCCAGCGCGATTACCGCTCCGAGTACAGCACCGCCGGGACCAAAGGCCCCCGCTAACTGGGAGCCTTGCTGTCCGATTGCTACAAACGCCGAGGTTCCGGACTGGAGCTGGGCGACCATATCCTGAACCTGGAACCCGACTTGCCCCGCCGCATTACGGAAGCTAGATAAGCCGCCCCCGGCCGCGTCGGACATAGCTTTGTTGGTTTTTCCAACATCGCCTGTCATTCGGGCTATTGCAGCGTCCACTTGCTCACTTGTACGACCTAAAGCCGTGAGTTGCCGTGAAGCTTCTTCTACGCCCTCTGTTTTTACCCTTGCTATAAGCGAAGCTGTATCAGCCATCGTCACGACCCTCAAAAATGGCATCAATGCCCATTATTAACTCTGACTCAAGAAGGCTTAAGCTGTGTCCGGTTGCCGTCCTGAACGCGATGATATCCTGCCAGCTTAACATTTCTCTTGCATAAAGTTTAACAGCTTCGTCAGTGTGGCGCTGCGCGAACTTAATCATCCGGTATTTATCGAAGACACCCAGGAAAAGAGACGGGCACGCGGGCCCTGTCTCTTCTGTCTTTTCTGACTCCTGTAACTGCCCGATAGAGCGCATGAACGCTTCATGCCCGGCGGATATATCGTCGAATTTCTGTCGGCGCTGTTTATCGACAAAAACCCACTGCGCATAGTCGTACAGCGCTTTCACTTTGCGTTAAGTTCATCCCTGCTCTTAATGTGGTGGGCGGACACCTGCTCCGCCAGGCCACGGAACTGCCCCAGTAGTTCAGTAAAGGCCTCTGCCGTGAAAGGTTCATCCATCGACCACCCGGTGACAAGAGCTGCGGCAAACTGCTTATTAAGCGGCTCCACACCCCAGTTGTGCTTAATGTTCCATTCACTAAAATCCGCTTTAGCCTTGCACTTAGCCTCGATGTCAGAAAGGCTCTCGTTTAATGCCTGCACGGCCATAGTGTAGGCCCGCCCCGCCTGAATTGCTGCATCGCAATCAGGCCCTATAACTTGCAACCACTCGCCGGAATCTTTGCCATCCGGCAACATAATAGGCATACGTGAGCCTTCAGCATGACGGTCCGCGAAATAGAAGTCTTTCAGATTCATGTGTTAATCCTTTGGTTAGTAGGTTAAAGGTCCGGTTAAAGCGGCAAGCAGTGACCACCTGCCTTTCGGTTGCGAACCTAGCCGCAAAATTATTCTACCAGAACACTTGCAATGCACAAAACAATAGCATAGTATTCTTACATCAATGGTAAGGAGGGTTTATGGATATATTACTAGCAGCTATCGCTTTTGTGATTAACGTCGCGATTCTGTTTTTTGTTGTACGTAAAGCCACGCGGGCCGACGTGCAGATTGATTTACTGAGGCAGATTCTTGCTACCCAGAAGCCAGAAGAGAAAAGTGAGATTGTGAGATTAACAGAAGAACGTAAATTAAAAGGGGGCCGTTAGGCCCCTTTCTCTTATGCGTAGGCGATACGCTGAATCACGATAGATGACTGCATAGCATTACCGGTAGCCTGTCCTTCAAGCGATAAAGTTACCGATTCAGGGCCGCCAATCTCAGGGGTTGCCGATGTTAGTTCCGCGCGCTTCAGCGTGAACGACATCGCACCGCCCTGATTCTCAAGAACGGATGTCAGTTCAATCTGAGTTTCGTTCAGGAACAGATTCAGCAGAGTCATGTCGTACAGCTTACCCGCCAGCGAGAAGGTATTCGCCGCCTTGGCACGCTCAACAAACGCTGCACTATCATTACCCAGCTCGAACTGCGCAGACGCGCCGTTGTCGTTGGTGATGGTGAATGTGTCCATCAACTTCAGCGGCGCAGTGCCGTTGTATGCGGACACGTCTACGCTGGAGAACGGGTCGCGTTTGGCCTCAGACGGGAACGTAGAGCCTGCTGGATATGCGCTGAGAACTTCCTGAGACAGACCGATGAACGGGAATGAGCCAGTAACCATCGCGTTAACAGCCTGCTCGATAGTAAAACCAGTAAACTCCACGCCTTTTGTCAGCAGGTAGGAATCCGGCACACCGCATTTACCTTTAAACCAGGTTAGCACAGAGTACGATTTACACAGGTTCCCTGTCTCCAGCGAGTCCGCGATTTTATAGACGGTATCCGCTGCGGCAGCGGTAGTAAGCGGCTCCTGAATAGCGGCACCAGTCACCACGGTGGCTGTTACGGCGGTCACAATGAACGGCTTTCCGTTGTTACCCGGAAGGTCTGGGAATTGCACCAGGTCGCCCACCGTAACGCCGTCGGTGATAAAGCTGCCAGTGGAGCGGGTAAACGTTTTCGCCGGGGCGCTGACAGCAACCTGAATGCTTGCGCTGGTGAAACCAGCGACCCAGGAGCTGGTCATTGCCCCGGCCAGAAGTTCGTCCTGACTTCTTGGGCCAAACTCGATAGCAAATTCGCCCGTCACCTGTTTGTTACCGGTGCGGATAGATGACGTTTCACGGCTGCCGTCCAGCTCGTTGGATACCAGCGCGTCGCGGGTAACGGCGGGAATACCACCGGTGTTACGCAGGATAGACCATGCTGGGTTAGTAGGGGTAACGCCAGGCGTTGTTTCAAGCACATAGTATTGTGCGGTATTTGCGCCCTTGTATGGTTGCAGTGCCATCGTTATATCCTCGCAGTGAAGGCAATGAAATTAATGGTTAGTGGGCGCTTCGCCCATCCGTTTTCCACAATCAGCGGCCCCAGGCTAACCGACTGCACTTCGGCACAGATAGCGTTACGCTGGAACGTGTTTCCGGCCTTAAACGCCGTATTCAGTAAGTCTGCCATTTTATTGATTGGCGCGCTACCTTTGGTGGAGGCAACGTTGATATCAATCTGATAAATCCCTGCGCGCTGCTCGGTCCAGAACAGGTCGGCTTGTTCCGTGTCAGCCAGCAGCATGAAACTCGCCAAATACGGAGTTGCGGTACTGGTAGGCGCGTCGATGTTCTCCAGCGCCACGGCAATACTGTTCGTGCTGCCGAAGTTTATCAGCGCGATGTCAAACGCTTTTGTTAAATCCTCGAAATAGGACGCCATTATTTCACCTTTGCCGCTTCTTCGTTTAACAGCGTATTGAATCGGGTAATGTTAACACGAACAACACCTTGCGGGGCCTGTTTCGACCAGCCATATTCGAGTCGCTGTGCGTAGGGTAGATTGTTTGTTAGCGTCAATTCCGTCCAACCATATCCTCGGGCCTCTGTTATAACTTTGCTTACGCGAGATATGGCTGCCGTACCCTGTTTACCAGTATAAGTAGTTATCTCGCGCGATGGTGTAGCGCCGCTAGCGAACCAGTTATTACGAAAACGTCCGGTGTCAACAGGACTTCCGAGAATTATAGCGCTAAATAGCTTCATAGAAACCTGACGCATAACAATCTCTGGATTTTTCTTAGCCTTCTCACAGAAGGCCTTAACGTCCAGCGCGAAACTCATTTGCGCACCTGAATAAACCAGGCCACGATATCATCGTTAACCTGCTTGCGCTCGATAGCGACGACAGACCAGCGCTCGCCGCCAAAGTCCACTTTATCTTCCATCTTCGGCAGCACGCTATAATCGGCTTTAACAATCATATCGCCAGCCTGGATGGTAGTTCCATTAACCAGCGCCGCGTTAATAGGCACTGGAACAGCTGTAAGAGGAATCTGAGTATCTGGTTGCCATTCATACTCACCCGCGACTGGATTCCAGACCTTCGACCCGGCACGCACCAGCGTTACGGTGCTGCCGTATTTGCCTAACAGGCGCGTCGCTACGCCCTGCATTTTCTTGCTGAAAGCGGTACTCATGGCGACGGCACCGGTTCGAGGCGGGAGATAACCAGCAGCGCGGATGGCGCAACACCCCAGGCGGCAACCGTAGCGGTCTGCGGGTAAACGCCGCCGAAGTTAGAGCCAGTGCTGTCTCGCATAATCTGCACCTGGAGCGTTTGTCCGGCCGTTGGGTTCATAACTACACGGGAGTCTGTCGGTGTCGTGCCGTCGGTCTGGGTAAGCTTAACACAAGCCGCAGAGCCGAGCTGTGTGCCGCCAAGAACAAGACGACTCAGGAGAATCGACGTTCCGGTAGCGCCGGTGCGGCCGCACTGGAGTTTCACTCGAACAGCGTAGTTACCCGCCTGGTTGAATGTCACCAGACCAGCCGCGTTAATCATAACCGGGTTGGATGCGGAGCCTTGCGCGCCACCGAACGATAACTGTAACGGTGTGTCAACGGCCGTCGGCGCTTGCGTAGCGGTAGACGCAGCGCGCAACACCTCAACCTCTTTTACCCCGGCAGCAGCGTAAATAGGTGCATCAGCAATCTGGGTAACCACTTCGCGCAGCTTGGCCGGAGTAATTGCGCCGGATGTGTTATCAGGTAAGTTAGTACCGATAAGCGTAAAAATCTGGGATTTAGTCAAAGCCATGATTAACCCCGATACACGTTAAAAGATGAACCGTTGTTGCCACTGGATAACAACGGCTTAAGCGCGTCAATCGCCTTTGTAAGGCGAACGGTTGCGCCAGTGTTACCGTTGTTGAAATAGGACACGGCGACCGCGCCAGTTACTTGCTCAGAGGCTACAACGCGACCGTCTGTTGAGGCTCTTGGATCAAGTCCAGCTCCAATTTCTACGGCAGCGGCAATCTGCGCAATTTGCAAACGACCGGGGATTGATGTTTCAGAGATATCAAAACCGAAAACGGTAGCGTCTTTTCGAGGGTAGGCCAGAGACTGCTCCGCGGAAACACGAGAGCCTTTCATTTCAGGCTCAAACAATCCGACATAGTTTGCGCCGTTACGGAGCGCGATTTCTGCGGCAGGGTCCGTTGCCGGGAGTGCCCATCCATATAACGCGGCCATTGTGCGCGCATCGACCAGACTAATATAGCTATCCGCCCCCGCGACAATGCTACCAGTTTCAACAATCAAAGACATAAGTCACCTTCGGTATTGATTGGCCTGAGTAATCAAGCTCTCAGGTGCGATTACAGTTAGAGTGTGCGTCCAGTTGCTCATAATGGAACTCCTGATTTGCGGCCTAAATAACGCTCACAAGCTACGCGCTGTGCGTCTGTTAGCGCCGATTTAGTCACTATCAATCCGTACAGTTTCATCGAGGCGTAGTTGCTGGTTGTCGTTGACACTGATGCGCCAATCGTGGTGGTATTCAGCGTTAACGCACCTGACCGCGCGTAGTTGTCATTTGCAGCCAGTACGCCATTTTTGAACAGTTTCAGGTTATTTCCGGAATCGACAATCGACCGGATGACCGCATTAGCCACGCCACTAAATGGTGAGCCAACAGTATCCAGTACAACAGCGCCAGCGTCGTTTGTTATAAATGTATCCATATTTCCCGCGTTGGCAAGTTGTCTTGACGGAAAATATTTAGGGTCAGCATCCGTTGTGGAGCGTTCACTTATTATATACGTGTCAGTTGTTTGTGATACTGCATCGCTAGCGCAGACAATGCTTGCCGCGCCACCAGCATACAGCCCCATGTACGGCAGGTTTAGATAATCATCAACTCCATCGAACCGGAGGTACTTTTTAAAATACCGCTCGTCGGTGTCGTAGTCAGTTGCTGTGTTAACGCGTTGGTATGGGCCGGCAGTGGTGCCGATGCGGAGGTCTGCGGCCGCTATTAAAAACCCGTTACTGCCAGAACCAGTAAAGGTGTAGTCATCTGCTGCGGAAAAGAAACCATTCGCTTGGAACCATGTCTTATTTCCAGTTTGTGACGTGCCGGTGCCGGATATGCTACATAAATACCATCCATCGCCTAGTCCAACAACAGACGCGCCTTCTGGAGTTAAGCCTGACGCCACATATTGTCCGGTTTGTAAGTCAACACATAATTTAGCTCCCGCGTTCGCGTAGATATTTATATAGACGAATCTCACCCCGGCAGATTTAAGCAGCACTTTTTGTGTATATTTAGCTCCAGGAATTGGGTTCCATTCTTGTGCTACGCGATGGATTCCAGCAGTGGCATTTGGGATAAACTTACTTACAAGAGGTAAATTCAGTGGGTTACTGGCAGATATATTTACTACAGACCCGAGATCCTTGCCCCACGCCAACGAGGATGCGTCATCTGAGCTAGTCAACAGATTATACCTTGCACTCAGCACCGGCCGTGAGGCTGTCACAGATTGTGTAGCATGGTTGCCGTTGCCCGACTTGTCGAGGATTTTACCCACAGGCTGCTCAACGGCAGTCACCGGAGTAGTACCAGCAGCATCCTGATACAGCGTCGATAAATCGGACGGGTCAAATAACGCTCCGTCATTCGCACTGACTATCCCCGCTACGACACGGGCAAGCGGCCTCTGCCGCAGCGCGATGGTCATGCAAGAAACCGTTTGATGACTTTAAAAGTACGCTCGTCGCCCTGCGTAACAGGAGACGCCGACGTGCCAGACCGGAAACGGGCATATACCCACGGCAACATAGACGTAACGTCTACGGCATAGCGTGAGGCAACAATCGGTGTTGCCACGGAGCCAACTTGTGAGCCATAGGAATCATACGCGGATGACCAGTTAGTACCATCATTAGACACTTCGATATTTAGCGCGGCGGTGGTCCAAGCATCTGGAGTAACAAACCCCAGCATAGCGGTATTTGTTAAGTCGATAACGCCAGAAACGCTTGCCCCATTTGGGATTACAATAGTCTCGGAACTACGTTGGGCGAATAGTGTCATTGGGGTTAATCCTCCGTAGTGCGTCGGGTTCTTCGTTGCCGTTTTACATCGATTTCGGGCGCTTTTTCGTCGAGTAATTCGTGCTTTTCTTCGTCGAAGTCTTCCTCTTCGATTAGCACATACTCACCCTGACCTTCACCCCACGGTTTAACTTTTAGTAACGCCATGATAAATCCTTAAAAATAGGGCGGCAACGCCGCCCCTATTTATTAACCCAGCAGAATTGCCATGTGTTCAGGCTTAACTGCTTTCACGCCCCACGCGATAGCCAATTCGTAGGTCATCTGACGACGGCCTGCGTACATTGACATCTCGAAGGTAAGGCCGCTGATTGGGTCGGTAATTTGCATACGGTCTACCGCAGAATCACCTTGTTCTGGCAGAGCTGGCGCGCGAACCGCCAACGCCAACGCGGTGCGGGCGAATACCAGACTACGAGGGCCTGCTGAAATGGTAGTGATTGCAGTCGCGGAAGCTGCAATTGCTTTCTTCAAGCCAGGAGCCGCCAGGGTGATAGTACCGCCATTTGACACATCGATATCACCAGACGCCACAACGTATTTATTGGTGTCGCCCGCGAAGGTGATGACATCGCCCGCCACAAAAGTACCAGTACCCGCAGAAGCCAAGGTGATTACTGTCGCGCCTACGGCATAACCGGCGGCGTTAGTGGTGGCAGAAGCTTGTGTACCAACGGTAGGAATTTTAACCTGACCAGACTCACGAATACTTACACCATGCGGGGTAACCAATACACCACGGTCATTCAGTGGAACTTGCGACCAATCGCGGTTTGTATTGATGCCGTACAATGTGCGGACGTTAGCACCTGCGCCGGTATCCAGAACAGCTTGGATATCGCCGAATGGTGCGCCGTTGTCTACCAGAATTTTTCGCGCTTGCATCAGTTCGGTAGTGCTTGATGCAAACGGAGTAGTGCCTGCGGTGCCATACGCGCGGGATGCGTTAGCGTATAAACCGGCCAGGTCTGATTCCATCTCGTTAGTCAGAGTGCGCATGGCCTGCGCTACTTGGTCGCGGAAAATGACGTTGTACTGTGCGCCGTTGTTATCTACACCCAGACGTTCTTCACCGTTCCAGCGGATAGGCACCGCACGGGCTTTGGTGATGGTCATGGTAGTGTTACCGATGGTTTGGTCGCCAACGTCTGGATAAGTAACGCCCGGTGTTACGTCAATCGCAGACGCGGCAGGAGTAACCGGAGAGGTAACAGTTTGGCCTACGGCAGCACGGGTAAAGGTTGCATCCATAGTAACGGCCGGGATAAAGCCCACCAATTCACGGGACACAACATCCAGCGCGTTATACATAGATGGAACTAAGTTTGTTAGGGTATTAGCCATAATTTAAAGCCTCATTCAGATAATGTGCCGCCAGAGGCCATAAATCGCTTCTTAGCGGTCGGGGATAGTGATTCAAAATCGTTTCGTTTCATAGTACCGCCAGCCCCGCCAGCAGGATTTCCTTTGCTACCGCCAGCCCCGCCGCCGGTTGCGGCATCCGATTTAATCAGATGCGAGAATGCTTTGTGGCCTTTCAGCCATTCTTTAAACTTCGCGGGGTCGGTCGTGATTACGCTGCCGTTGCCGTCAACGAATTTAGTCACGACGTCATCACCGTCAAATTCTGTCTTAACCATCATGCCCAGGATATCAGCGGCGCTTTCGTCCACCAGCATTCCGGACAGGGAATTGATAACCGATTTGCGTTCTGCGCCGAGGATGCGTTCGGACAGCTTAGCCAGCCGACCATCCTTTTCGGCAATCACCGGGTCATACTGCTTACGCAATGACTTTTCGAACTCTTCCAGTTGGCCCGATTTCTTTGCGGCTTCCTGGTCGGCAGCGAGTTTAGCGGCGGCGGCCTCTTCAGCAAGGCGTTTCGCTTCTTTCTTCTCTGCCAGCAGAGCTTCGTTGTTCTTCTTCAGACCTGCGGTATGTTCCGCCAGTGCAGCTTCAAATTCAGCCTGACTGTAGGTCTTCGGTACATCACCAGCGCCTGGTTTCTCTTCGGCTCCGGCTTCTTCCATAAAGTAATTGCGTAATTTAAACATCAGTATGTCCCCCGGACGTTAGTAGCCGGGCCACCCGGCTTTTACACTGTCAAGAATAAATTATTCCTGATTATGTTGCAACACTGGAATAATTTATTCAGTTACGTTGCGAATCCAGTCCTGCAACTGGAATACTCTTAAACGTAGCTGCCGTGTGCATTCGGCGTTCTGTACGTCAATGCCCAGGTCTTCATCCGCGTTGGCCGACGGCGGCAGAAGTTTGCACGGCGGCGTCATCATAGCCGGGGATGGTGTTGGCATTGTCAACAGCGCGGGATTTGAGCTGCACCCGAGTATCATCGAAGACACAAACGTTACGACCAGGAGTTTTAACATAACGGATAACTTCCTGCGTGATGGTGACGGTTTTTGCTTTGCCTTCGTCATCGGCGGCGGCGGCCTTAGAATCGTTAGCTTGCTGCCGTGTGGTTTGCTTGGCGAGTTGTGCTTGTGCTTTGGCTTGCTGTTGCTGAGCTAAATTCTGGCGGCCTTCTTTCCAGCCATTGTTATATTGTAACAATCCGTAGCCCCAGAATCCGGCGATAGCCAGACCAAAAAGAATTGCATAAATTTTAAGATTCATTGTGTCTCCACCCCTGCGTAACAGTAGGGAGTAGCCTAAAGCGAATCCCTACCACATTACTTGTTCGGCAGCACACTAATAATCATTGTTGCCGTAAGT
>ERZ724518.43-NODE-43-length-37910-cov-5.546374_pt1 | contig 37910 bp, 40 predicted proteins | sample MGYA00376051_ERZ724518 | MGnify/ENA primary metagenome ERZ724518 (study PRJEB28724, sample SAMN07190885) | wastewater metagenome | isolation source: influent of sewage treatment plant in Hong Hong | place: Hong Kong | collected 2016-03-17 ... | reverse complement strand
CACCCCCTTTCGTTTAAATCTGGGTTGTTTACACACTGACGCCCGATCACGCCGCTAGGATTTCAGTTTCGATTTCTTGAGATCAGGCGGATTCATGATCACTCCAAGGCCTTTTAACGCCTCCCCGGTCATTTTCTTCCATCCCTTCATCGCCTGATCCAGTTTTCCCGCTTTCGCCTGTTCCAACATCGTGGCCATATGTTCGAGAATTGGCTGCTGCTCGCTTAGGAGATCACGAATAATCTCGGCTCGTGGCTTTTCCATGGCCGCGGATACACGCGAAATCGTCTCGTATAGGTCCGTGGGCAACGATAGCAATACTCGGTGCGGCGTATTTTTAGGTTTCGGACTCATTTATAGCCCTCCGTTATACTAAATTACATATATCTTAACGCTATACATATGTCAACGAGTGGATAGATGTCGTGACATTCTTTGCGATATCACCAGAGAGCATCCGTTATATGTGATGGCAGTCAGGGCGAAGAAATTGATCTTTTGTTCGCGGAATCCTAAACTTATGCCGCACTCCGTAACCATCTGTTAAAGCAGTGCGAAAGTCGGCGATATGGGCGATGCCCCTAAGAATGATTGATTAGATGTCGTGGACCTTGGGAAGACTGCAGACGCCATGCCAATGGAGATTTACGAGCGTACGACAACCACTCTGCTAGAGACATTTCGGAGCCTCACAGCCCTAACAACTGAGACAACGAGCGGTCTTGGTCGCTACCTACGGTGACGTTGGTCCCGTTGTGAGACGGGATAGTGAAAAGCATTTTCTCGTCGGTAACACCCACGCTCCATTAAAGGTCGCCACCAATGCGATTTGCTAGCAAAGTAGTTACGCTTCTCCCGCTCGTGCTCATAGGGATGACGCTCTTTACCAACTCCTGTGGAATGTTTTCAAAAGTCTTGCAAGATAATCAACCAAGGGCGAGTAAAACGGGGGAAAATGTACCCTCTACACTCGCCAGCGCAGGTCTCTCCAAATTAGACATCGACACGATGCCAGCCTTCGTCGGGCTCGCAATATCAGGCGGGGGAAGTCGTGCAGCGAATTTCGGTGCTGCAGTTATGGAACGGCTCGACCAAGAGGGATTCTTGAAGCATGTGAATGTAATCTCTGCAGTCTCTGGGGGCGCGCTGCCAGCGAGCTACTATGTATTGAATCGTAACAGCAAAGACTGGAGCTGGGCCACTCTCCGTGAGTTAATAGCCACGGATTTCGCGAGTAAAATGCGGTGGGTGCATCTATCAGAACTGCCTGGATACTTCTTATTAGGAAAGAATAGATCTCATATGATGGCGAGTATTTTTGATGATGTGCTGTTCAATCAAGCCACTTTTGGACGCCTTGGTGATGGAATGCCTCGCCTTCTTATCAACGCAACCGTTCTACCAGGAGGCAATCAGATTTCATTCACAGATGACTATTTTCAAAGCCTAAATTCTCGCCTTGATACATATCCACTTTCACTTGCTGTTGCTGCATCTGCAGCAGTCCCTGGAATCTTTCATGATATTCCGTTGACCTCTTATACCCAGGATGGGAACAAAAATGGTTTTGTCCACTTGGCAGATGGGGGCATCTCAGAGAACCTCGGATTAGAAACACTTCTTCGAATGGCAGCAGCCAGAGCCATGCCGAATGGGCCACCAAAGGCATGCTTCATTTTTCTAGTGGACGCATTTCCAGGTTCCGATCGAATTTCAGAAAGGCGTCGCGAGTCCGAGCGTCGAGACCTGAGGAAGTTTACCGACTTCATTTTTGACGAAAACTACCTGGACGCGATGGACACTTTATTCGCTCGGACACGTATCGATCTTCTCTCTCAAATAAACTTAGGACGAATAGATCTGCGCGACCTTGGTTATGGAGGAGATATGAGACGATATTACCCCGTCATGACAACGCGCTTAAGACATGACGAATTATGCGAACTGTGGCACATCACATTTCCTCATCTGGTACCACTGCTTCATGCCTTCAAGCCCGATCGGAGGCCAGGTCCCGAAGAGTACAAAGCATTGTCAGACCTTAGCCATGCCGTTGCCTCAATTAAGACGCACTGGCATCTCACTACGGAGGGATCGTGTGACGAAGTAACTCTCCAAAATCTCTTATATGAATCTGCCCGTATTCTCATCAGCGAAGACATGGTAACTCTGAAAGATGCGCGACAGTGGTTTCAAGAGCACGGCATGAAGGCAGAGCGAAGCCCTCAACCTGCGGCAGAAACCCAAAACGTCATATCGACCATGACAGGCATCGAGCTAGGGAAAAACACCAGTGGGCGGTTAAATGGTGAGGTGATTTGTAAAAAGCCCTCAACATCGAAGTGACCAAAGTGGCAACTAAAACCTAGCGGAGGGGGAGTCTTCGACACCCCCTCTTCCCCCCTGAGAGCGCCCGCGCTCAAGTAAGCGCCGCCGCAGTGAGTCACGAGCTCGGAGTAATCGGAACCGGTTCAGGCTTTCCGGTAACCCATCGTATCGAGCTATCTTCAAACCCCGCCATCCAACCATAAGTGCCCGATCCACCCATCCATTCCGTAAGACGGCAGCAGACGCCGACGCGACGCAATGCCTCTTGCCGAATGAGGCTGTACATTTTCCTTTCCACGTCCGTTGCCCTTCGGTCTAGCACAAACTCATGCTTTTCCGTCGGCACCTTGACGCCTAATGAGCAGAAGTATCGGTGTTCCTCAAACTCACGCGGCATGTTGTCAAAATCCTTGCTGATGTATTTCGACAGGTAGCGGGCAAGTTTCACCGGTGAACTGCCGGGACGAGGCCCTCTGACATTGACTTGTCCCTGGCCATTGCCGACGATCTTGTACCAGCATCGTCGTAAGAGCCGAACATCCTGAAAGCCTTTTACAGCGAGATGGGGATGCAGCGCCCCACGTTGCTGCCGTTCCAGGACCGCCACATATGGCATAGAGCAGCCGGAACGTGAGAGCGCACGTCGTAACCGTCCCAGATCGTGTAAGACGCGCTCTCGATCCTCCACATTCGCTCGATAGGTCAAGGTCACAAGATGGTCGGCTCCGATGGTCAGACATTTCTTGCGAATTGTGCCTTTGGCCCGTCCTCGTGCCCGCGCCTCGTTCATCTTTCTATTCCGCGATGCGCCTTTCTCTCCTCTCTTGCCTTGAACCGGGTCTAACCTCCCCCACGACATTTCGACCCATTGTTTTCCGAAATCGTGAATCGTGACGGACCAGACATTCCCTGCCGGAGGTAGTGTGATGTGTGGCCAGTTGTGTTCGCCGAGAAATGTCCTCCTGTCAAGTTTAGGAGAGGCCGCTGGCGCGGCTCCCGTGCGCGGGTGGCTTACGCCACCCCGCGCACCGGCATCACCGGCCGAGCGGTACAGCCTCGATTGCTGCGTTGGTTTTTTCTCTGTCCTGTCCACGCTCGACCTCACCTCAAAAAGTGTAACCGAAAGTGTAACCGTAACAGCTCTTTTTACCCTTTTCGATGGCAACTCCACGCAACATGGCACTATCGCCTAACTCAATGGTGGATCAGGCGATTCTCTTGGTTCTGATGCTGTGGAGTGATGGGATGAAAGAGGCTCAGGACTGCTTTGTAAACCGCCGGTTGGGGGTTCGATTCCTCTCGCCAGCTCCATTCCCGCCTTTGGCCCATAGCGGCTTTGATTTTTCAATCGTCAGATAGCCTTATATAATCCAATACTTCGAATCATCCAGTTCCGTAAATTTCTTCCCACCAAAGGGTTAACAATTCTGGGGACTAGGCCTCAACGCCACCTTAGAATATAGTTTCATTCAACAGCACAGCTACATGCCCAGAGGCCCTGAGTGAAGCAGGAAGGAGGCATCATGCAGAGCAGATATAGTCAGCGCGTGGCGATGAATTGTTCAGTGATGTTTGCGGGTGAGAATATCGTCGGGGAAGGGCGAATTCTAGACCTTTCACTCCCAGGCTGCCTTCTCGAAAGCCCTAAGAAAATGACCGTGGGGGAGTACATTCAACTGAGGCTGTTTCTCCCAGACCAAGCCACACCGCTGCATGTGGCTCTTGCAGCCGTCAGATGGGTCGATGGTTGTAGACTTGGGGTGGAGTTTATTCGCACGTCTCAGGAAGAGCAACGCCGTCTAGAACAGTTAGTGAAGAAGCATCCTATGCTACATCAAGCACCTCGCTGGAGCGAACGCGTTCTTCTTCTCGGCACCACTGGAAGGTAATTAATCGGGTAGAGTGAGCAGCATCTAGGTTGGATTTCGCAGGAGTGCCGCACATGGCTAATCATTTTAAGTTGCGCACCTATCAGCGGGTCCTACTGTGCCGTTCCTGTTACTATCTTTCGGAAGATTTTCTGGGGAAGGGTATCGTTTGGGACATTTCGCCGGGAGGCTGGCGCATTCAAGGCGACCATCAGGTCAGATTAGGGATGAAGCTCACACTGCGGCTGGATCATCTAGAAGATAAAAAACCATTGGAGATTGAGGAAGCGGTCGTACAGTGGGTCAGCGGAAAGAATTTCGGAGTTCGAATAACGAAGATACGCCATTCGACAAGCAGACGGTTAACACGCCTCGTTGGCCGCCATCTTCACGCAGGCTCTCACATGCAGGGCTAGGCGTCTTTTACCTCCTCCTCTTCATTCTCAATCCCGGTTGAGTCAAAGTCATGGCGCTCTTTCAGCATAGAAGGGTGCAACCCATACTTCTTTAACATTTTATAAAAATCAGCCCGATACCTCCCCGCAAATTGAGCAGCTCGTGAAATGTTCCCACCCGTCATCTGCAACACATTGCGCAAATAGGAACGTTCAAATTCTTCTTTGGCCTCAGTCAAAGGCTTGAGGCCAATGTCTGTCGATACACCGACTGAGGGGAGCAATTCGGGCACTATCATGTCTTGCCGAGACATCACCACCGCTTTCTCAACTACATTTTCAAGTTCCCGCACGTTTCCCGGCCATGGATAGGCAATGAGCCGATGCATGGCCGCAGTGGTAAACCCACGCACATCCTTATTGGCACGTTTAGCACTGTGTTTTAAAAAATGCTGAGCAAGCAACGGAATGTCATCTTTTCGTTCTCGCAAGGGCGGGATGGCTAACGGAACAACGGATATTCGGTAGTACAGGTCGTGGCGAAAGGTTCCTGCTTTCACGCATTCTGCCAAGTCTTTGTTGGTCGCCGTAATAATTCGCACATCGACCTTCGTCGCATAACCCGCCCCTACTTCGCGCACCTCCCGCTCCTGCACCGCTCTCAGCAACTTGACCTGCATAGGAAGCGACATGTCTGCGATCTCGTCGAGAAACAGCGTGCCGCCATTCGCACTTTGAAAGAGGCCCTGTTTTGCAGTCACAGCATTCGTAAATGCTCCTCGAATGTGTCCGAACAACTCACTTTCGAAAAGACTCTCACTGACCGCCGCACAATTCAGAGCCACGAAAGGTCCCTTTGAGCGTCGGCTGTTGGCATGAAGCACTCGCGCAAGCACCTCTTTGCCAGTTCCAGTTTCGCCGGTGAGAAGGATAGTGGCATCAGAATCGGCGATCTGAGCAACCTGCTGAAATAAGCGTTGCATCGCCGGACTTCTCGCAATGACGTTTTCTAAGCCGTACAGTTCTTTGACTAACGACTTCAATCGTTGAATCTCACGGGTCATTCGCAACTGGATCAGTGCCTTGTCGATGGTCGCCTTTAATTCCTTATCATCAAACGGTTTGGTCAAATACCCAAAGGCGCCCCGCTGCATCGCCTCCACGGCATTCGGTATGCTGCCATGGGCCGTAAGAATAATGACCGGCAAGCCCGGTTGAATGCGGAGCAGCTCTTCGGTCAGTGCCAGCCCATCTTCTGCTCTCAACCGCAGATCGGTCACCGCAATATCAAACGTCTCCTGCCGCGCAGCCGCCAAGGCGTCCTGCCCATTCGTGCAGGGTGTTACTGAGAACCTCAGCGCTGAAAGACGCATCCTCAACAGGTGCAGGAGACCTTCGTCATCATCCACAACAAGAATGCGTTCTTGCTCCATAACGGTCCCTAGGGTTTGACCTGCTCCGACTGCTGGGGAGGCAGAAGATTGGACGGTGGTTTGATCGGGCGAGTTTTTCCTCGCATCTCCTGATCGATACGCTTCAACGCTTCCAACTGACTCGTCAGCTCTTCTATTTTCCGATCGCGATCAGTAACCTGCCGCTGGAGATTCTGAAGCATAGTCGGATCGACCGACATTCGATGAGACTCTCGCCTGGAATTAAACAGCTCTGCCTTCCGCTCCTGATCCTGCAACTCACGTTGCATCGCCTCAAGTGACTGCGCCTCGCTGTCCTGCAACGCCCGCAGCTGTTGAATGGTCAGTTCCCGATCAAGGAGGTCACGAACAGTTCTCTCAATCGTCTGAGAGAGAACACTCTGCGTCTGAGCTATAGCCGGTCCATTCATCACCGATCGCAACCACGACGGATCGGAAGGCAGTTCGCCGGTCCGAAGCAACTGCAACCATAGGCGACTCGAGACGGCCATCTGACTTTTCGGCGCGACAGCGATGACCTTTTCGAAGTATTGAATAGCCGTCTCTCGACTTTCATACAAAGAGGCCAACGCGCGGGTGAAGAATACATGATCACAGGTATTTTTACTAGCACATTTGGCGGCCACCTGAGGATCCTTACGTATAAGGACCTGTGAGAGTTTTCCATCTCCCCCTTCCCCTGGGAAATACGGACTGTGCAGAGAGGGTGGAGGAACGGTACTACACGCCGACAGAATGCCGAGCAATAGCAGGATTCCTTTGTCGCGCAAACTTCGCACTAGACCAACATCCCAGGTTTCGTCAGGCACAGGATAAACCGCACGGTTGTTCCTTTTCCCACTTCACTTTCCACCCAAATTCGTCCACCATGGGCTTCCACAACCTTTTTCGCAAGAGCCAACCCCAGTCCGCTTCCCACCGACGCATGCCTCGTCTTTGTGCGGCCCTGATAAAACCGCTCAAAGATATGCGGGACTTCCTCTGCCGGTATGCCGGGGCCCGAATCCGACACATCGACATGGAGCAAGCCTTCCTCGCGCTGCGGGGTCATTTGTAATTTGACGGCTGCTCCCTCAGGGCTGTACTTCAACGCATTTGACAGCACGTTGTCGAGCACTTGTTCGATACGGGTGCTATCGGCCCTGACCCAATAACGTTCTACGGGGGCCTCCACCAGCAGTTGAACCTGCTTGGCATCCGCGAGCAGGCGGATTTTATTGAGGGAAATATCGGCCACTCGGCGTAGATCCGTCGGCACAAACCGGTATTCCATCATGCCGGATTCGATCTTCGACAGATCCAGAATGGTCGAGATGAGGTACATCAATCGCCGGCTACTGTCCGACATGATGCGAAGCGTCGTTCGTTGATCTTGCGTCAATGGGCCGGGAATCTCGTCAAGTAACAGATGGGTTCCCTCCTGGATCGATGCCATCGGGGTTCGAAGTTCATGCGAGACGTGAGCGAGAAATTCGCTTTTAATGTCGTCTAGTTGTTGAAGCCTCGCGCCCATCCATTTGACGGTATCGCCCAACTCCCGCAGTTCTCGTGGCGCCTGACCATCCAAGGTCGCGCGAAAATTCCCCTGCCCCATTTCCTGAATCGTGGCCTGCAAACGGCGTAACGGGCGAAGAATGTTGTAACTTGCGACCGCGGCCATACCGAGACCGAACAGAAGCGCGACCAGCACCAAATTTCTCGTAAGCGACTCTGCATGAGCCGCGCTGGCATGGGAGGCTTTCACACCAACGGCGATGCGCGCTTCGTGCAGACCGATATAGTGCTGAAGTGCCGCGGTCATCTTTGCCGTCAGCGTATCCCGCCGTGCATCATACCCGGCAGCCACCTGCGCTGACTGTCCCTTTGGCTCTGCAAGTTGAGCCTGAAACAGAGCCAAATGGCTCTGTTGTATCAGTTCCACATCCCTCAACAGACGCGTCTCCGACTCTGACGCCTCTTGGGCCAAGAGCCCCTGTAAGACCAGTTGAAATTCTTTGCTCTCCCCATCGAAGTGCTCCAGAAACGTCGATGCTGGTACCGCTACATACTTCTTCTCGCTTTGCACCTGTTCATACAACGATGCCAGTAACCGCTTCGCCGAATCGATTTCTGGGTGATGATGAGAAGCAACTTCGGTATTTAACCCTGCCAGCGTCCGGATCTGGAGCAACGCATAGACGTTCACTGCGGTCATGACGGCAATAATCACCAGGTATGTCAGAATCAACCGCCAAAAGATCGAGAGGCGCACGATGTGAGCCCTTCCCGTCAATCATCCGAGTCCAGGCATTCAGAAGTGTAGGTCCAGCCATACACCACTTCAGCCATCCCCTCAACAAGTTCTCCAAATTGTGCAGAACGCCGAGGGAGACTTCGGACGAAGGAAGCATCTCCTACCGAGCAGAGTCAGAGAATTGCGACTGATACAGCCGTTGCCGCCTCGATGTGGACGACAGGGCGGCGAACAAGTGCCCGCGGAACAGAAGCATCGAAACCATCAACGGCGGGGTCAACAGCAGCGCCACCAGACCGGTGAGGCTGGCGGAAATTCCAAGATCGGTTAACCAGGCGCTCAGCACGGTAAAAGGAACAAAGACCAGTTGAATGAAATCGAGACCGGCGCCTCTGCCCAGCTGACTGGAAAGTTTAAAGAAAAGCGAGAGCCCCAAGGGAGCCAACACCAACGCCATCGGCAGGAACCACTCAATCCAATTGTCGATCACGAAATCATAACTTCGCTTCAGGACATCGAGTGGGGAATCGTGCCTGGTGAGATAAATGACTTCCGGCGCGGGGTTCAACAGGATGAATACGAGCAGCAGACAGGCGGTCACCAAAAACTGGCTGTCTGGGTTTGCACGCAAACTCGTATCCAACAACATCGTAGGAATCCAGAGGACAAACCCCACGCTGATGACATCCCAAAAATAATGCCCCATGCTCTCCAACACGTCAGTGAAGGTGATGGTCCGCATCCCCTTGATAGCCTGTTCAATCAGACTCAACGTGGCACCGATCAGCAGGGCATTGACGGCGCCAAGCAGGAAGCCGCCGAGCATGCCAAGCGGACGGGCGATTTGATGCGCCAACAACATCAGCATGGTGAAGACCACAACGGAAAGAATGACCAACCAGCCACGAACCAGGGATCGGCCTGTGGCGTGAAACGCGTCCCGATAGAGCTGTAGAGTAGAAGTTACGATCGTCAACATGGCTTAGACATCGCAGGAGAAGTGATTATGGAAGCAATCCCGGAGGGCTCCAGACCCCACATGGACGCGGACAATAAGCCGGATTCCATCGACAGGTCAAGTCGATAGGCCCTCGTGAGGGCGGCTCACATCGAACGGGATTAGCCATCATGCCACTATTGACTTGGCCCTGGGTATGATTATGTTCTCCCAATAGAGAGAGAGACTTACCCACCCAGGAGTTCGCCATATGGACATGAACCGGATGACCGTCAAGCTACAAGAAGCCCTGCAGAGTGCCTCAGCGCTTGCCGTGCGGCGGGGACATCAAGGAATTGATGTCGAACACCTGCTCATGGCGCTGTTGGAGCAGGACCGAGGGGTCGCCAGTTCTTTATTTGAGCAGGCCGGTGTCTCCCCTGCTGCCGTCCGGCAAGCTGCGGAGCAGGCGTTGGCAAAAGTGCCGCAAGTTCAAGGGCCAGGCGCAGCTCCCGGGCAAATACATCTTACCTCACGATTAGGATCGCTCCTCACGAAAGCCGAAGACCACATGAAGGAGTTGCGGGACGACTTCTTGAGTGTGGAACACGTGGTCCTGGCCATGGTGGAAGAGGGCGGCGTGTTCCGTCGGCTGAATCTGACACGCGAGCGCCTGCTCACCGCGCTCCAGCAAGTCCGAGGGAACCAGCGAGTGACCAGTCAGGATCCGGAGGGCACCTATCAGGCATTGGAGAAATATGGTCGGGACCTGACGAAGCTCGCCGGGCAGGGAAAGCTGGATCCGGTCATTGGGCGTGATGACGAAATTCGCCGCACCATTCAAATTCTCTCCCGTCGCACGAAGAATAATCCGGTGCTCATCGGCGAGCCGGGCGTCGGCAAAACGGCCATCGTCGAAGGGTTAGCGCAACGCATCGTGAAGGGCGATGTGCCGGAAGGGCTCAAGCAGAAGCGTGTAGTCGTGCTGGACATGGGAGCCTTGGTGGCCGGCGCCAAGTTCCGTGGCGAATTCGAGGAGCGATTGAAGGCGGTACTCAAGGAAATCCAGGCGGCGCAGGGCCAGGTCCTGCTTTTTATCGACGAACTCCATACGGTCGTGGGAGCCGGAGCTGCGGAAGGCGCAATGGATGCGGCGAATCTTCTCAAGCCGATGTTGGCAAGAGGTGAAATGCATCTGATCGGCGCCACCACGCTTGATGAATATCGCAAACACATCGAGAAAGACGCGGCCCTGGAGCGCCGATTCCAGACCGTCCTCGTCGATCAGCCAAGCGTCGAGGATACCATCTCGATATTGCGCGGCCTCAAAGAACGGTACGAGGTGCATCACGGAGTGCGCATCAAGGACGCCGCGCTGGTGGCGGCAGCAAAACTCTCGAACCGTTATATTGGCGACCGCTTTCTCCCCGACAAGGCCATCGACCTAGTCGACGAGTCCGCTGCGCGCCTCCGGACGGAGATCGACAGCCTGCCCGCCGAACTCGACGAAGTGTCACGCAAGGTGCTGCAATTGGAAATCGAGCGCGAAGCGCTCAAAAAGGAAACCGACGCAGGGAGCAAAGCTCGGCTGCAGTCTATCGAAAAGGAACTAGCGGAAAAAAATAGAGATCTCCAGGCGCTGAAAACGCGCTGGGAATCCGAAAAAAACTCGGTCAGCAAGCTTCGCAAAATCCGTCAGCAGATTGAAGAGGTCAAGCAACATATCGACCGATCCGAGCGAGCCTACGACCTCAACAAGGTGGCAGAATTGCGGTATGGCGAACTGCCGAGGCTGGAACGGGAATTGGAACTGGAGCAGCAATCACTCGGCAAAAAGCAAAATGAGACCCGACTGCTGAAGGAAGAAGTGGACGAAGAAGATATTGCAGCGGTCGTCAGTCGATGGACCGGTATCCCCGTCACCCGTCTCGTTGAAGGAGAAATGGAAAAACTTCTCAAACTCGACGAACTCCTGCACCTCCGCGTCGTGGGACAGGAGCAGGCCGTGACGGCCGTGGCCGATGCCGTCGTGAGGGCACGCTCCGGCATCAAGGACCCGAATCGACCGATCGGCTCATTCTTATTCCTTGGCCCCACCGGCGTCGGAAAAACTGAACTGGCCCGTGCACTGTCCGTGACCCTGTTCGACGACGAATCGAACCTGATCCGGATCGACATGTCCGAGTACATGGAGAAACACACGGTCGCCCGTCTCATCGGCGCACCTCCCGGATATGTGGGCTACGAAGAAGGGGGCCAGTTGACCGAGGCTGTCCGTCGACATCCGTTCTCGGTCATCCTGTTCGATGAGATCGAAAAGGCGCATCACGACGTCTTCAACATCCTCTTACAGGTCCTCGATGATGGACGGCTGACCGATTCACAAGGGCGTACCGTGGACTTTAAGAATACGGTGCTGATCATGACCTCGAACATCGGCAGTCAACATATTCTGGAGGCACAACAGGCTGGAGCCACGTACGACGCCATGAAGGCGCAAGTGACGGGCGAGTTGCGCATGCACTTCCGGCCCGAGTTCCTGAATCGAGTGGATGAAATCGTGGTGTTCCACGCGCTGGGGCACGAACATCTGACGAAGATCGTGGAAATCCAGCTGGAACGGTTGCGGGCCCGATTGCTGGAACGGCGGATCACGCTGACGGTGACTCCAGATGCCCTCCAGAATCTCGGTCGCCGCGGCTATGATCCGGTCTACGGAGCAAGACCGCTGAAGCGGCTTATCCAGCAGGAGATCGAAACACCGATGGCGCGCCAGCTGATCAAGGGTGAGTTACGGGATGGAGATACGGCGGTGGTTGATCTGAAAGACGGGCAGATTGTGATCGTGCCGACGGTCGCACCACAAACAGTCTCGCAGTAAGGCGAAGGCAGCGTGAGGGCGGCTATCCGAGGAACACCGCCCCACCCTTCGTATCCGTCTCTTTCCCGCTGAATCGCTTTTTATCAATGCGCCACTCGCTTTGCGACACGTCCAGGCGGTGGCCCTTGATGGTATGGAATGACCCTCGGCTGAACACGACCCGATTACCGTCTGTCAGTTCCAAGGCGAACACGACCGTCCCCGACTCTTCATGTTTCAGGGAGACGCTGGTCGGGCTCTTAGCCAGTTGATAGGCGCGACGTTCGTTGAAGGTGAGATTGCTGTCCACAACCTTGGCCATCATCCGCCCGACTTCGTCGAAGAGGGCAAAATTCACGAGCAACGCCCGAGAGGGTTCTTTGATGGCGACTTCAAATTGCGGAACTCCTTCTATATCGATGATCCCGTTGGAGTTCCGATACAAATTCGACCCAACCTCAATATCCATACTCACCACCCCTTATGCTGCACGACATCCGACGACGCCGGTCAGGCCTTCTTGATACGATCGAGAATCAATGCGATACAGCCGCCGAGTAACCCGCCACCCAAGATCGTCGTCAGAAACTCGACCAACTTGAGTTCCCAGACCGATCCCTGCGCCTGCATCGCCTCACGCATCCCCCCTTGAAGCAGAATCACGGCTAACGCCATGGTGGCACCGACGATAAACCACCAGGCAAACACACGGGCCGTATGAATAACGGGAGATTCCTTCACAACTCCACTCGACGATCGAAACTTCGATATTGAATGGCTTCGGCCAGATGCACCGGACCGATACTATCAGACTCGGCCAAGTCGGCAATAGTCCTGGCCACCCGCAGGATACGCCCGTGCGCCCGAGCCGAAAACCCCAGGCGAGCCATGGCCTGCTCCAGCAGGTCCCGTCCCTGAGGATCCAGTGCACAATACTGCTTCAGGTGGCGCGGTTTCAATTGCGCATTCGTGTACATTCCGTCGCCACGGTACCGCTCCGCTTGCCGAGCCCTGGCCGCCACCACCCTCGCCCGGATGGTTTCCGACGAGTCGGTCGGCGCTGTGTCATCCCCTAGTGCGCGGATGGGCACTGCCGGGACTTCGATTTGAAGATCAAGCCGGTCCAGGAGCGGCCCGGACAATCGTCCCCGATAGCGTCGTACCTGCGTGACACTGCAGACACAGTCTCTGGTGCGATCGCCATAGTACCCGCAGGGACAGGGATTCATCGCAGCCACCAACATAAACCGGGCTGGAAACCGCAAGGATCCACTGGCACGCGTCACTGTGACGTGGCCATCTTCCAGCGGCTGCCTCAACGCATCAAGGGTTGAGCGACCGAATTCGCCGGCCTCATCCAGAAACAGCACGCCGTTGTGTGCCAGCGACACCTCACCGGGACGCGGCAACGAGCCGCCGCCGATGAGACCGGCCTCGGAAATGCTGTGGTGCGGAGCACGGAACGGTCGGCGCCGAAGCAGCGGCTGGTCTTGAGCCAGCTGCCCGACGACGCTGTGGATGCGACTGGTCTCCAGCGCCTCGTCTTGCCTCAATAGCGGCAAGATGCCCGGCAGGCGTCGGGCCAACATCGTTTTCCCTGAACCAGGAGGCCCTATCATCAAGAGGTTATGGCCTCCGGCCGCCGCCACCTCCAAGGCTCGTTTCGCATGGGCCTGTCCCTTCACATCGGCAAAGTCCTCTTCCTCAGCCCGCGCAGAATCCGCTGCCCGCTCCGAGGAGGAGGCTTGCGGAGCAATCGTCTGCACTCCGCGTAAGAACTCCACAGCCTGGGGGAGCGTATGAATCGGGAACACCTCGGTGCCATCGGCCAGCGCTGCTTCTTCGGCATTGTCGGCTGATATCAACATACGATGCCGTTGCCGGCAGACGACACCAATTGACAGGGCACCCGGTACAGGCTTGGCACGGCCATCCAGCGACAACTCCCCCACGAACACATAGCCCTTCACGGCCTCAGACGGAATGATGTCTTCAGCCACCAGAATACCCAGGGCAATCGCAAGATCGAGGCCGGCACCTTCTTTTTTGATGTTGGCGGGGGCGAGATTCACCGTGACTTTTTTGACGGGAAAATGAAACCCGCTGTTCTTGAGGGCCGCCCGCACACGATCACGACTCTCACGCACGGTGGCATCGGGAAGCCCGACGATGGAGAACTGAGGCAGCCCGGCGGAAATGTCGACTTCGACGTCCACCAGATGCGCATCGACTCCCACAATCGCAGCACTCAACACATTGGCCAGCACAAGTCCCCCCGAACGCCGTCGTTTGCATCACGTGTCAACCGAGAGTCAACCACCCGAAAACCGGCTCCAGTCGCGCGATTATAGGCAGTCACTCCGCACGAATTCAATCGCGCGCCCCTGCGCCCTTGGCCCCATTGTCACGCGGTAGCGTGCCCTGCACCGCTTCTGTATAATGCCCTCATGCCGACCCCACGTGATCATCGGTACGGTTCTCCCGCTTGCATGAACAGGGTCACGTCGTCGGAACTTCCCGTATGTCGCTCGTCAGGCCGCACGCTCCACCTGCAGCTCACGCTTGTGCTGTTCGCCCTCAGTGGGCTCTTCGCTCTTGAAGCCTGGGGTCCCCCCCTGACGACCAGCCAGGCTCTCCCCCTGCACACCGTCGTCCAATCCAGCCGCACGTCGTCGGTGTATATCGGCTCGGTCATGGCTATGCTGGCGACGTTTGAAGACGCCGGAATTCTTCCGCCGGAAGGGACCCCGCAGGCAAACCGAATCATCAAAGCCGTCATTCAATTTCAATCCGCCTTCCTCAAGAGCGAGCATCCAGCCATCCGACAGTTTTTTAGGGATGCGCATCGAGCCACGCTCGGTGACCATGCGGAAGAGGTTGAGGCAGCCTTCCGTCTCGCCGGCTGGTCGGCAGACACGTTCGAAGCTGTGATTGCGGCCGGACAACAGAATAATGCCTGGATCGCCGACGGTATCAGCGAGGGATTCCGGGAATTCAATATCGGGAAACAGGATTTCGATCTGCTGGCGGAACTCTATCGCCAAAGCAACAGCGCATTTTCCACCAAGGGCACCACCTTCCAGCAGGTCTATGCTCAACGCCGTCGGGAGATGCCGGGGGCCAAAGTCGACTAGCCTGCACTCACGGCAACAATCGTCACCCACAACACTCACACGATTCACGACCCGTATCCCAAGGAGGCAACATGGCAACCAAAGCGTACATTCTAATTAAGGTCAAGGCGGGCAAGGGAAAGTCGGTGCTCGGAGCACTCAAGGGTATTGCCGGCGTCGAACAAATTCACGCCTGTTTCGGGCAACCGGATATTTTCGTGTTTATCAATGTGGCGGATGAACGGTCACTGTCCGACGTCGTCATCACGCGCATTCACGCGATCGACGGCGTGGAGGAAACCGATACCCACATTGTCGCGGAAACCTAGCTTACCGATAGTCCACTCGAACCGCCTGTCCACCCTGGCGGGCCGACGCATAACAGGCTTCGGCAATTTCAACCGCACGCTTGCCGTCTTCGATCGACACCGGAGGCGGTAGGCCGTCGCGGATGGCACGCACGAAGGCCTGTAACGTGCTCAACACCGTCGGCTCCATCCTGGTCGGCCAGTCTCCGGCACCGTGCCGGGCTGAGACCTGAGTGACTCGCTGCCCGCACCAGTCGGCCGAAAGCTGCCCCTCGGCGCCGACGAGTTCGATTCGCCCAACCCGTCCTGACGTCACGCGCGACACATCCAATAGGCAGCGCAGGCCCCGCTCCGTAGTCAGGCGCCCGAGCACCCTCCGCTCCGCTCCATCCGGAGGAACCACGTCCATCTCACACGAGACGGTGTGGATGTTCTCTCCCGTCAGCAGCCGCACCAGGTCAAGCAAATGGATCCCCGTCTCGAGCAAACAACCTCGACCGCCGAACCCACGGGCCTCTTCGCTCATGCCGTGTGGTTCCATGCGGCTGGCCAGGCTGAGGTATTGAGGCAGGCCGACCTGAGCCTGCCGCTGGCGCAAGGTCTGCACCGCGGCATCGAATCGCAACGTCTGGGCCGTCATCATGACCTGTCCGCAGGCACGCGCCGCCTGCGCGATCACTCGCGCGTCGTCCGCCGTCGTCGCCAACGGTTTTTCCACGAGCAAGGCCTTCTTTGCCCGGGCGACCGCGACACAAATCTCTCGATTCAGTGCCGGAGGGGTCACCACTACGACGGCCTCGACCAAGGGATCGGCAATCAAGTCGTGATAGTCAGCGTAACAGGGCACCGCAGGAGCAACGGCCAGCCCGCTCCCCACTCCGGTACGACGCCGGCAGACAGCGACCAGACGGGTGTCAGGCAGATCCTGAACGAGGTGTTTGGCATAGCGGGTGCCATGATGGCCGAGCCCGATTAGCCCGATTCCGAGCGGAGAACGTACATCCGGTGACATAGTTGCCGCGCACTCTACCGACCTCGCCATCAGCGGTCAAGGCGGCCCGTCACCGCTTCCCGCCTCGATTGACATTGCCCAAATCCGCTCCCTATAGTACCGAACGACCATCGTCGGACGCGCGATCACACGAGAAAGGACCGTATTACCCATGACGACGCAGACCGCCCCCTTTTCGCTGGATCAAATCGGAACTGGTACGGCTCGCTTCCCGAGCGGAATGGCGATTCCGACGCCGACGGATGCAATGGTTGATCCATACATCCGCACGCGGGTGAGCAAAGACGTCCACGTCGAGTGTATTCAGTTCTGGCCGCAAGATAAGGTTTCCTACCCCGGAATCGTTCTCCTGCACGACTGGTGGGGACTGAACTCTCAGATCACGGCCCTGGGGGCTCGCTTGGCCTGCGAAGGGTATGGGGTCATCATTCCGAAGTTGTACGGCCGGCTCGGAGGCATGGTCACGGCCAATGCCGAAGTGGCGGAGGCCTTAGCGGCCAAATGCAACGACAAGCTGCTTCTGCAGGACATCAACACCTGTTGCGAATACCTCAATACGATCGAACGCATCAAACGGAACGTTCACGCCGTCGTTGGGTTCGGCCTTGGCGCATCCCTGGCCATCCAGTTCGCCTGCCAACGCAAGCGCCTGCGCGCAGCCGTGGCGTACTATGGGAAGGTGACGGCGCCCGACCAACTGACCAACATGATGAGCCCGCTGCTGTATCACCAAGCTGAACAGGATACGTGGGCGACCCAGCAGGACGTGGATCTTCTCCGCGCGGCCGCAGGCCAAGGGAAACGCATTGAGATCAAGACCTACGCCGGTACCACCCATGCGTTCTGCGACGAAACCAGGCAGGGAGGCTACAATGCCGACGCCACCGCGCAAGCCTGGGACGCCACTGTGGCATTCCTCAAAACCTCGTTCCAGGGAGCCTAACCGCCACTACGCCACTCGCACCGTCCAATGGAGAAAGCCCCCTCAGTCATGCCGAATCATGCCGTGTGTAGCCTGCTTCTTGCCTGCGCGCTGACCACCCTGTTCTCTGCTCCAATCGCCGCCCAAGCTGAAGAGCCGACACCACCACCAACTCAGCCGACACTGACGAACCGCCTGCCGGCATTCCATGAGGTGGCGAAAGCCAATGCCGCTCAATTGGCGGCGCTGCCCGCGCAGGGCGAGACACTCGGATTGTTCAAGACGGCCATCGGCCCGCAGTTGGGGTTGCAAGACGCAGCCATGACCGTCGGGGCCAAGGGGCTCACCCCGACGATGAGCCGGGAATTGCTGATTACCGATCTCACACATTCGGCCAATGATCTGGTTCGTGCGCTCGCCGCCTGGCAATTGGCGCACGCAACCAAAGATCTGGGGCCGACCTCCACGAGCGAGCAACGACAGGCGCTCCAACACCAGGTCGACGCTCAGATGGCGTGGCTCACCGAAGGCACCCCGCTTGAATCATCACTCCGACCGATCCCGACACTCATCAACGAGCCACTGACTGAAGACACGGCCGCCCAACTCGGCGGAGCCGCAGCCCGCATCGAAGCCTGGGCGATCGAAACCGCGCATCGCGAATGGTTTCGCATCTACAATTGGAAGGATCAGGTCCGACAACAACGCGGCCTCACACGACTCTGCGGCACCTGGCAATGGTCGATTCACAATCATCAAAATCATCGTGAAGAGAAAACCTCCGTGATCTTTGCGCCTCCGGGAGCGGTGTCCTCGAACAGTCCCGCGGAAATCACGGTCCTCGGCGACAGCGTCTATCTGCGATGGGAAACCCGAGCCGGAGTACAGGAAGACAGTCTGCTCTTTTCGGCGGAGGGACAGCGATTGGAAGGCACGTTCGTCAATACGGCGGGGGGATGGGGATCGATCACCGGGAAACGTACGGCGAGTTGCTTCAACGACGGAGCAGGAAAGGCACCGGTATCACCACGACGTCAGCATCACTGATCGCGACCGGCTCGCCAGGCGGTAAGCGCAACGCAGATCCATCCGCTGATAAACGAGACCCCGCCCAACGGAGTCAACGCCCCCATCCACTTGATCCCGGCCAGTGCGACGAGATACAAGCTTCCACTGAACAAGACAATGCCGGTGCACAACAACCAGCCGGCCTTGATCGCCAACGGATGTTCCGTTTCTCGCCAGACCCAGGCTACGACAAACAAGCCGAGAGCATGATACATTTGATACCGTGCCGCCGTTTCATAGACGGCCAACATCGACGGATCGAGAATCGACTTGAGCGCATGCGCCCCGAATGCCCCGGCGGCAACGGATGTGGCGGCGAAGAGCGCGCCGAGAGACGCGAAACGCAACGGGCGCGGTGAACCAGGCATAGGGCCCTCCTGAAAACCATGATCAAGAACTGAGCGCGCGATTCTACCATGAGTGTCGTGGCAAAATGAGTGCACCTATCCCGCTGGAATGTCCGCGCTGCCTGCTGGCGAATCCCCATGCCGCACAGTATTGCGAATGCGGGTACGATTTCACTCCGCACTTTCAAGGCTTCCCGCTCAAATCCGTCGGCGATGCCACCCCTAAGAAGCGGATGTTTTCCGACGAAATGGGTCGCGGCAGTTTCGTGCTTGGAATCCTCCTGATCTGGCTGGCGCTTTCAGTTGGAGAGTTGTATCGCATCCGCATCGAACTGCCGCGACGCCCCAAGATGGAACTGGGTCTCAGCAGCCTGATGGTTGGCCTGACGGACCTGGCCGCAGCCCTGGTCGTAGGTGCCATCGGCTGGGCCTGTGTGTGGATCATGCTGGCCATGCAGAGCAAGCGCGATGGCAGTCTCTGCCCGAAGCGCACCACCTTCGTCGTCACCCTGGTGGCCTCTGGCATTCTCTTCGTCACCCGGACGATCGACCCGAGCGTGCTCGTGCAGCACGTCATGCAGACACTGTTCGTCCTCGCTATCGCGATTGCATCCTATTATGCCGGGTGTCGAAACTGGTTGGGGAAATGGTGACCGTCCTGCGAGGGAGAGCCGCAGGAAATACCTGAGAGTGAAAAGAAGCCAACCGGGAGGAACGGTAGCCTGACACTCACGCTGCCTGCACGAGAGCCGAAAGCCCGTCAGGTCCCGCAAAAGTAGAGATAGAACTCGGCAAACTCTTCGGAGGGAAGTCCGAGATGAACCGGCTTTTTGATATTCCCGCACAACAGCGCCCACTCGGCCGCCATCTTCGCCAGCTGTTCCTCATTCACACCGTGTGTGCCCCACAAGTTGACGGATGCGGAACTGAGTACCACCGTGATCGTGTGCGTGGACGGTCCGTAACTGAACTTGAACTCATGGCCCCCGCGAAACAAGGGAATGACTCCCTCCCGTGAGCGATACCCCCGATGCCCGCACACACTGCAAATCCAAGTCTCGAGTCCTGTGCGGAAGTGGTAGTCTCTCTCACTGGCCGTGAGCAACCCGTCACATTGTTTGACAGGACAGCGCACGAGCTGGCAGCCATCTGAAGAGGAGGCCAGGGGAGGATGGCCCGATGCACAAGCCGGTCCGATCGGCTTGCTGCCGCCTCCTGAGCATTCATCCTGCTGCACAGACACCTCTGCGGCGCGTCGTACCATGTTCGGATCTCCCCCACCTGTCCATCACGGCTACAGCGCCATGGTTAACTATGGCAAGTATATCAGACCTCACCAGACACCTCGGCGCGTGAGCAGATTATCTCCCGCTGAGGCCATGCCTCCCGACCATAGGCGGGGTCGTGTCCTAACCTGTTGAGCACACAGAGAAAGCGGATCGTCCATCCAGGCGTGAAAAGACGCGTTGTGCGATTGCCCATAGAACACTGAATGGCCGCGAATCTATCCGACACATAGCGGTGGCTGAGGGCATTCAGGGAACACCGCCGCCAAACAGTCTTGGATTTTGCCATGCGTATCTCTTAAGATCGGCGTGTGATGACGCATGGATCTGATTGAGCAAAAACTGAACCCAAAGAAACATCCCCCGGTTTGCCCCTAGGGCGAACGCGAAGCCTGAAAGGAACACGCATCGTGACAGACGACTACGCACGACGGAAAGTCCAGATCATTAAGGAGTTTCTCGAGACGGAATTTCAGTCTCCCTACCTCGTTGAGGCGGTGGTGCCAAGAAGAGACCCATTGGCCGACACCAAGTTCAAAGTCATTCTCAACCAGGTTGTCGAACGAACCCTGATTGTCTGCCCCGCCGTGATCATGGACAGCTATCCCACCCCGGATACCCTCAAGCAGGCGCTACAGTCACACAACATCATCGACAAGGTGAAAGCGTCGACGGATTCGCGCATCTGTCATGAAGATTTGGGAACCGAGGATCAAAACTACATGAAGCCGATCCGGTCGGTGCGGGGGCTCTAACGCCCACCGAGCGGGGCGCACCTCTGTGCGCCTCACAATTCCCGCCTCCTTTCTCGCCCACAAGCGCTCCATCGGATCATCCCCTGCAGGCTCATTCGGCCGAGCAGCCCTGCCACGACCCTTGCTGAAATCAGCCGCTTAAATGGATTCTGTGAGAAGGAGGAAGCGGCGTCAATGGGAAACGATCGTGGGGGCAGGAAGATCCTTTGAAGCAGGCATTGTGGTGCGGGAGGCGGGACTTGAACCCGCACGCCATTGGTATGACACAGGATTTTAAGTCCTGGGTGTCTGCCGATTCCACCACTCCCGCAGAGGACAATGCGTCGCGGCGAAATCTAACACCCGGGTATCGGAGGGTCAAGCCGCAGGATCAAGATCTTCATGGCTATGCACCGGCCTGTCCGCTACGAGGACAGACCAGTGCTAGACATTGTATCCGGCCGGCTCCCCTTCTCACCTGCCGCTAAGCGGCTTCTTTGTGATCGTCTCTCTTCACCAGAGCTTTACTACGTTCCATCATGGTAGACACGCCGGTCTTAACGGAACGGCCGAAGCGGGTTGCCTGAAGCTGCGCTTTCTTGGCATATCGGGCGACATCGCGCCGCGTCTCCGCACCGGACTTCGGCGCCAACAGGACACCCAACGCCGCGCCCACCACCGCCCCGCCACCGATGATTGCTGCAATCTTGGCTGCTTCACGCCCCTTGGTAGACATCGTGACTTCCTCCCTCTCATACAACAAGGTTGATGGTTCACTGACTCGGCGAGTAGCTATCGTTATAGACAGCATCAATTGTGCCAGACCATGGTCACGGAAGTTTTGAGCCGGATTTGCAGGATTCGATAAGGACAGGTTAAAGGCGCCTCATAAAGGGTGCTGTTTTGTGGACATCGAGAGGAGACAACCGTTTCAGAAAAGCGACAGGTACGCCTAAGGAAAACTCATGACCCCGGCTCAGGCCTTGTTCGGCGCGGGTTCGCGGCGTGCCTTGCAATGTCGATCACGCTCACATAAGATCGCGAAACTATGTGGAGTCCCTCTATGCTGCCTAGGTTGCACGCCATTCCCTATCCCGATATCGACCCCGTGTTTTTGCGTTTGGGCCCACTGCAGTTCCGCTGGTACGGCCTGATGTATCTGATTGGACTCACGCTGGCCTATTTCATCATTGGGGCGCGAGCCAAGGCACAACGGTTACCGCTCGATAAGGATCACGTCTACGACATGATCGTGTACGCAGCGGTCGGAGTGTTCGCCGGCGGGCGATTAGGATATGTGCTCTTTTATAACCTCTCCTATTATCTGGAGAATCCCCTCAAGATCCTGGCCGTATGGGAAGGCGGCATGTCGTTCCACGGCGGATTGATCGGGACGATCGTCGCATTGATCTTATTCGCCAAACGCCAGGGCATGACGGTGCTGACCGTGGCTGATCTTGCCGCCGGTGTGACCCCGGTCGGTCTTGGGCTGGGGCGAATCGGCAACTTCATCAACGGTGAGCTATACGGTCGGCCCACGGACGTGGACTGGTGCATGGTCTTCCCCGCAGGCGGGATGGTGTGCCGACACCCTTCCCAGCTGTACGAAGCGTTCCTGGAAGGGCTCTTGCTGTTTACGGTGTTGTGGTGGATCACCCGCCGGCTTCCCCCGTCGGGAACCGTGTTTGGGGCATTCCTGATGGGCTACGGAGTCTGCCGAATCGTGGTGGAGTTTTTTCGCGAACCAGACGCACAGATCGGTTTTCTCGTCGGTTCGATCTCGATGGGACAACTGCTGAGCATTCCGATGATCGTCGCGGGTGCGGTCATCCTGGCCATCGCATCCCAGCGCAAGCGGCCGCTTCAGACCGATTCCGGCTCCGCAGCCCCGCTCTAGGGCGACGCATCCCTACCCAAGCCGGAGACTACTTTGGATTGGCGTCCATCCAGGACTTCTTGTTCAACCCAAGCTCGCTTTCGTATTTCCGCAGGGGTGGAGCGTCCCAGATGACCTTGTTGCCGGGAGCCAAGTTCGCCGCAGCGACATAGTGTTTCCTGGCTTCGGCCTTCTCGCCCAATTTTTCCAACGTTAAGGCCAGATTGTAATGAGCCTCCGCCAACGATTGGTCGGCCTGGATCGTGTCCAGATAGACCTGCCTGGCCCCGGCCCAGTCCTCCTGCGCCAATAATCGATTTCCCTGCTCCAACTGCTGACTCACTGCCGCACTCGTACCAGCCGGTGCATGGAGTGGCCGCACCTCCGCCTTGCGTGGCCCAGCACAACCGATACAGGTAATGATCGTCACCGCTGCCAAAAGTATGCGCCGCATCTCCCCTCCTTTCACTTAGACCGCGATCGAGACTCCTTGCCGGAGGAAAATAAATTCAAAACCTGCCACCGGCTCTCCCAGTGAGCGTGCGACCGCTTCCCGATACAACCGTGCCTGTTCACAATAAGCCTCGGCCCTCGCCGCGATCTGATCGGGCGGGACCCTATCGGTCTTGTAGTCCGCAATCCAGAGCTTCCCGTCGAGGCGATACAAGAGATCGATGACCCCTTCGAGGATCTGCCGGCCTTCGTTCCACGGCATCAGGAACGGAACCTCCCGGCCGATCACTGTCGCCCGCCGCAATCGATCGTAGGGTGCTGACTGAGCAAACGAACGAACGATTTGGCCAATCTCCTCCATCACGGATTGCTGGACCTGATCATCCTGCCCATCCGGCCCAAGAGCCGTCACATTCATGGCCGCCAGTTGTGGCTCCACCTCCGCAGCGAAATCCCAATGCTGAAGCAATCGATGCACCATGGTCCCGAGAGTCTTCCCTGCCAGCCCGGGCTTCACTGTCCTTGCATTCGCTGTGGAGAGCTGCAGCGGCTTGCGGACAAAGTCGGAAGGCGAGACAATCGGCGCTTCCGATCGATACGCTCGCCAGATGCGGTCGCGCTCCTCCCACCGACGGGAAACCTCCGTCTCCACCACCTCTTCTTGCAAGATGGCCGACCTGGTTCGTTCTTTCGACGGTACCCGGCCGCTCCCCTTGAGAATCGTGTGCGGCAACTCGACGCCGGCCAAAGAGATGACCGCCCGCTCTTGCCCGTCGAGCTCGGTCCCGGCGGCTTCCTCCAATAACTCGAGCAGAGCGCCACGCACCGGTCGCTTCGACAGGGCTCCGGACAACACCAATCGTTCCCGGGCACGGGTCATACCAACATAAAACAGACGGCGGCGCTCAGCTTGTTCGCGTGCACGAGCCTTCTCTGCCACCACAACCGCACCAACCGACGAGGACTCACCAAAGTCCAGCCCCTGAATGCCGGTCGACCAATCATGCCAAATCAGAGGCCCGGACCGGCCTCGTCCGGCACCATCTCCATGGTGCAAGCCAGCCAGGATCACCAGCGGAAACTCGAGGCCCTTCGCCTTATGAATCGTCAACACTCGTACGGCATCCAGCGTATCCTCAGAGAGGGCGCTCTCCGCCTCATCGGGTTCCTCCCTGAGCCGTGCACACATCAGGTCGATGAATCCGTGCAGCGTGAGGGCGGGACGATCCGCCAGGGCCGCAGCCATGAGCCTGACCTTGAGTAGGTTGGCCATGGCCTGTTCACCATGGAGGGAGGCGGCAGCCAATTCCAACAACGGCAGTTCCTGAAAGATGAGATCCAGCACCTGGGGCAGCGGCACACGTGACGCCCGCTCATGCAACCGGGTCAGCACACCGTACAAGCGCCTGATCGGATCGGCATGTGGACTCTTCCAGGTGAGGATCCGCTCGGTGTCGCGATAATCCAGAGCCCTCAACTCCTTGAGCTGCACCAAGGCGGAATCGGGAAGCCCTCCCAACGACGAGCGCAGGACGCTCGCCAGCGCAATGCCGTCGTACGGATTGCCGATGGAGCGCAGAAGGTTCACCAGGTCGATCACCTCCTGACGCCGATAGAAGTGCTTCTCCCCGTCGATGACGTACCGAATGCCATGCCGTCGAAGAGCTTCCAGGTACGGTTCTGACTGGGTCAATTTTCGAAAAAGGAGCGCAACATGGCCTGGCCGCAACGACATATTCGCCCCGGCCGTCCCACCAGCTTCGTCGGATCCACCCAGCACACGGGAGAGAGTGCGCCCGATCTGCTCCGCCTCCATGCGCGTGGCCGAGGAGGAATCCACATCGTCGTCCTCTTCCGATACGACCAGTTGCAGTTCAACGCCGGACTGTCGCATCTGGTTGGATCGATTCGGCTGCACGACCAGCGGCACATTCGGAGGCTGAATCGAGGGCTCCGCGATCAACAGCGTATTAAATACGCCGTTCACCACCTCCAGCACCTGAGCATGGCTGCGAAAGTTCGTCGCCAATTCGCAGCGCAGCGCCCCGTCACGCTCCATCCGGTCCACCACATAGTCGAACGCTTCGATATCGGCCCGGCGAAATGCGTAGATGGATTGTTTCGGGTCGCCGACGATGAATAACTTGCCCGCCTCAAGGTCGATCTCACGCCAGGATGCCGAGTGACGACCCTGGCGCTCTGCCAGGTATAAAACAATTTCGTACTGAACGGGATCGGTATCCTGGAACTCATCAACCAGCAACGCACGGTACTCGCGCTTCAATTGCTCCCGAATGGTCGGATGCTCTCGGAGCAACGTGCGGGCCTTGCCGACCAGACCATCGAAAGTGAGCCAACCGGAATCCACAAACGATCGTCGTACCGAGCGGACAAACGGAGCGAGTACATCCAACAGGGTCGAGAGCGCGGCCTGATCGACCTTCAGCAGCCGCTTGGCGATCCGCTGCAACGACTCGACGTCTGCAGCATCCACGTCCGACCAGCCGGTCGGGGCCCTGCCCAGCTCTTTCGCCAGCAGTTCGCGAGATTCATCCGGGAAGGTCTTCAGGGCACCAAGCCCTCCGGTCAGAAGGGTCTCGAACAGTGCCGCCATTGCCGCCAGCATCAATTCGATCTTGCGCGGTTTGGGGCTATCATACCGGGCCAAGAGCTGTTCGGCCCGTTCTTGCCTCGCAAGGAACCATGCATACACGCCGGGACTCAGCCGCTCCTCTCCCATCTGCTGCCGTAGTCCCTCGAGATCGATGAGATCGCTGTGTAGGCTGTAGGCGAGCCCTCGTATGTCGTCCAGGCTCCAGGACGTCAGCAGCTGTCGCCAACGGTCGTGATCCTGGCCATCGTTCCCCAACTCCACCTCCAACCACCGGGCCCACTCCGCGCTGAAATGTTCATCGAAACGCGAGCCGTCCTCATCCGTCTGGAACGTGGGTGTCACGCCCGCTTCGATCGGATACAAACGCAACAGGTGGGCGGCGAAGCTGTGCAAGGTCCCGATCTGCGCCTTTTCCAGATCTCGCCAGGCAGCCGTCGCTCTGGCGACAATGTCGTCGGTCGTCCAGCCGTAGCGAAGCCGCAGGTCGTCAATCGAGACCGTTCCACTCTGCGGCGGCGACGCGTCCCGACAACCGGCCTCTATCAACCCGCGCAACCGTTCACGCAACCGGAGTTTCATTTCAGTGGCGGCTTTGTTCGTAAAGGTCAATGCCACGATGCGCGAGAGATCCAGCGGATCGGTACGACGCATGAGGAGATAGAGCAGCCGGTTGACCAGCAACGTGGTCTTTCCGGTTCCCGCCCCGGCAATGACCACTACGTTGCGATCGAAGGTCGTCGCGGCAGCTTCCCGTGCCGCCTGGTCTGGAATTTGTGTACTTTCAGTCACGCGCCACCTTCTGCGACCGTATCTCTCGAAGCTCTTTCGCCGCCGCCGCACGGTAGGCTCGCCACCAGGTAGGCTGGTGCGTACGACGACACAGTGCGGAATAGTCGCAATGACTGCAATGGGTCTCATCCGGCACAATAAAATGCCGGCCCTCCCGGATGCCGTTCAGTAACGTCTGCACCGCCCGACTCAGCAACGGCCCGGATGGCCCCTGCCAAGCAGACGAGTCAAAAGACGCCCGATCGACGGCTGGTTCACCTTGCGGCAGCAGGTACACAAATTCAACCCGTTCGGGAAGGGCGTGCCTTGCACCATCGAGAGGCTCGGCAAGGGTCATCAAGGCATACAAAGCCGGTTGCAGGCGATGAGCCCGAATAGCCGCCTGGAGCAGATTGCGATCCTTCGCCTCGACCCGGCTATTCGCACGGTATTTATAGTCGATGACTCTTACCACACCGGAGACCGGATGCCGGTCGACACGGTCCAGTCGACCACGCATAGATACGGTCATGCCCACGGTCCCATCCGGGAGCGTTCCCTTCGCCTCGACTTCACAGGCGAACGGGACAAACCCGGAAGCCGCCGCTCCGCAATCATCGGCCAAGACTGCCGTCACAACCCGCCGCACCCGCTCCTGCGCCATGTCCCACGTCAGCCGATATCCCGTGCCGTGTCGCTCCGCGTAGGCGGCGAATGTCTGCTCGACCGCCTGTGTCACGGCGGTCGTGACCGCCCCTGTCGAGAAACCGGTCGGCGCCAGGCCCTGGGCAATCAGGGCCTGGTAACACCGTCGCAATGCCTCGTGGCACAGGTGCCCCATGGCCGGCGGCGGCAGTTCCATCGAGGGTTCCTGGCCGACCGATGTGAGATCCAATACCTGGGCGGCAAAATACTGGAAGGGACAACGGGCATAGGTTTCCAGAGCAGTCGGTGAGAATCCTTTTTCACAGACCCGCTGCCAATGCATGATCGGATCCTGCAGCATGCCATCGTAGCCGCTCAACGGCGCGTGACTTTGTTCCATAACGCCCAGAGCAGCCACGCCATGGGAAAACACCGTCCCCTCGCGCCCGACAAGATCCAACAGCGCCGACACATCGCGTCCCCTCAATACCGCACTCACCGTCAACTCCTCCCTCGTCAGTAGCGGCGGGACAAACAGCGACAAGTCACGACGCTCCGACCATCGGCGTGGCAAGGGAAACATCGAGTCCGCGAGGCCGGCCTTCGACACCGCGCCGATCGCATCCAGATACCCCGATGGGGCCAGGGGACGCCCGGCGGCATCGGCGCGCTGATACGAGAGATACACGCGTTCCCGCGCGGAGGCCGAGAGGAGTTCGAACAGCAGCGCTTCTTCCCCATAGCCCTGCAGCTTCTGATCGATCTTATAGCCCAACGTCTCACTCAAAATAAGCCGATGCCGGTCACGAAGAAACCCGTCCTCCTGGATGGCCCGGGGAAACACCGTTTCATTCATCCCGATGACAAACAGTGCACGGAATCCCACGCCCCTTGCCGCCATGGCATCCAGCACGTGCACGCCCTGGTGAGAGGATGGTGCGAGAGCATACCTCGTGCGTTCCAGGACGGTCAGGAACGTGTCGATCCATTCCTTCCAGCTGACGGTAAGCCCAAGCCGGTCCAGCATCCGCATCTGGGCGAACACACCCACCAGCGCCTCCTGTACGTCCTGCGCGTCCTCTCCTGGCGTCGCCGCGTCACCGGATGGCTCTGTCTCCAGGTCGATCGCACAGTGGCGTTCTGCCAGCGCACAGAAGGCCTCCGTCAACGCGGCATACCCCCCGGACTCCGGCAGTCCCCTCAGGTCGTCGAGCAGAGGGGAGAGACCGTTCCAGAGCCATCGGAGTTGCGTGGCATCGACGGGAAAAGGCTCCTGTTGGTCTGTACATCGAGGCGAGCCTTCGTCCGGCCAGGATTCCAGCTGTGTCACCTGTTCCAGCCGTCGCCATTCCTCCTCACCCCGCGTGATACCCAACACCTGCGCCGCCAGCCGCCACTGATCGGGACGAGGCGCAAGGCTGCCGCCACCGGCCATCAAACGACGGTTCCACGGGGACGTCAACACCTCCAACATCGTGGCTTGATGCAACCCATTCGACTTCAACTGGGCCAGCTGAAGGAGCGTCTTCACGACCGGCTCTTGCAACAGCGGCAGCGCTGCACTCGACACAAAGGGAATGCGGTGCTGGTCGAAGATTCTCGCGAGGGACGACTGGTAGGGCACAAGGGTCCGACCCACCACGCCGATTTCTTCGAAGCGATAGCGGTTCGACTCGACTAATGTCAGGATCTCCTTGCAGACGAGCGTCAATTCATCGTCCACGCCCACGGCATTGCGAACCTCAACCGATACGTTCGTTTCCGCCCAATCGAACAGGTTCGTCTGCAAGGAGGAGGACGCGGCGCGCGGCGCCGTTCCGGCCATCGGATAGAGGTGCCGCTCGAGAAACTGTTGCGCGAAGGCATAACCGGGCGCCGGCCCCACGGGGAAGTACACCGTCACAGGAAATGAGCCGGCCAGAGTTTCCAGCAGAGTCAATTGCGTTTGTGTCAAGTCGTAGGAACCGTAGTACCACAGCCCGCTGAGACGATTCAGGAAGGGTGAGTTCGGGGCCTCCTCTGTCACCAGCGCGGCCAGATCGTCCGGCGACCCGACTCCCAACGCTGACGCCCCTTCCCGGATTGCCGCAGACAAGGTAAATAATCCCTTGAGCTTTGGCTCATCCTCCGCCGCAAACTGCCCCTCCTCCACCGCGCGGAGCGCGACGCGTGAATCGATCGTCGCATCCTTCACGTCACGCAGGCTGGCCCACAGTGCCGGCCAGGCGCCCGGCGCCAACTCCTCAAGATGAAGTGCATCGGTCTGCGGGAGGCGTCGCCGGCTGAGGTGCTGCAGCAAGTGTTCGAAGAACACATCCGTCACCAGTTCAAGCTGAGGTTTCTCTCTGACAGTTCCTGCTCGACCTTGCTGCTCACCATTCAGCTGTAGCGCGAGCTGGTGAAAAGACAAGATGTGGACATTGAACAGAGCGAGCCCGTGCCGCCTGACCAAAAGCTGCTTCAGGGCACGCCGCAGCTGATCCGACGGCACGATAAGCGCCACGGCAGCTTGCGGGTCCTGCGACTTGAGAGCACGAAGATCGTGAACGAGTTGAGATTCGAGGGTGGGATGAAATGGGCCGGTAACGAGGCGGAGCATGGAAACCGTCAGTCGTCGAACATGAACTGCGAAGCGGAGAGGACCCCACTCATCTGCCGGCTCCGGTCGTCCACCTCACAGGGTGCGGGCGATATCCGAACGACCGGCTACCCGGTTTCGGGGCCAAGCAATTCGCCGTTGCAATCGACACAGGCCCAGTCGCCGTCGATAAACTTCATCGGGTCGCCGCAGGTGCCGCATTCGGGAGGCGGCCCCTTGTCGATCATGGGAAGGACAGGCAACTCGAAATCATCGTCATCTGGAACAGTCATATGGCTCCGATCTCACGCGCCCTGCGGTTTCATTTTCAGCTGCAGCGCTTTTTCGGCGCTCTGACGAGGCGGCACCCCGACAAAGGTCAGACGGCCATCGATAATAGTCGCGGGCACCGCCCGGACCGAATGTCGATTCGCCAACTCCTGCCCGTCTGGGGTCGTGATGTCGACCTCGCGATAGCTAAAGCTATACTTCACCCTCAGTTCCTTCCACAGGCGCTTGGCCGAAGGACAGGCTCCGCAGGTTGGTGAATGCAACAAGGTAATATTCGGCATAATCAACCTTTCTCCTCAACGTGAGCGGATCTTAACACCCGGGCCAAGGACCGCGCAACCAAGCACGCCACTGACATTCACGATCGAGCCGTATATACTGCCGTTCATCAATCCTGCGTCCATCATTACATCCTCCAGAGGAATCCATGGCTCACCATCCCCGCGCCGGACAACCGGCACAACCGGAACAACTCGTTGCACTCGACACACTCGAACAGGCCTATTACCAGGAACTGCCCGATCCGGCTGATCCCCAGCAACGGGTGAGCTTCGGCACGAGCGGGCATCGCGGCTCGTCCCTCAAGCGCACATTCAATGAAGCGCATATCCTGGCCATCACGCAGGCCATCTGTGAGTACCGGAGCAAGATGGGGACGACCGGCCCACTCTACATCGGCAAGGACACCCATGCCCTTTCCGCTCCGGCTCAACGAAGCGCATTGGAGGTCTTGGCGGCAAACGGGGTTCACGTCCGTCTCGACCAACAGGACGGCTATACCCCGACCCCGGTGATTTCCCATGCCATTATCACCACGAATCGTGGCCGAACAGCCGGCCGTGCCGATGGCATCATCGTGACGCCCTCGCACAATCCACCTGAAGACGGCGGCTTTAAATACAATCCGCCCCACGGCGGCCCCGCCGACACCGACGTGACGAAGCTGATTGAAACCCGAGCCAACGAATTGCTGGCGGCAAAGCTGCACGGGGTAACGCGCGTCCCCTACGAACAGGCGATCAAGGCCTCCACCACCTCACGCCATGACTTTGTCGACGCTTACGTGTCTGACCTGGCCAAGGTCGTCGATCTCGACCGGATCAAGGCGGCCAAACTGCGGCTCGGCGTCGATCCGCTAGGCGGCGCAGCCGTCGCCTACTGGCGTCCGCTCGCCGAACGGTACGGACTGGACCTGCAGATCGTGAATGATCGCGTCGACCCCACCTTCCGCTTCATGACGCTGGATTGGGACGGCAAGATTCGCATGGACTGCTCATCCCCCCACGCGATGGCTTCCTTGATCACCTTAAAAGACCGGTTTGATCTGGCCTTCGGCAACGATACCGATACGGATCGACACGGCATTGTCACCCCCGATGCCGGGTTGATGAACCCCAACCATTACCTGGCCGCCGCCATTGCCTACCTCTTCACTCATCGTCCCGGTTGGCAACCCGGCGCAGGCATCGGCAAGACGGTGGTCAGCAGCAGCATCATCGATCGCGTGGCCCGATCACTACAACGCCGATTGGTGGAGGTACCGGTCGGTTTCAAATGGTTCGTCCCGGGGCTCAGCGACGGGTCATTGGGATTCGGTGGAGAAGAAAGCGCGGGCGCCGCCTTTCTGCGCCTCGACGGCACCACCTGGGTGACCGACAAGGACGGGATCATCATGGATCTGCTCGCAGCGGAAATGCTGGCGGTCACCGGAAAGAACCCGTCTGTGCTGTATCACGAATTGACCGCTTCACTGGGCGAACCGATCTATGAGCGGATCGATGCCCCGGCGAGCAGAGCACAAAAAGCCGCGCTCCAGAAATTCGCCCCGCAACAAGTCCAACGCCGTGAACTCGCGGGAGAGGCGATTACCGCCATGTTGACCGATGCGCCGGGCAATCACGCCTCCATTGGAGGACTCAAGGTCACCACCGCCAACGGATGGTTCGCGGCTCGCCCAAGCGGCACCGAGGATGTGTATAAACTCTATGCCGAGAGCTTTAAGGGGCAGGCCCACCTCCGCCGGATTCAGGACGATGCGCAGGCCTTGATCAAGCAGGTATTCACCGCCGCAGGGGCGTAGCGGCAGACTCGGATGCTGCCTGATTGAACGCTGGCCGGGCAGCCCGAAGCGAGTGGCATCTGGTCGGATCCAGGAAAGCCACGGACCAGCTATACTTGAAGCAGTATGCCGGTACTTGTTCGCACCCTGTTCAACCTGCTCCTGATTACGGCCTTGAGCGCCTGCGCAACCCCCTCATCGCAGGTCCCTCGCCATACGATCACCCCATTGCCTGACTGCTGCCGCACCACCACAGCCGATGCTCGCCAGCAGGCCATCGTCCGGACCGCCGCGAACCTGGTCGGCGCAAAAGCGATCGAGAGCCAGGGACGGCGCATCAACTATGATTGCGCCGGCGTGACACGCGCCATCTACCTGGCGCATGGCATCGATCTGTATGAAGGCAGCACCTCTGAGGGACCATCAAACGGCGTCGGTCTCATCTACAGCCATCTACGGACACGCGGACGTCTCCACCGGGGGCCGATCGTGCAGGCAGGCGATCTGGTCTTTTTCAACGATACGTGGGACTTCAATGGCGATGGCCTCGTCAACGACCCGCTGACCCATGTGGGAATCGTGGAGGCGGTCGAGCGCGACGGCACGATCGTGTTCATCAGCCGGGTCGCCGGCGCCATCGAGCGGTACCGGATGAACGTTGCGCAACCGCATGTCCACCGCTCGGCCGACGGTCGGGTGCTCAACGACTATATGCGCCGAAAACATTGGCGTGACACGGCACAGACGGCCTACCTGACCGGCGAGTTATTTGCCGCCTTCGGCACCAGGATGGTAGAGTAACGCCGACCATCAGCAGCCGAGAGGTGCAGGCCGTGTCTCCTTCTCCCTCTTCCCAACGCCGCTGTCCTGAATGCCACCAACCGACCACCTGGCAAGGCAATCCCTGGCGTCCGTTTTGTTCCGAGCGCTGTCAAATCATCGATCTGGGAGCGTGGGCGGGAGAACAATACCGCGTGGCAGGACCGAGCCTGACGGTGAGCGGGTCAGAATCTTCTGTACCAGATAGTGAGTGATCGGCGGCAACAGCCCTACTCGCAGCGACAGTTCGCCTTATAGTCCATACACATCGGACCGAAGCTCCGCTCGCAGTCGCAGCTGCACTTGGGCGTCTTATCGGCCGGACAGGTGATCTGGCAGGTTTGTTTGATTCCCATGCCGCAGGAAACGATCTCGCAGGAATTAGACCCCTCAGCTACGAGCAGCGGCAGCGACGGCTCCACCGGGGCCGGAGTCTGTTGCAGTGCGGTATTGCGGTGTGCGGACGACTGACTGCCGGACGCCTCATTCGACACCCCGAGCATCTCCGCCTGTACGGGCAACGTCACCCCCGTCCATGTCAGGACCAACGACACCAATCCGCCGGCCAACACCATTCGAATGTCTCGCAGTCTGTGCTTCAGCATGGGGCGTCCTCCTTGTCTGGTGCGCCAGGATAGGAAGAATCCTGCGTGAAATCAAGCCCCGCGGCTCAAGCCAACACGTCGAGCACCGGGTAACGCCCAAAACCGATCGACGCGCCAGACACCCCCCACCACTTCTCGCCCACCGTCGCATACAGGCTCCGAAAATCCACGGTATGCTTTAGATCATTGTCCTGTAAATCCGTCAGTGACGAAGCCGCCCCATAGAGTCCGCCTTTCACTCGCCCCCCCAGAAACACGTGCGGCGCCGCCGTGCCATGGTCGGTTCCATGGCTGGCATTCTCGGCGACTCGGCGGCCAAACTCCGAATAGGTCATCAACAGGATGTCCTGCCAAAGCCCCAGTTGCTCCATCGCCGCACGAAAGGCCACCAGCCCCTGAGCCAGTTCCTCCAGCAGCCGATGGTGAGTGGCCAACTGGCCGGCGTGGGTATCAAAACTCCCATGGGTTACCTTGATCACCGCAACCGGAACCTTGGCGGCAATCAACCTGGCCGCCAGTTCCATCTGTCTCCCGAAGCGATGCACGGGAAATGCCTGTTCGACGAGCGGAGCCTGCTGAATACGGCCCTGCAAATCATTCGCGGCGTGGGTAATCTCCCGTCGCACGTCCAGAATATGCGCCAATGCTCGATTTGTCGTCGTGAACGCGGCCGGCTTGACCGATCCGGCCTGGTGCAGAAACTGTACGGGATCGTGGAGCGCAATGGTGCGCGCCGTTCCTCCACTCAGTGGACCGGCATCCCCCTTGCCCAGCACAATTCCCTCCGCCGTAAATCGCGCCGGCAATGGAACACGTTCGAAGAAGCCTGACAACCATCCTTGATCCAGGACCTGCTCACTATCCGAGGCCGTATCCCAAATCTCGATCGACCGGAAATGCGACCGGTTCGGCCTGGGATAGCCGACACCCTGCACCCAGGCCATCTCTTTCCCTTCCCAGAGAGGCATCAGGGATGAGAGCGCAGGGTGCAGTCCGACGTTCGAGGTCAATTGACGAACCTGATCGCGGGGAATAGCCAGTTGAGGACGAGCACGATAGTACGCCTCACTCGCATAGGGAATGAGGGTATTCAGCCCGTCGTTTCCACCATGCAGTTCAACCAGCAGCAGGATCCGCTCTCGAATCGAACCGACACCGGAGGAGGTCCTGGCTTCAGCGGCCCATGTTCGCGCCGGCGGCGAAGCACGCCACAACAACAGCGGCAGGGCCATCCCGGCCTTCAGGAGAGCGCGACGGGTCATTCGATTCGTCATGAGGGAACCTCACTTCAACTGATACACCGGATCCAAGACCAACTGATGGACGACTTGGGTACGATCCTCTTCGAGTACGACCGACTGTACCGGCGCCAACGGAAGCAGCGTCGCTTGCACCAGATCGAGAGGTGCCGTGGCAAGCCAGTTCACCCCATGCGACGGATTCATTTCGTCCATGCCTTGCGGATGTCCCAACTCATGGCCGCGGATCATCCGATGCAGAACCTGGTGCCGATCCAGTAGCGTGGACGTGGTAATCCAGCGCGTCCCGCCCGGCCAACCTTTCACGTTAGGCGGATCAAACACATCCTGGCCGATCCGGCGAGCGACACCGATCAGATGTGAGGCATCTTCTATCGGAACATTGAAGAGCCTCATGGTGCCCACCAACAGTTCCACCGGAGACTTGATCAGGACACCGCGATTCTCAGGCGCCCAGAACTGTGGCGTCAGGAAGAGGTCACGCAACAATGGGCCTATCTCGTAGTTGCTTCGCCTGAACGACTCGGCGAGGTTCGCCAGTTCATCCGGCTCCGGTTCATCGGACACAAACTCTCTCCAGAGCTTCCCCGTGAGATAGCGGGCGACCTGAGGCTGCTCCAACGTCAGCGTCAATACGTCGTCGCCCTCAAAACGACCGGTCTTGCCGAATAGGGTTTTCTGCCCGTCGTCGAAATGTCGCACATCGACACGAAATGCCCCGGTGCGCAGATCCACGTGCCATCCGGCAAAGGCGCGCGCCGCTTCCTTGATGTCCTGTTCGTGATAATGCCCCTCACCGAGCGTAAACAACTCGAAGAGTTCTCGGGCAAAGTTTTCGTTCGGATGTTCCTTGCGGTTCGTCTGTGTATCAAGATAGAGCAGCATGGCGGGATTCTTCGCAATGGCATGAAGCAGCGTCCGAAAGGACTCCATCGCATGAAGCCGCAAGAGCACGTTCTGCTGATAGAGGAAGGCGGGCCATCTGACCTTGTGCACACTCGAGGTGAAGTGGTTGTGCCAGAAGAGCGTCATCCGCTCCAAGAGCGGATTGGGCGTCGTGACAAGCTCACGATACCACCAGGTTTTTAGTTCCCGGCCCTGAATTTTCAGTTGCTCATGGAAGGTTTTCCGCTCCTGCTCGCTCCACCGCGCACGCCTGTGGTGCAAGGGAGGCAACCCGTGGATCCACACCGGCGGCGGAGTACGAGCCTTGGTCGTGGTGATGGAGAGCACCTGCGCAACCGCAGCCCGGCGATCGAATGTCATGAATCGTCTGATGTCGTCGAGAGATCCACCGAAACCTGTACGGGACAGGAGATGACGGGCTTCATCGAAGGTCAGCGTCATGGGCGGTGCTCGCACAATACCGTGATTGTTATGCAGGACAACGATCCGGGGTCTCGCTGGTTGACAGGTACTTCTGCCTCGCCCTCACCTGGTAACAATCCTAGTGGCGCAGGCCTGCGCGGTTTTTGTAGGATCGCCCATGCGTACCGTCATTGCATGCTGTCTACTGCTTCTCACGGCCGGCTTCGTCAGCGGGTGCACCACAACACCCAACTCCAAGCTCACAGGCGCCGTTCGGTACTTCAATATCCGAACGGACATCGCCCCTCGACAGTTGATTGTACAGATCGGCGATGAGATTCGCTGGCAGAACCTGAATTCCGAACCAGTCCGGTTACGGCTGCTCGAAGAAGGCAATCCAACACGTCTCGAGTGCGGGAAGGGATTCTCCCAATTCGGTGTGGCGCAGGACACGGTGACGATCGCGCCGCTGCAATACGCCAGTCTCTGCTTCGGCAAACCCGGCACCGTCCGCTTCAACGTGTGGCTGGACGCCGAGAACCCTCAGGGCGCCATGACGCCGACCGGCAGCATCCGGATCGAACCACGCGGCACCTTCACACGAAAGTCCTGAAAGACCTCAACGGCGATGTCTCGGCTCGCTCGTTTCCTCGGCCGCGCCAATCAGCAGGGAATGTTGATGGCTGGATCGCAGAACAGCGGCGGAATCACGGTGGGCCGCATATAGCGTGAGGAAGGATCCTGCGATCCCAGGGGAGCGTTCAGGGCCGGCCCGCCTGTCATTCCCGGCAACCCTTTGCCGATAGTCCCGAACGACTTGCCTTGGCTGGATGGCACGGTGTTGCTTTGGGGCGCACTGGCCCCGGAGGCGGTCGACGTGATGGTGGATTGCTGCGCGAAGGGATTCTGAATCAGCGGCTGAATTCCAGGAGTCTGAGCGCTCTGGCCCTGCGGCGTTTGTTGAGGGGAAGGCGGCGAGGTCGTCTGCGTGATCCCGAGCGCGGGCGCCAACCACAACAACGCACCGAGCCCGACGCCGAACGCCTGCGCATGCATCAACCGCCGGACTGGCCCCTGTGTCCTCACGATCCCCTCACGGCCGGCACTAGTCCAGCCAATCCTTCTCTTTCAATTTTCTCGGCAGGTACTTCTTGGTCAAGTACTGAAAGTCTTTGTTGGCTAACGCATCGAGTTCGTACTTCAGTCCGCTCGTGAGCATGCGTTTGATTTCCTGCTGCCACGCGGGCTTCTGGAACCATTGATAGTTCAGCAGTTCTTTCGCGCGGGTGATGTCCTTCTCGTTCAGTTTGATCCCCACGTTGCGCGGTAACTCGTACCGTTCCGGGTCCGCGCTGGACAGCCCGATAAATTTCGCTTTCGGAATGGCCATCCGTTGGCTTTCAAACGCGAGATTGATCGACCCCTGCTTCACGACGGAATAGATATAGTACCCCCAGGGATCGTTGTCCACCAGCACGTAGACGGGCAATTTGTATTCTTCGTGCAGACGGCGCGCCAGCCGTCTGACACCGCGCGGCGGCTGACCGTTGCCGGTCAGCAGCACGCAATTGTAGCGCCGCCAGAACTTGTCTTCCGACAGCCGGTTCCACTGGGTGCCCTTTTCCACCAAGAGAAGAAAATCGGCCGTGCAACGACGGATTTCGAGATACTCCGGCTCGACGATGGAGGGTACGGAATAGCCACCCTTGCCCAGCTTGGCACAATCCACCCGATCGCCGTCATCGCCAAAGACCACCGGCCCGACGATGCTCCCACTGTTCTCCGCTCGCA
>ERZ724518.40-NODE-40-length-38946-cov-12.336556_pt1 | contig 38946 bp, 33 predicted proteins | sample MGYA00376051_ERZ724518 | MGnify/ENA primary metagenome ERZ724518 (study PRJEB28724, sample SAMN07190885) | wastewater metagenome | isolation source: influent of sewage treatment plant in Hong Hong | place: Hong Kong | collected 2016-03-17 ... | reverse complement strand
TTGTATTTTTCAATAATATCTTTACTGTGATTATTAAGTTCTATGATAAGATTAGCTGATGTTTTTACGGTTGTAACTTCAATAAAATTTTCTCTGATGTCACTTTTTTTTAAATTTTCAACATCCGAATATCTCAATCCGGTAAAACATTGAAACAAAAAAATATCTCTTACTCTTTCAAGATATTGCTTTTCTTCTGGAATAGCACAGGTTCTCAAATTAGTAAGTTCGTCTTGAGTCAGGAAAATAATTTTTTTACGTACGGTTTTTAACTTTGGGTTAAAGAGTTCGAAACTTCTATTTTTGTTGTAACCTTTTCGTAACGCCCATCGCAAAAACCATTTTACAAAAGAGAAGTTTTTAAGTATGGTAGAGTTTTTGAGTTTAAGTTTCTTCTGCAGATACAATTGATAATCTAACAGTGTACTTTCATCAAATGATTCAAAAGTTACTTCAGGATTGAAATTAAGTAGATGTTTCCTAACAGAACGCAATTTTGCTTCAGTGGAAATTGTCCATTGATTTAGTCTGGATTCATCTTTGGTAAACTGATCAAAAATTTCAAAAAAGGTCTTTTCATTTTTATTTTCCTCTTTTGGAGTTTTACCTATTCCCACGTTAAACTGAACTCGAAATTCATTTTGGTCAAGATCTTGGTTGTTTTGTTCTATTTCTCTGAAAATTTTTTCACAAACTTTTTCAAAATTTTGAATATTCCTGTTTATAACACTTGCTGCAACCTTCTTCTCTCCGTGAGTAGTATTCGTTTTACAACGCTGTGTTTCAATACTCCATTTTGCAATATCCACTCTATTTCCAAGATTGAATGCTACAACTTTTCCATTCCATTTTATACGAAGACGAACTTTTGCAGTAAGACTATCTTTCTCTTTATCGAGTAAAAATTGAGCGTGGTATTTTATTTCCATTATTTTTTTAAATTTATTTAATCCAGTTCACCAACTTGAATATTCTTCAATGAAATTCCGCCAACTTTGCTTAATTCAGCGTAAGAATAATTCAAAGATTTTATCAATTTACCATCTGCGTAAATATTGATAGTTTTTAATAATTCTGAATTATTTGATGGATTATTATCCTTTCGGTGTGTGTAAATTTGAAATGAGAATGAAGTTATAGGATAAGCAGTTTCATATATTTCAGTTGCTTTCAATGGGCTTTTTAGTTCTCCTTTTTCATTTTTAGCACTCGTAAATTCCTGCGAAATCTTTATTGGTTCAGAAATTAATCTAAAACTTACGTTGCCATTTTCATCTTTCCAATTATTAGTTTGAATTGAATTTGCTACTAAATCCAAATCTGAATTTTCAATATCTACAATCTGTTCAAAATTTCCATCATTTACTTTCACAAAACGAAACCAAGAAATTTGATTTAGTTCTTCCCAATCTCCTTCATTGATGATTTCAATTTTTAAAATTTTCTGCGATTTTATGTGTATTGATTCCAGAAAATTAGCTTACAACAATACTGAAAAAATATGGGAAGCCGAAGGTACTTGTCCTTACAACCCATATACTAATGAATGGAACCAAGCAATTTATGAGAAAGATTAATTTTCCTTCTTATATTCAGGCAGATGCAAAAGACTGTGGTCCTACATGCTTGCGGATCATAAGCAAATATTATGGAAAGAGCATTTCCTTACAGCAAATCCGTAATCTTTCTGAAACTACACGGGAGGGAAGCAGTTTAATGGGCTTAAGTGATGCAGCCGAAAAATTGGGTTATAAAACTTTAGGATTAAAAATTGACTTTACTACTTTAATTGAAGATATTCCTTTACCTTGTATATGCCACTGGAATAAATATCATTTTGTGGTTATTTACAAGATAGATAAAACTGGAAAAGTTTACATATCAGATCCCAGTTATGGGCTCATTACTTATTCTAAAGAAGAGTTTATTAGATTCTGGATTGGCAATAATGCTGACGAAAATACGGAAGAGGGAGTAATTTTGGTCTTGGAAACAACTCCTTCTTTTTTCCAAAACGAGTTTGACGAGAATAAGAGCAAAGCTAGTTTTTCTTTTTTGTCAAAATATTTGCTAAAATACAAATTTTTGGTTATCCAGCTTGCTGTGGGACTTTTAGCAGGAAGCTTATTATCCTTAATCTTTCCTTTTCTAACACAGAGTATTGTTGATGTAGGAATTCAAAATCAGGATTTAAACTTTATCTATTTAGTTTTGCTGGCTCAGATCATGCTTTTTATTGGAAGAACCGGGCTTGAAGTGATAAGAAGCTGGATTTTGCTACACCTTTCTGCGAGAATCAATATATCTATTATTTCTGATTTCTTTATCAAACTCATGAAGCTGCCCATTAGTTTTTTTGATACCAGAATGACTGGGGATATTATGCAAAGGATTAATGATCACCACAGAATTGAACAACTTTTAACCACCTCATCTCTCAATACATTATTTTCATTAGTTAACCTGATTATTTTCAGCATAATATTATTATTTTATGATTATAGGCTTTTTATCGTTTATCTTGTGGGTGCTGTCTGTTATATTGGATGGATTTTATTTTTCCTGAAAAGAAGAAAAGAATTAGATTACAAAAGATTCTCACAGGTATCTCAGGAACAAAGTAAAGTGATTGAACTAATCAACGGAATGCAGGAAATCAAACTGCAAAACGCCGAAAAACAAAAACGCTGGAATTGGGAGTTTGTACAAGTGAAATTATTTAAGGTCAACATAAAATCTCTCTCTTTAGAGCAGTGGCAATCAGTAGGAGGTAACTTTATCAACCAAATGAAAGACATTCTGGTAAGTTTTCTTTCTGCCAAACTCGTTCTCAGCGGAAATCTGACATTGGGGATGATGCTTTCGGTACAGTATATTATCGGACAATTGAACAGCCCTTTACTACAATTGGTAGATTTTATTCGCCAAACACAAGATGCCAAAATTTCATTAGAAAGGCTAGGTGAAATTCACGACAAAGAAGATGAAGAAAATACAGAGGAGCAATATGCAACGGAAATTCCTCAAACAGATATTGAAATCGAAAATGTTTCTTTTAGATATATTGGTTCTGACCAATTTGTTTTTGAAAATTTAAACCTCACGATTCCTTATCAAAAAACGACCGCAATTGTAGGAGCGAGCGGAAGCGGAAAAACGACTTTGTTAAAATTACTCATGAAATTTTATGAACCCAATACAGGAGAAATAAAGTTAGGAAACACCAATATCAAAAACATTTCTCCTAGATTTTGGCGAGAACATTGTGGTGTTGTTATGCAAGATGGTTATGTTTTCAATGACACAATAGCTGAAAATATTGCTGTCGGGGAAGATTACATTGATAAACAAAAACTTAGAAAAGCAGTGGAAATTGCAAACATTAAAGATTTTATAGAGAACCTACCTTTAAGCTATAACACAAAAATAGGTAATGAAGGCGTAGGTGTAAGTGGTGGACAAAAACAGAGATTATTCATTGCAAGAGCGGTATATAAATCGCCTGATTATATTTTCTTTGATGAAGCCACTTCTGCACTAGATGCCAATAATGAAAAAATCATCATGGAAAATCTAGAAAAATTTTTCAAAGGCAAAACTGCTATTGTAATTGCACATAGACTTTCTACCGTGAGACATGCTGACAAAATTATTGTTTTAGACAAAGGCAAAGTAGTAGAAGAAGGAAATCATACAGAGCTTGTAGCACTTAGAGGAGAATATTACAGATTAGTAAAAAATCAATTAGAACTTGGAAACTAAAAAAGACATATTAGACAATTTAGAACTACGTTCAGAAAGCGTACAAGACATTCTTACAAGACCACCACATTGGATGATTCGTTGGGGGAATACTATTATTTTTGGATGCTTAACAATGGTTTTATTGATGAGCTATTTCATAAAATATCCTGAATTTATTCCTGCTCCTGTCATTGTAACTTCACAAAATCCTCCAGAAAAAATACAAGCAAGAACTAATTCAAAAATTGAAAAAATCTTTATAAAAAACGGACAAGAAGTTAAAAAAGATGAAATCTTAATGATTTTACAATCTACTGCTAATTCTAATGATGTCTTAAAACTAAAAAAAATGATAGATTCTATCTCTCCTAATGAAATACATAGTTTTCCCATCAATGAAGCATCTCATTTAAAATTAGGTGAACTACAATCTGATTTCAACTCTTTTGCAAAAGCATACAGAGACGAACAATTATTTATAAGACTAAAGCCATACTCTCCTGAAAACTTGGCTACAAATCAAAGTCTATCAGAATACAATAGTAGAATTGCTATTCTAAGGCAACAACAAAATATTGAAAATTCAAAATTTGATTTAAGTAAAAAGAATTTTCACCGTTCTCAAACACTTTTTAATGAAGGAGTAATCTCTAAAATGGAACTAGAAAATGAAAAAATAAAATATTTACAGGCTGAACAAAGCCTCAAAAACATCAATATTTCTATTTCCCAATTGGAAGAAGGTGTTAATAACCTCAACAAAACCAAAAGCGGTGTTGCAATTAGTACAGAAAAAGATAAAATCAATTATTCATCTCAAACACTTCAACTTTTTGAGCAATTAAGAAAATCCCTTAAACAATGGGAACAGGCATATCTTCTTATTTCTTCTACTGATGGAGTGGTAAGTTATCAACAATTTTGGGGAGAAAATCAATTCATAAAAGCAGGTGATGCTACTGTTTCTATCATACCCAAGGATAAAATGGCTGTGGTAGGCAGAATGCAAGTACCATCTACTAATTCTGGTAAAATTGCTCAAGGACAGAAAGTATTAATAAAATTAGACAATTTCCGCTATCAAGAATACGGAATAGTAGAAGGCAAGGTTCAAAACATCTCTTTAACACCAGACGAAAAAGGCAATTATTATGTAGATATTATTCTACCGAATGGTTTAAAAACTTCTTATAATAAACAATTACCTTTTGATAAAGAACTAAAAGGAAACGCTGAAATTGTTACCCAAGATTTAAGATTGATTGAAAGATTTTTTTATCAAATAATAAAACTTTTGGGGTATCAAGTATAAAGACCATATTCCTTCCAAAATAAGATATTTGTTTTCAAAATGATTATGGGTTATTTATTTTGATTCTTTGTAATCTTTTGAGCAAGTTTATCTGTATAAAATGTACACAGGTAAATTATATGATAACACACTCAAATATATAAAACCTATGTAAAAATGACATAGGATATTTCATCACCTGCGAAAAATATACACAGGTTATATGTCTTGGAATATGACAAAAACATTTGAAATTTACTTGAGTGAAAATGACGCAGGTAAACTCACTTACTACATAAATATACTCACGTAAATTGTTTAACCTGCATAAAAAAGTTACAGCCAACTCTAAAACCTGTGTAAAAAACACACAGGTTGAAAATCATCAAACATCAGAATTTTTTCTTTTCCGAAGCACTAATCTCAGAAAAGCCCAGAATGTCCACAAATAAGGCATTCTGTATCACTTTTTCAGACCTCTTAAAAATCAGTAAACTTTTGTTGCAAGATGTGTCTTTGTATATACAACTTTTCAAGTTGATGATACAAAGACGATCTTGCCTTTTTTGCAAAAAGGGAAAAAACGGCGGAACTCGTTTTTTTATTTCGTTGAAAAATAGGTTTGAGATTCCAGAATCATCTAAATTATTCTTTTTTAATCTTTGGAGATTCCAGATTAATCCAGATTGTTCTTATTTAGCCCATAGCCTTTGGATACTATTGTTTTCATGGTTTTGTTGTTTCAATTTTGCAACAGAAATCATAAACAAAATTTCAGATGCGAAAAATTATTTACCCATTACTTTTATTATTTGCCATTACATTGCAGGCACAAGTCGGCATTAATACCCAAAATCCAGAAACGACATTTGAGGTCGTAGGAAAGCCGAACGATACCACTCATTACGATGGCATACTTCCTCCACGGATTACAGGAGATCAATTATCCGCAAAATTTTATTCAAGCACGAAAAAAGGGGCAGTTGTTTTTGTTACCTCTCCACCAACAATTTCCACAGGACAAGTAACCAATATTACAGAAACGGGACTGTATTATTTTGATGGCAGTCTATGGCGAAGTTTTTCAAATGGGAAAGAGCCTATCGAATACAGAATCGTACTTACTTTGGATTCTGAAAGTAGTTCCGCACTTACGCAAAATTCAACATGGTCTGCTCCAGTAAACTATTCTGGAAATACCAATTCCTATCTTACCTCGTTAAAATACTATACCATTGGAACAAAAAATTTTGGAGGCATAAAGGGACAGATACTATTCAGAAAAGTCCACGGGATTGTAAATGTATGGTTCCAGATGTACCGTTCGTCAGATTCCGCACCTATTACAGGAAATGCTTTTATCAGCATTGGTAATATCTACAGTGATATAGGCTATATTCCCAATCAAGTCGTATTGCTTCATACCGAAAATTCCACACAGTATTTTCCGGCACTGCTCGAAAACTATGCTATCCAAATACCGCAAACTTCCCTTAATGCCATGTCCACATCTTATTACACCTACGGAGAAGTTCAGGGATATTCAAACTGGATAAAACCTTATATACCATAAAGAAACAATGTAATGAACTCACAAGAAATGGGAAACGATGGAAAAAAAAGTCAGATTCTCATAAGGGTTCAGAAATCCCAAAAAGAACACTGGAAAAACTTATGTAAAGGAAGAAATCTCACGCTGACCGATTTAATTACGGCATCTGTTGAGAACAGAATTTTAGACAACGAAAGAAGACAGATAGTAGCGTTCATTGAAAAACAGGATAACGTCTTCATCAAGATAGAGACCAACATCAACCAAGTGGCGAGAATTGTAAACGGACAAAAATTCATTTCGGAGGTTGAGTTGAAAAACTTCACCGCAAAGCTTTCAGAAATCGCCCAATTAAAGAAAGAGCAAAACCAAATCTTTGAAAAAATCTACGAAATGCTTGCCAAATGATTGTCAAGATTTTAAAAGCATCAGGTTCGGACTTTCATGGTGTGCATTATAATGATAAGAAAGTAGAGAAAGGATCTGGAGAACTGATGTTGATGAAAAACTTTCCTTCCTTCATTAATGAGGACAGCGGTCCAGATGAGGTTAGAAATTATTTCAAATCTATTTCAAAAAATGAAAGAGTGAAAAATCCACAGTTCCACGCTGTTGTTTCCACGAAGTTTCAGAAGCATCATAAAGAAGAACTGACCGATGTAGCAAAAGACTTCATGCAAGAAATGGGTTACGGAAAACAGCCTTACATCGTGGTTTTTCATAGTGATACGGAAAACAACCATGTCCATATTGTTTCTACGAGAATCAAAAAAGAGACAGGTAAAAAAATAGATGACAGTTACGAGCGATTGAAAGCCCAAAAAGCACTGGCTGATATATTGGAAAAACGCTACGGAATAAGTTCCGAGGAAAAATTGGAAAAACTACTGAACTATCAAATCGGTTCACTCAAACAATTAGAAATATTACTTGAAAGAAATGGCTTTACACTCACTAAAAACACAAATGATGAAAATGGCTTTGCAGTTCTGAAGAACGGGGTAAAACTAAAAACCATTTACGGTAACCAAATCAGTTTTACCCCCAATTCGGATAATGCCCGAAACAAGCAGTTGAAAGCCATTTTAATCAAGTATAAAAACCTCTGTTCTAACAAAGTTTTTAAGGTGGAAGATAACAGGAAACAACAAGCAAAACTTCCTGAGGAAAAACACCAAGAGGATTGGAAACCCAAAATAGAGTTTGAGAGCGAACTCCAAAAAAAGTTGAGAGATATTTTCGGGTTGGATATTGTTTTTCACCACAAGGATGGACAAAAACCTTTCGGATACAGTGTTATCGACCACAAGTCGGGAAAAGTTTTTAAGGGAAGTGATATTATGAAAATGAATGACTTGTTTGAGTTGACGGATGAAAAAATAGATAAAAAGCTTTTTGAAAGTCTAAAGGATTACAATCTGTACGATAACCAATCAAAACAGATTTTAATACAACATTTAAGGGAGAAAAATCCCAAAAGTGAAGTCGAAGACTTTATGCTTTTCGAGACCAAGAAAATAAAGAACAAGGAACTTTTCAACACGATAAAAAATGAAGTAAAAGACTATGTCAAAACTCAGAAAAATAAAGATGTCCATCTCATCAAATCGGAAGAAGGAAAATACTTTGTCATACATTCCAAACTGCATTATGTAGGAGCATTGGAATCTTTGATCGGAGAGAAAGCCTACCAACATTTTATACTGCCACATCACAACCAAGAAAGGATAGTAGAAGCCCAAAAAGAGACGATTTCTAAAGAGTTGAACGAAAGCATAAAAGACTTGGTATTTCAATTTAGTAAATCATCAGGAAGTTCGGGAAAAGATCCAGCGGAAGACGAACTTAAGAAAAGAAGAAAAAGAAGAAAACAATAATGCCAAGCCAATTTGCAATACTATTGAGTATATAGATAATGCAAAGTCCCTCCTTCGGAGGGGTTGGGGAGGAAAAACCAAAAAAAATGATTATCACATTTGCCACCCAAAAAGGCGGAGCAGGAAAAACCACGCTTGCCATTGCATTTGCCAATTATGTATCGGGAATATCCGAAAGGAAGATTAAGGTTTATGATTTTGACTTTCAAAAATCATTTTACAATAAATGGCAAGAAGACGAAGAGTCAGAAAATCCAAAAATTTATAACGTAGAAAGTATTGGTGATGACGACCAATCACCATTTAAAGATTTAGAAGAAATCATCAACCTCAAGGAAAGTGAGGATGTTTATCTTTTTGATTTGGCAGGAACGCTTGATGAAAAATACAGCGATATCTTGATTTATAGCGACTTCATTATCATTCCTTTTGAGTATTCCGATATATCGGTAAAATCCACTTTGGTATTCAAAAATCTGTTGGGTTTATTAGAAAGCGAGGCGGAACGAATCTTTATCCGCTCCAAATACGATAAAGGTTTTCGGTATCTCAACCAAAAAGAAATGGACGAAGAGATTTCAAAATACGGAATGTTGGTTGAGAGCCCTGTATATAAAAGAAATTGTCTACAAATCATAAACACCCGAAAACTCAGCTACGAGCAGAAAAATGCTGTCAAGAAGCCGTTCAACGAAATCATAGAATACATCAACAAAGAATTAAAAATAACACTTTAAAGAAGAGATCCAAGATTCAAGAGCCAGAAGCCAAGATTCAAGATTCAATCAATAAACCATTAAACAAATACCTAAAAAAATCCATGCTTAAATATTCACTTGTTTTGATAGGAGTTTACATTCTGTATTATGCGGGAATCATCATTTACGACCTTTTTCTCAAGAGAGAAAAGATAACTCAAACAGAAATGACCGAAGAGTTTTCACTGGGTGATTTTGCAGAGGCGAATAGTCAGAAGCCCAATTCAGTTGAAATTCAAGATGTAGAAAATCTCCGTACTCCGAAATCCTACCTCAAAACTGAACTTTCTTCAGAGGAATATTCAGCCACATTTGAAGATTATCCTGATTTGGAAGAACTCAGAAAAAAGTTTGAAGCCGAAGAAGATATAGACGAAATAAGACCGAGTAAAAATGTACCCCAAACAGAAGAAGAGGTAACTACCGAAACGGTTCAAGAAGAAAATACCACGAGTATTCCAAACGAAGAGACTCAAAAAACCGACAACTCTAACAAGAAAAACCATTGGAAAGAACTTCTCAACCTATCGGAAACGACCATTAAAATGGTGGCCAACTACGAAGGACAGAAAGTCTATCATTCGATGATGTAAACGATTAACAACTCTATATTAACCCTAAATTTTAAAAATGATGAAAAAAATTTTCAAAAAAAATGCAACCCAAAAAAAACTTTTCACCCTTGGATTGATGATGCTTGCGATGAGTCCTGTATTTGCACAAGGAGGAGCAACCGCCATTTCCAATGCTGCTTCCGACATTAAGGACTACTGGGATCCCATCAAACTGATTTTAAAAGCCGTTGGAGGATTGGTCGGCTTTATTGGAGGACTAAGAGTGTACAACAAATGGACGAATGGCGATCAAGATGTCAACAAAGAAATCTTGGGCTATGGAGGCGCGATGATCTTTTTGATTGTGGTACCAGAATTTGTCACTGCATTCTTCGCTTAAAATGGGATACTATTTGTACAAGGGGCTGAAAAAGCCTCTTGTATTCTTCGGGCTCAAAGGCAAATACATTTTTTATGCAGTAGGTGTGATTGGTGGCGGAGTGATTGCCGCATTGGTGCTGTCTAAATTTGGATTGTTAGGTTCTTTATTAGGCTTAGCAGTCACTGCAGGAGGTGTTTATCTCATCTTCAAAAGACAGGACAAACACGGACTCTACAACAAGACCAAAAATTTTGACCAGATATTCATTTTTCCTAAAAGATTTAAACTAAAAAAACGGACATAATTAACCCAGCCGTTAAGCCCCCTTTGGGGGTATGGGGGCTTATAAGACTTTTAAGCAATGAAAAAAACAAAAAAGCAGGCATTTGACATTCCCTTTATTGGTTATGACTATGGGAAGAATTACGGTTGGGACTTTGATGTACTTTTCGGGCAGTACGGAAATCCCATTATCGGTATTAGAATCAAGAACATCGTTGAACAATATTCCGCCGACCCGGACAACTATCTAAACTTCCATACCGTACTGAATCAAGTCGTGTCTATTATTGGCGAAGGAAGAATTGTCCAGAAATTGGATATCTTTTCAAAAAAGAAATATACCGCCGAGCCGTCTCATCAGTTTCTTCAACAAAAATACTCTGAACATTTTGACGGAAGACTTTTTAAAACCATTGAAACGGTACTCTTGTTTACGGACATTGTGGACGACAAACTCAAGAAAAAAAATAAGCACTACCAATACTCCGAAAAAAGCTACAAGGAACTGAGAGACAAATGCCAGAAGGTATTAATGCTTTTGAAGCAGAGCGGTTGTGAGCCCCAGTTTTTATGGGAAAAAGACTTTGAATACTACATTTCGGGCGTATTGGCTATGCAGTTTACAGAAACACCGGCTTTTGACAATATCAAAAGCACGAATGAATATCTCCAAATCGGAAACCGCTTCGTCAAAAACATTTCCTATGTTGATGTGGAAAACATTGATTTGCCTTCTGAGATAGAGCCTTATTCATTTTTAGGAGGAAATGGAGCTGCAGCAGAAACGGCGGTGGACAACTTCACCTTTATCAACGAGTTGGAAGATTATGAAACCATCATTTACAACCAAGTCATTAGCATTCCACCACAGGCACAACAACAGCGGGAACTCGACAAAAAGAAAAAGAAACACGAAGGAGCAGCGAATAATTCGCCGAGCAATGCCATAATTGCGGAAGAGATACAGACATTGCTACATAACATAGCGATAGATGGACAATTGGTGGTCAATGCCCATTTTTCTCTAATATTTTCAACAGATACGCTGGAAAAAATGGAAGGGATACAGTCAATGATCGAAAACAAACTGTTCACCAAGGGAATTATTGTTTCCAAGAACGCCTACAACCAGCTCGAACTCTTTCGCTCTGCCATTCCGGGCAATGCCACGGAACTCAGGGAATATGATTTATTTATGACGACAAGCGAAGCGGCCTTGTGTTTTTTTTTTAAGGAAAGCTACCCCGTGAACGAGGAATCCAATTTTTATCTGCGGTTTACCGACCGACAAGGTGTTCCCTTGAAAATTGATCCAGCGGACTTACCGATGAAGACGGGAAGAATCAACAACAGGAACAAGTTTGTTTTGGGGCCATCAGGTTCGGGAAAATCCTTCTTGATGAATAATATTGTGGAGCAATACCTGACTTACAATTATGATGTGGTCATTGTGGATACGGGAGATTCCTATTCAGGAACCTGCAAATACAAAGGTGGAAGATATATCCAATACACCGAAGAAAAACCTATTACTATGAATCCTTTTCTGATGGACAAGAAAGAGTTCAATATTGAAAAAATAGAATTTTTGACCAATCTGATTTTCTTGATTTGGCAAGGTCCCGATACCACGATGTCGTCGGCACAAAAATCCATTTTGGACAATGTGTTGATGTCGTATTACCATCAATATTTTAATTCGGGAACACGATGGTATGAAGACAAGACCTCGGACGAATTAGTTCTTTATTTGAATAAATTCAATATTCACCAAGAAGATATTATCACCGAATTTGAAAATGAGGGCAACGCCAATACCTATTACGATATTTTAGGAATTTCTTTTGATGCTACGGAAAAAGAAATCAAAGAAAAAGGAAGAAAACTCATTCGGCGGTATCATCCTGATGCCAATATTAATAATCCGGACTACGATAGTGAAAAATTTTACCAAGTCTATGAAGCCTATGAAACCTTATCTGATGAAGAGCGAAGAAAAGTCTATAACGAAACCCAGATGATTCTTGTCAAAGCCAACGAAGTGATTAAAAGACCAGAGCATTTTGAGGGTTGGAATGAGCGTTTTAGAAAAGCCTTAATCAAAAGAATAACGGAAATTGAAGAAAAACTAGGTGTCTCTGAACTTTCCTTCAACGGTTTTTATGAATACTGCGAGCGATTTTTACCGATGTATCTCAACAATAAGAAGCACCGCATTACTGAAACCGAATTCAATTTACGAACTTTTTTATTTGTTTTGAGGGATTTCTATAAAGGGGGAAGGTATGGAACGACACTCAACGAAAGTGCCGACAATACGCTTTTTGACGAATCTTTTATCGTATTTGAAATTGACAATGTAAAGGACAATCCGAAGTTGTTTCCAATTGTGACGCTCATCATCATGGATACATTTATTCAGAAGATGCGACTCAGAAAAGACCGTAGAAAAGCCCTGATTATAGAAGAAGCATGGAAAGCCATTGCCAGCAAATTGATGGGAGGATACATTCTCTATTTGTACAAAACGGTAAGGAAATTTTGGGGTGAAGCGGTGGTCGTTACACAAGAGTTGGACGATATTATCGGAAATGCCGTCGTAAAAGACAGTATTATCAATAACTCGGACACCTTCATCTTGCTGGATCAAACCAAGTTCAAGGATAATTTTGATAAGATTGCATCACTGCTTTCATTGAACAAGGTGGAACAGAACAAGATTTTCACCATCAATAATCTCAACAACAAGTTTGGGCGAAGCCGTTTCAAAGAATTTTATCTGAAGCGGGGTTCCAAAGGAGAAGTGTATGGCAATGAAGTTTCCTTGGAGCAGTATTTAACCTACACGACGGAAAAGCCTGAAAAATCTGCTGTGGAATACTATGTGAAAGCGTATGGCAACTATGATGATGCCTTAGTCAGAATGGTTGATGACTTAAAAGATTTTGGAGACAGCCTTGAAAATATGGTTTCTCTGGTGAATCTTTACCAAAAGCCTTTGGATAAAAAGGCAGTTTCTTACTATAGAAATGTAAAAAAGAAATACACAGGCAAGAATGCTTTCAAAATCATTTCGCAGGAATTAGAAGACCAAAATATACATTTTTCAGAATTAATCAACAGTCAAAATCTAAAATATGAAAACACATAAAACCTCTTTAAGGAACACACGCAAAACTCCCTCTCCTTTGGAGAGGGTTGGGGTGAGGCTTCTATTTTTACTTTTCCCCCTTTGGGGGACAGGGGGCTTCTCCCAAAACACCTACATCGATCCAACGGTAACGGCGGCAATGATTCTCTATTCTGAAAATTTAAAAGCCAAGCAAAATGAGGTTATACAAGAAACTTCCAAATTGAAACAAGCACAAGCGTGGGTGGGAACACAGATGGTGGTTGCGAACGACATTCAGAATAAGATTCTGAAAGGTCTGAAAGAAGTTTCAGGAACCTTGCAGAACGGAATCCAAGTAAAGGAAATTTACTCGGAACTTAATAAATGTTATACCTATTCTTCGCAGGTGGTACAGTTAGCATCGGCACACCCTGAATACAGCATTTTTGGAGTGAAGGCTTCACAAAAAACGTATGAGCAAAGTATAAAAATAGTGACCGATGTGTCCGATATTTTGGCATCAGGCGAACTGAACCTTGCCACTGCGGGAGACCGATACAAGATTTTGCACAACATTTCGGAGAATGTCAAAAATCTCAAGCTCTGGCTTTTGGCGATCAAGTTAAGACTGGAAAAAGCCAACCGACTAGGTTTTTGGAATTCCATCAATCCATTTGCAGGATACATCAATACCGACAAGGGCATTGTGGAAAATATTATGAACCGCTATAAGAGGAATTTTTAATCCCCCTGACCCCCGAAGGGGGAACAATGTAAAAGCAAAATAAAAATGAGAAATTCAATAATTAAAATTTTAACCGCCTTAAAAAGCCCCCTTCGGGGGTTTGGGGGATTTTTCTTATATGTCGTACTCACTTCATCTAGCGGAGGATCTACACCAGCTTGGCAGCAGGAAAATGTATCCTTTCCGATGATGAATCTAGAAATCAAGGCGACGATGGATGAAAATGGTAGGCAAAAAGAAATGCGGAAAAACCAGATCGCCAATGCCACGGTGGAAACCGCCAACAAAACCCAGTGGAACAGTTTCAAGGACAAGGTGACCAAAATTCAGGACAGGCTTAGAATAGTATCGTTTGCCATTCAAGCGATTCCTACAGGAATTTCGATAAGCAGAGAGATAACCAAAATTACCCAAAATCAGCAAGCGATTATGGAGGAAATCAGTACCGCACCTTATTCCATCATTGTGGTTCTCCCTTCACAGGTTCAGTTTGTAGATGATTTACAAATGGTGACAAGGTTGATTGTCGGAATCGTGGTATCGTATGGGGCCATGAACCAAATGGAGCAATCTGAACGCAAAATTTTATTGGACTATGCCTTGGGAGAAGTCAAGACGCTCAGCAGAAATTCCACGCATATGCTTTTCAAGATTAGGGATATCAAGGCAAAGGTCTTACGAAACAAAAGAGCCTTTCAATACTATGTGAATAGGGACAGACAGGTGGTGGAGAACATTATGAAAAACATCAAATCCTTTTAACCATGAAAAAAGCATTTATCGGAGTAATCCTGTTTTTTTATGTTGGTTTGGTAAACGGACAGCAAATCGTCATCAACGACAAACTCTTGATACAGATGACGGTCAATCACGGTGTACGAATAGGAAGTGAACAAGCATTTTTGAGTTCCTATGAAAAGCAAAAAGCCTTATACGATGACATTAAGAATAAAACGGCACAAGTCATTGCCATTCAAGAGTACATCTACCAGCAACTGAAAAATGTCAACTCGGCACTTACGCAAAGCAAAAAATTATTATACCTGTACCAGTATTTGGGTAAAGTAGCCAGTAATTCAAATAAAATGCTGGATCTGTCGGCACAACACCCCGAATATGCCGTCTTGGTTTCCAAATACTATGTAGAAATCGGCAAACAGACATTAAAGCTCAAGCAGGAAGTTACGCAGGATATCTTGAATGAGAATAAAGATTTTCTGATGGATGCAATGGATAGAGAAATGCTCATAGAGAAAGTATTGACCCGAGTTCGGAATATCAACGGAAACATCCTCTATATCATATTGCGATTAGAAAACGCCAAGAAAATTCCCTACCTGTACCAAGTTCCCGTATTAAGAAACTACATCAATGTAGACAAGGCAATTGTCGGAGACATTATCCAAAAATACAAATATGTATTCAACTAAAAACAACAACTGAAAAGATGAAAAAAATAGCAAAAAAATTAGCCCTCATTCCGCTATTACTTATGGCAAGCGGTGTATTCGGACAATTTAGTGTAAAGCGTTTAAATGATCCGTCCATTGTCGCCCAACACAAAAGAATGGTCTTCCAGAGTTGGGGCGACTGGCGTCCCTATCCCAAATATCTTTTGGGAATACAGACCAACTTTGCCTATGCCACGGTTTGGGGAATGTGGGCTCCCAGCAGAAACAGACAGTACAAAAACGGTGAAGATATCCGACCATTAAAACCTACCGGACTTCAAAACCAGCGTTATGTCCAAGTAAAATTTCAGGAAGAGGAGGCAAAAAAGATAAAGGCAGCATCCGACACCATCTATAAAAGGAGCGTCCAAGATTTTGCCCATTGGACTTCGGCGACAGTGGATGCAGACCCATTGTGGTTGCTCTACTACAAACGGATGCTCAGACCCATTACCGAATTCCCCGATACACCACAAAATTTTGTGGAATGGAGGTTAAAAAATCAGCAAACCTATGAAACGCTCAATACCACGGGAACTTTAAAACGACTTCAGGAGGAATTGGACTTAATCAAGGAAAAATACACCATGTCCAGAACGATGGATATGCCGAGAGGAAAACGCTTTTTGATGTACCACGATACCTTGATAAAATGGCGAAGGTTTGTGCAGGAACTAAGAAAACACAACGATAAGACCACGCTACTTTTGGATTATAAAAATATCCTGAAAAATCATTCACCCTATGCGTTGCCACAGGCTTGGACTCCTGCATCAGATCAAGGAATTGTCCATAAAACGATGCAGAAATACAAACACCGATTTTGAGATGAAGAGAACGATAACACCCTTATTTTGTCTTTTGGCGGTATTACTTCCCATGATAGGCTTTGCCCAAACCGATGCCGATTATAGCAATTTGCTTCAATTTTTAAAAGGCGACGGTGCCTTTGAAAAATGGTTTATGGAAGTCTTTACCAAATTGGACAACAGCGTGCAAGACAGTGCACAAGGTTCTGCATTGGTTGGAAGAGCCATTGGAGGATTAGGAGCGTTGATGTATCTCGGATATATGGGTTGGCAAATGGCGGCAGGCGACCGAGAATGGGAAATTACTCCCATGCTCAAACCCATACTCATCGGATTTACCTTAGTCTATTGGACAGGCTTCGTCAATTTAATTCAAGCCCCTTTTGAAGCCATTGCACAACCGGGAATCGCCATTTTTAGCGACATAGAATCCGAAGTCAATGATTTGAGGATTCAACGATTTAAAAAGCAACAGCAATTATTAGATGCCGTCATCAAACTCAAAGCCGATGAAGATGCCAAGCAGGATGTCATCAACAATACCAGTAAAGATGCCGATGACTCTTGGTTTGATGTGAGCGAAGGAATTGATAAACTCATTCAGCCCATCAAAGAATGGCAACTCAGAATGGAATTTCAATTGCAAAAATTAGTTTCTGAAATCATTGAATTTATCTGCCTTTCTATACTCAGAATATGTGTTTATCTCATTTTCTTTATTCAAAAAATATGGGCATATATTCTCATTATTTTGGGACCTATTGCAGTAGGCATGGCGCTGATTCCAGGATTTGAAAACTCCTTATACAGTTGGGTTTCCAAGTTTATCAACATCAACCTGTACACCTTTGTTGCCTACACCATTATTAATATCGGTCAGCAACTTATCGCTTCGGGATATGAGATGGAGATTGAACGATATGACACCCTTTTAACCAACGGAACTATTACCAATTTAGATGCTTTGATGGTCTATGTAAGCAATTCGGGAATGATTTACAATGGACTCTTTACCTGTGTTGCCTATATCGTGACAGGAATTGGGGTATTGATGACGCCTACCATTGCCGATACTATCGTAACCGCAGGAGGAGCTAGTGCGATGACCAAGATGAAGACTGCGGCGGGAAGAATAGCAAGCACTGCAAAAACTACGGTGTTGGCAGCCAAAACGGGCGGAGCTTCAGTAGCAGGAGCCGCCGCAAAATCAGCTGCATCAGGTTCTGCCTCAGGAATGGTCAACAATGCAATGAATAACAACAAAAAATAAATAAGATGCTGATTAAAAATATCGAACAAAGAATAAAAATCAACAAGGTAGTATCATTGGGAACGGTGGCATTTGCGGTAATTATCGTATTGGCGGGATTCTTCTTTGCCTATCGGATGATTCAGGATTCCAGAAAGTCCATCTACATTTTGGATAACGGCGTTCCGGTACTGGCAAAGCAGACCGATGTCCTGTTGAACCGTCCCGTGGAATACAAAGCCCAAATTGAACTCTTCCATAGACTGTTTTTTACGCTGGCTCCCGATGATGCCTACATCAAGGAAAATATCCAAAAATCGCTCTACCTCATTGACGACAGTGGAAAAAAGGAATATACCAACCTCAAAGAGAAAGGTTTTTATAACCAGATTGTGGCTTCCAGTTCTATGGTCAGTATTCATGCTGATTCTATTCAATTGGATATGGAGCAAAAGAAATTTTCTTTTTTCGGAAAGCAGATGATTACCAGAAAATCCTCTGTGATTACTAGGAAACTCATTACCGAAGGCTTCTTTGATGACATTATCCGAAGCCCCAACAATCCGCACGGCGTAATGCTGAAGAATTGGCGAATCTTAGACAACGAGGAACTCTCTAACCAAACCAAAAACTCCTATTAAAGATGAAAAATTTTCTAAAACAAACAGGAAAAACAGCCTTGGAATGGACGATTAAAAATCCGAAGAAGTTTTTTACTTATTCGATGGTTTTTCTCTCTGTATCCTTTGTCGGATCGCTGGTAAAGGGAATTTTCCTTCCGAGCGAGTCGGCATTTAAAATTAAACCTCCAATGCTGTATTCCAAGAGTAACAAATCGGAACAGGTGGGCAAAAATCAAGAGAAAGAAATGGAGAAAATAGTGAATGAACTCAAAATTTTAAAGATGAAAAGAGACCGAAAAGAACTACAAAAAGAAGATAGCCTGAGGATAGAATATTTGTACAATCAATACCAAGAACTTAAAAATGGCGGGTAGCACCGGATTTATCTAAAAATAACAACTCAATGAATAAAATCAACTTTAAGGAAAAAAAATATGTGATGCCTCTTTTGGCATTGCCGTTCCTGCTGCTTTTTGTCTATGTTGGTGCTCAATTAACTAGAGAAGATACCACCGAGAAAGACCAACCGAAAGAGCTTTCGTTGTCTTTGGGCGATACGCAGGATTCTATTATGACGAAAAACGATGCCTACGATGCTTTTTTCAAGAAAGACGACAATAGGACCATGCTCGGAGGACTAGACAAAGAAGAGGACAGCCTGCTCAGCTATGAAGACCAGTTGTCTTTAGCACAAAAAAGAAAAATAGATTCACTCAAAGCAGTGTCGGGAAGACAAAACCAGTCCTCAAAAGGAAAGCCGTCTTCTTATTACAATGCTAAATCACAGAATGACGATAAGGACTATCAACGCTCTTCAGACATTATCCGAATGCTGAACGACAAGTCGTATGGGAAGCAGGAAAATGAAAAGGTTTTAGAGACTTCTACTACAAAAACTCAGAATGAGCCACAAGATCCAGTTAAATACTTAAAACAACAAATGCTCGTGATGGATTCTTTGGAAAAAGCCAGAGATCCGGAATACCAAGCCAAACTAATGGCAGAACAGAAACTCAAAGCCAACCAACAAAAGATGGATGAGTTCCTTAATTCAACCTTTAATGTAAGTAAATCGGGAATCAACAGTGAGTTTAATGCTTTTTACAAAGAGCAAGAAAACAGTTTTATCAAAGCCGTCATTGATGAGAATAACAAAGGATTTTTAGGAAGCAGGATACGATTTAGATTGTTAGAAGACATCTTCGTCGGCAACAGGAAAATAAGCAAAGGCTCTATTCTTTACGGACAAATATCAGGATTTTCCATGCAGCGGGTGGATCTTAAGATTGTTTCGGTATTCACAAAAGGAGAAATACTTCCCGTCAACCTTTCCATTTATGATTTAGACGGAATGAAGGGATTGTATGTTCCGCAAAGTCTCTTTAGAGATATGTTGCGAGAAATGGGAAGCAATTCCGTACAGGGAACCCAGATGGATATGGGTGGAGAAGGATTTTTCACCAGTCTTGCCTCCAAATTGTTCACTTCCACCTCCAAATCCATCGCCAATCTGATTAAAACCAACAAAGCCCAACTGAAATACAACTCGTATGTCTTTTTAATTGACGAAAAACAACTGAAAAATACTCAAAACCAACAAAAGAAATAACAATGAAAAATACATTTTTTATACTGTTCTTAATCATTACCCATTTTTTATCAGCACAAACCGCAACTAAAGAACAAGTCATCTCGGATTTGCCAGAATTGATCGTTACAGAGGGTGTAAACCTTCATATCATCTCACCCGAACCGATTCAATATGTGGATTTATCTACGCAGAAACTCACGGGAGATTTACCGAACACGAATATTGCCAGAATCAAAATATCGGATAAAAACAATTCCGAAGAGAAAGAAGAAGTCAAAATACCCACCTCTTTTGGTTTTGGAGAAAAAATAGGCATTGTAACTGTCGTTGGGCAATCTTTCATTGCTCAATACAAAGCCATTTACGGGAATCCAGAAAACAAAAATATCGTCACCAACATTCATATCCAACCCGAAGAGATGCAGCCCATTGAATTGAACAAAACCATTTTTTCTAATCTTGAATTGGGAAAAATGGCAATGGACATCATTCGGAAAAACTCGGATGAAAATCCAATTCGAGAAAAAGAAAACCTTCAACTCAGTATGCAACTCAATAATGTCTATGTGATGAGTGATTACATTTTCTTGGATATGACTTTTAAGAACAACTCTAATCTGAGTTTTGATATGGATGACCTTAAGTTTTCCATTGAGGATAAAAAAATCTACAAAGCGACCAACAATCAGAGTATAGATTTAGTCCCTATTTTTAGGTTAAACAACCAAAAAAGTTTTAGGAAAAACTACCGAAACATCTATGTTTTCAAAAAATTCACTTTTCCGAACAGCAAGGTGATGATGATCCGCTTAATTGAAGAGCAACTCTCGGGCAGAACCATTGAGATGAAGGTGAATTATTCAGACATTTTAAAAGCAGATACCTTCTGATTTGAGATTCAAAATTCAAAATTTAAGATTTAACAATTAATAACAGTTTTCCCCTTTGGGGAAAGGGGCTTATGCAAGAACAACAACACCAAATTAAGATTTACGGATTTCTTCAAAAAGCGGTCTATGCCGTCGTGGCATTGGATTGTGCATCGCTGTTTTATTTAAATGCCAATATTCCGGTGGTATCCAATTTATTGAAGAATTTTTCAAAGATGAGTTTCATTTACCCACCCATCAATGCCAAATTGGCAACGCTCGTTTTAATAGGGTTAGTGGCAATTGGAACAAAGGCGAAGAAGAAAAGAGATTTGAATATCGCTACCGAGATTACATTACCTATAATTTTAGGCTTATTGATGGTTTTTTCTTCACTCGTTTGGCAAAACGAGGCCGGAAATTCCAAACTCCCCAAAATATTTCCAGGGTTGAATCTGTATCAGGCTATTTATGCTGTTTTGTCTTTTTTAGGAGCCGTGATTTTACAGATGGGAGCAGACAGTATTTCCAAATTGATGCAGCAAAAGATGGGAAAAGACCGTTGGAATGTGGAGGAAGAAAGTTTTGCCCAAAATGAGGAATTGGTAGATACAGACACTTCTGTCAATATCCCTTATCTTTTTAGACATCAGAAAAAAACAAATAAAGGTTGGATCAATATCAATCCGTTTCGTGGAACCATGGTCATTGGAACACCAGGAAGTGGAAAATCCTTTGGAGTGATCAATCCCGCTATTCGTCAGATGATTGCCAAAGGATTCTGCCTATGTATTTATGACTTTAAGTTTCCTGATTTGGCTCAGATTGCTTACTACCACTATCTGTTGAAGAAAAGTAAAGATTCAGGCTATCAATACGACTTTCATGTGATTAATCTGAACGAAGTGGAAAAATCCAAAAGGGTAAATCCTTTTAAAAAAGAATACATTCAAACTTTGGCGGAAGCACAGGAAATGGCGGAATCCATGGTATCCTCGCTTCAAAAAGGAGGTTCCAGTTCTGGAGGTGGCTCCGATGCTTTTTTCACTCAATCTGCCATTAACTTTCTTTCATCAAGCATCTATTTTTTTGCCACTTACGAAAACGGAAAATATTCGGATTTACCGCATATTTTATCCTTTATGAACAGGAGTTACAAGGAGATTTTTGACACGCTATTTACCAACGAAGAAATAGGCTCCTTGCTTTCGCCCTTTAAGACGGCATATGACAACAAAGCCTTTGACCAATTGGAAGGACAAATCGGAACGTTGAAAATCTTTCTCTCAAGATTGGCAACCAAAGAAAGTTTCTGGGTGTTTTCGGGTGATGAAGTAGAATTGAAAATAACCAACAGAGATCGTCCTTCCATTTTAATTTTGGCATCGGATCCGGGAACGCAGGACATTAATTCTGCTTTGTATTCCTCGGTTTTGAACAGAACTCTGCGACTCATTAACTCCAAACACAATTTGCCTGGAGGTATTATTGCTGATGAATTTCCGACCATTTATATCCATAAAATCGACAATGTAGTCGCCACGGCAAGAAGCAACAAAGTGGCCGTATTACTTGGACTACAGGAAATCCCGCAACTCCGACAATTTTATAAAAAAGAAGTAGCCGATACCATCTCTGCCATTGTAGGAAATATCCTTTCAGGTTCCGCAAGGGACAAAAACACTTTGGAATGGTTGGAGAAATTATTCGGAAAAATCAAGCAGAAATCCTATTCGCAGTCTATTTCTCAACAAGGAACAACCACCAGTATTAATGAGAAAATGGATTTTATGATTCCGGCTGGAAAAATAGCAGCACTCAAAACTGGAGAAATGGTCGGAATGATTGCACAAGGAGAAGAAAACGACACCGAAGAGTATAAAACATCGGCCATAAGTGGCAAAATCAATTTGGATATGAAAGCCATCAAGCAAGAAGAAAAAAACTATGTCAAAATGCCTGAGTATTACTCTTTTGTTGACAAGAGAGGAATTGATCGCAAAAATGATGTGTTGATGACCAATTTTAGAAAAATCAATAAGGAGGTAGAACTTATTGTCAACGAATTTACTAAAGATGAAATGCTCATTTCAAAATGATATATTAAAAACAAAACTAAGAGCGTTCCATCTGACCTATAAAAAACAAAATTAAAAACAGATGAAAAATAGAATAATGAAAACGCTAATACTTATTTTCTCTTCCGTAAGCAGTTTTTCACTGGCACAATTCAATACGCTGTTGCCGACAAAACCGCAAAAAATGGAAAATATAAAAATTTTGGAAGCTCCGAAAGAAGAGGGTTCCAATCAAAAAAAGGATAAAAAATCGTGGAAGAATATTTTCAATAGTACCACGAAATCAGAATTGAAAAACAAGTTAGATTCACTCAAAACAATGCTAAAAAACTATAACGAAACCAATAATGAACGAAGAAGTAATTCCGAAAAACTGAAAGATTCACTATTTGAATTAATACAAAAGTTTCAACCAAAAGAAAATGATGAAAAGGAAATGCAGAAAGCCCCCTTTGGGGGTTTGGGGGCTTGTATTTCCTTACCGTTACGAAACAACATCTCCATCACTTCTCCCTATGGAGTGCGAACACATCCTATTTTTGGAAATTCCAAAATGCACCATGGAATTGATCTAAAAGCCCATTATGAAGGTGTTTACGCCGTTCTTGACGGAATCATTACCGAAACAGGTTGGGATTCCAAAGGCGGTGGAAACTACATCAAAATCAAACATTTTAACCGATTTGAAACCTCCTACTTGCACCTCTCCGAAATCTATTACAAAGTGGGAGAAAAAGTAAGAGCCGGATTCATTATCGGGAAAAGTGGAAATACTGGAAATTCAACAGGACCGCATCTCCATTTTGCGGTAAAAGAATATGGAAGAACTATCAATCCTGCACATTTTTTAAGAGACTTAATCAACGCTAACCATAAAATCGCAATCAATTATGCAAACTGAAAACTTACCGACCGAAGAACTAAAAAAGTTCGGCATCATCAATGAAGATCTTTCGTTTTCCAAAAAACTAAATCCAGACGATATTCAAAAATTTCTGAAAGGTTACACTATTGTCGCCGATAACGACAAAAATAGGGCAACCTTCCAACTCACGGAAAACAACACCCAACTAAAAGTCATCTTTTTGGAACGGGATAAAAGCATCTCCGAAATCATCAAAAACAGTAAAGATAGAATTGAATATTCCGATATTCAAGACCTATCAAATCCAAGGGAAGCGAAGCTTTCGCTTGAGAAAAAAGCCTTTATCTACGACAAGGAAAATAATATTGTAGCGGAGTTTGACCTCATTAAAAACGCAATCGAAGTGACTGCCATTATCGCAGATAAAAAAGATGCTTTGGAAATAAACCGCTACAAAAATGAGTTGCAAAAACTGAAAAATTTCCTATTGGATAAATTGGAAGAATACCCTGAAATCGCCAAAGAAATTTCCAACGACTTGAACATTGTAACAAAAGAAATCAATACCGTGAACAGCATCGCTCCAGATGAAAAACAAATATCTAAAGGAGGTAGTTCCGATGTCCAACTCAATGTAAACGATAATGATTTGTATGAAGATGCCAATAGAAACAGAGAAGAGCAAGAAGAAATAGAGGAAAGAGAAAAATCCCGAGGATTTAGAAGATAAACATTGGAAACATCAATAATAAATCTTTATGGGACACCAATTATCGTGGTATGACAAATATGTTATCCCAGTAACCAAAGAGTACAAAAATTTTGTAGATGAAATGAAAAACACGTCTCCAGAACAATGGTTTAGAGATGGAGAAAGAATATTTACAGAAAAGGAACGGAAATACATGGATATATATGAGCATAAGCAAAAGAAGATGGAAGCAGAAACGAAAAAATCAGATTTGGAGACCATACCGATTATTTCTGGAACAAATTCTTTCAGCCCCCAAAATAGAGCCACCTTTTCGTCACGATATGAAGAAGAAATGGAGGCGACACGTTCGGGATTCTCATTAGAAGATGTGTTAGAACCCAACCAAATGCCAAAAGAATTTGTTAAACATTTTATTAATGAAATTGGGGAACAAGGTTTTGAACCATTTCAGCAATATTATCAAAATTTGGAGCCGGAATATAAAAAACTGTTTTTAGATGAAGTAGAAACAGGAATTTTTAATTCAGACATTGAATCCGAAAATCGTATAGAAGCATTTCATGTGGCACAAGAGGTTTTGTCCATACCTATTAAATCAATTAAACACAATATTAACCCACAAAATCCAGACATGATGGAAACACAAAAAGAATTTAACCAAGTAGAGTATTTAAAAAACCAGTTAAAATACCTTGGTTTCGGCGAAGACGAGAAACTTCACAAAGATTTAGAAAAAGGAATTAATTCCCAAAAGCAACAATTTGAGATCAACACCACATCCGACAAGGCATTGCCAGGAAATAAGGTGGATTTCACGCTCAAATTCAACAAAACAGAAAATGGAGGTATTTTTCTCAATGCCTACCACGCAAAATTAACGAATGAAAAAGGCGATGAAATCTCTCACAATTTTCCTGTTAACAGAGAAAATACCTTTACTGCTAAAGAAGCCGTGAATCTTTTAGAGGGGCGAAGCGTAAAAATTGAATTTCATAATCCTAAAAGCGACCAAACCGAAAACGCTTTCGTGCAGTTCAATTTTGAGGAGCCCAAAACAGAGAAAGGCAACTATATGTTTCAGAATTTCTACAAAAACTATGGTGTAGATACCGAGAAAATAGTAGAAAAAGCCAATTTGGTTTTTGACCAACCAGAGTACAAGGAAAACACCATCAAATCTTTAGAAAAAGGAAATGTGGTCAAAGTGAAATTTGAAATGGACGACAAGGTGGTAGAAGGAAAAGCCGTGCTGAATCCTCAATACAAAAACCTGAATTTGTATGATAAAGATATGAATAGAATCAATACCAATAAGCCTTTAGAAGGTTTGGAGCAGGAAAACAAGCACGAAAAAAACAATGTAAAAGAACAGAGTATTAAACGATAAAATCTTAAAAGTGGAATAGTAAAGGCTACTTTTTTAGGGTAGCCTTTTATCTTTATTGTAAGATGATACTTGGACTGATGTTGAGTTTATGATGTATATTTCTTGCTACTTTGAGTGTAGGCTCGCTTCTTCCAGAGAGATACTCGCTGATTCGAGGAGCAGAAACACCCAAAAGTTCAGCAAGTTTTGCTTGAGTAAGATTCATTTCAAACATTCGTAGTTTGATAACCTCTGTAAGAGAGGGTGTCGCAATAGGATAATGGACATTTTCATATTCTTCAATCGCATCAGTAAGCAACATCAGTTCAATAAAATCTTTATCCTCTTTTGGCGTATCATCATTCACCACTTTGAGTAGTTCATCGATGCGTTTCATGATCGCTTCATATTGAATTTCAGTTTTTATCATTTTAAATGTTTTTTATGTCATTAATTTTATCGTATTCAGCATGAGTCCCAACAAAACGGATGTAAATCACTTGAACAGAAAATAGAATCAGTGCAACAATTCTATAATGATTTCCTTTTATATTAAAGACAAATCTTTGATTTCCGACATTGTCCACGCTATTAAAATCATTTTTAATGTCCGCAAAATTTTGCCATTCACAATCGGAAACTTTACTGTACCAGTCTTCAAGTGCATTTTTGGCATCGGCATGCTCTGTATAAAACATCACTAAAGATTTTTTAGAGATTACCCTCATGCTATTAATTTTTATCAAATATTATTCCATACAAAATTAGAAATATTATTACAAAAAACAAAACTTTATGAAAAATAACTTAACAATACTATTTCTGTTGGTTATCCAATTATTTTTACTTTCCTGCCACAAAGAAGTTCAATCCGAAAAAGGCGGAATAGACCTTGTTTCCAATGTCTATTTTGAGGCCTCCAAAGGATTGGACAACATGCAGAGTTTCCATATCTCCAAAATCAATTATTCAGGCAAAGAATTGATAGAATTGGTTCCCGAGACAACAGTCCCCGAAATCAATCAAGAGGCGTATTACATCAAAGATTCGCTTTGTTATTCATTGGGTACAGAAAACAGCAATCGTATTCTTTCGGAAGTTGTTAAAAATCAAAAATCTTTATTGGTATGGAACAAGAAAAAAGGGGCAATTTTTTCAAAAGAAATGATTCCCAACTACCGAAATCGCAGAAACCTTTCCGACACGATTTTGTTCAAGAAAAAATACAAACGTTTTGAAATCAATTCGCCTTGGAATTATACCCGTTTTTACATTTATCCAACCGACACCATTTTGCCATATTCCATCTACAGACACGCCGAAAAGGATTATGGAGGAAGATTGGAACGCATTGATTCTTATAACAAGAAGACTGACATTTTTGTAAGCCTACAACTGCTTCCGAGAAAAAATTGGGATGGCATGGCAAAAGACATTTTTGAGTTTAACCACTTCATAAAAAACCGAAAAAGTGAGTGAGATTACTATTTTACAACCCTCAGAAGAAATTTCGGTCATAGAGGGAACAAAAGATGAGTTGATCGTCTTTAAAACCCCAAAAGACACAGAAGCCTTTTTAGCACTTTTGAAACTCAACAATCAAAAGAATAACAGGACTCTAGTAACGCTGCATTCGGGAGAAAATGCTAAACAATTCCTCAATAGATATCAGAATTATGCGGGAAAGATATTTCTATGTCTTACAGGCGATAGAGCAGGAAATATGACCACACTCAAAATCCTCACGGAATTTCAAAATAAAAACATCAAAGACATTCGTGAGTTATACCATATTTCTGAAAGTGAAAATCAGAATTTGGAAGAATATTTAAAAAATAAACTTCAACATGAAGAGAAAACTCGTATTTTAGTCACACCAAAAAACACAGAAGATGCAGACTATAGAACTCAATCCGAAGGAATTTCCAACTCTCAGTACTTGGGATCCGAAATTTCTGAACGAAATTCTGGAGAACTTCTCCAAAGAAGCCAACCCGAGCAAAACGGAAATATCCTTGGAGGACAAGATGTGGACGGCAACGATGCTGGAAATGGACTTGAAGACACAATCGGGAAGCATTTGGACGGAAAACCAGAGCGAGGACTCGTTGACGGAACACAACCGCAAAACGCTCCAAAAAATGAGGGAGCAGAACATTCCTTGGGCGGAATCGTATCCGGGAGAACTGTATCCAATGGAACAGCAGAAATAGTAAAAACATCTACTCAAAACAATGAGGCATTAGAGATTCTTATTTCAAAATACAAAGGTCAAAAACTGACCAATGAACAAGTTGAGGAAGTTGTTTCCACAACTTGTTTTGTTTCCAGCGACAACCAAATTAAACTCAAGGAAAATCTTAACATTACCGAGGATTTAAAAGAGATATGTAATCAATTCAAAAGTGGCGGAACAGCGAAAGAAGGGAGAGGAATTTTAGATGAATATTACACCGATTCAAGGATTGTAGATGCCGTCCGAAATTTAATCAAAGACCAGTTTAAGAACCGACAGGAAATTGAGGTCTTGGAACCCAGCGTTGGAACAGGAAATTTTCTGTATGCTGTAAAAGGTTTGGGCATGAAGCTCAATATTACCGCCTTTGAAATCAACGAAATCACGGCAAAAATCGCCAAAATTCTTCATCCCGAAGCCAATATTAATCTCCGCTCCTTTGAAACCGAATTTATTGACAAGAAAGGCAACAAGAAGGATTTTTCTGAAAAATACGATTTGGTTATTGGGAATCCACCTTATGGCGACCACCGTGGATTATACAAAGGTTTGGGTGAAGAACCCAAAATCTCCAAATACGAGGACTATTTTGTCAAAAGGTCTTTAGATTCTCTTAAACCCAATGGAGTTTTGGCAATGGTTCTTCCTTCTGGTTGGCTGAACCGACAAACCCAAATGAAAAATGCAGATATGGTGGAAGGTTTCCGTCTTCCCAATGGTGCTTTTGCAGGAACGCAGGTAGGAACAGACATCATTATATTGCGAAAAAATTCTCAGAAAATTTCTACTGATATTTCCAATTATTTTGAAAAAAATCCCGAAAGAATTTTGGGTGAAACTCGTGAAAAAAACAATCGTTTCGGAAGATTGGAAAAATATATTCACGGAAGTTTAGAAGAGGCTTTGGCGAAAATTCAGCAAACCAAAAACAAAAAAGAAACCGAAAGAATCGGCAATCTCTTTGAAGATTTGTTTTTGGAGGTTGAGCAACCTAAAGCAGAATCAAAAGGCAAAACTTTAGAGAAAACTATCCCTGTTGAAAACGAAGAAATTAACCTTGCAGAAACGAAGGATAAAATTGAGCAGGTTCTTTCCAAACTTAACGCCGTTAAATTCAAATCACCTGCCGTTGAAAAGGAGGTGGAGAAATATTCTAAACTCCAATCTCAAATTTTAGAAAGCCCAAAGCAATTTGACCAAAGTCAAATCCTTGAAATCAATCAAAAAGCTGATAAAATTATTCAGTCGCACAGCGAGAAAAATACGGAATATAGGATTCAGACTAAACCTGAACTCAAAAAAGGAATTCTAAAGTATCATTTTAAAAAGCTAGATGAAATAGTCAATTCTTCGCTTCAAAACAGTACTGATATTACCAGAGAACAGATTGAGGCATTTCGAGACACTTCCTATGATGGCACACTTAATAATCACGGAAAGCACTACCAGTTTGCCAACTTTATGGACGGAAAATGGGTCCACGATTTTTATTATGCTGAAGGGAATATCTACGCCAAATTAGAACAACTGGAAATAGACTTTAAAGACAGGTTTTCAGTAGGAGGAACTGAAAATCAGTATGAAAAACAAAAAGAGTTATTGCTTAATGTCCTCCCAAAACCAAAAACTTTGGACGAAATCTTCATCAGTCCCAACCACGAATTTGTTCACCAGTTTGATTTAGGCTCTGTTGAAAAAGAAAGATGGAATCAATACTCAAGAACTACAGAAACCGTAACCGTTCCGTATAATCTTGCCGAAAAATTTAAGGATTTTGTCGGAACATTATCCAGCGAAGCGTTTGCAGGTTCATCATCGTGGGAAGTAAGAAGTTTTGTAGATAACGAAACCGTTACGGGAAGCGACAAAGAACGAAATGCTTTAGTCCGTGAAAGACGAAAAGTTGCTGCCAATGATTTGTTCCAAAAATTTTTGAGGGAAGAATTGTCGGACGATTTAAGGGAGCGTTTTGTAAAAGACTTTAACCGAAACTACAACAATATTCATGTTCCGGATTATTCAAAATTCCCTTTGTTTTCAAAAATCCATTTGAATTTCAAAGGTCAAGAATTGAGATTAACCGAAGTACAAAAAGCAGGAATTGGAAGACAGACTACGAAAGGAGTAGGATTACTCGCACACGAAGTGGGATTTGGAAAAACATTGTCGGGAATTCTTTCCATGCACGAAGCAATGGAAAGAGGAAATGCGAAAAGACCGCTGATTGTAGTTCCGAATGAAAGTATTCTAAAACAATGGGTGGAAACTATTTTTGAAACCATTCCCGAAGCCAAAGTTAATGTCTTGGGAAATTTGGGTAAAGAGTATGACCTCTCAAAATTTGACAATAAGGACGGGGAAATTACCATTGTTACTTATGAAGGTTTTAACAATATTGGGTTTTCGGAAAACATTACCCAAAGTTTGGCATCTAAATTCTCGTATATTTCAGAAAATGAACTGAGAAGCGTAAACAGTATTAGTGAGAGGGATTTTCAAAAGGAATTGGAAAAAGAAAAAGAATTGGTGGGTAAAATGAAGCGTGGTAAGATTTATGATTGGGAAGACTTTGGTTTTGACCATCTGACTTACGATGAAGTTCATAACGCGAATCATATCGTAGGCAAGGTAAGGATTGAAGACCGCAGATTTGCTTCGGATTTTAGAAATCAAAACCAACAAACTTCAAAACTCGGCATTAATACTTGGATGGCAGCACAATACATTCAAGAAGAGAACGACGGCAGAAATATCACTCTGCTTTCAGCAACGCCTTTTACCAATAAGCCATTGGAATATTATTCTATTCTATCCTTGATTGCCAACAAAAGATTAGAAGAATCAGGCTACTTCAATGTCAACACTTTTTTTGAAACCTTTATGGAGGCGGACAACGATATGGAGATTGATGCCAAAGGTGATGTGAAATTCAAAGCCAATGTTCGTCGTTTCAAAAACAATTCTTTGTTTCAGCAACTTTTATCGGAGTTTATAGACATCAAAGGTGAGGAGGACAATCCCGAATTAGTACGGCCTAACCGAATCAACAAGGAATACAAAATTGAACAGAACGATTTAACGATTGAGCAATACGAACTACTCAATGAAAACTTTAGCGAAACTCAAAAAGGAGCGATTCTTACCCATATTCTTAATGCCCGATTAACTGCCATTTCCCCATATCTTTCTCCATATTATGACGGTAAAGAACCGTCTTTAAATGAGTTTATAGAAGATTCACCAAAACTAAAACAGACGATGGATTTGATTCGGCAGAACAAAAACGACATTCCAGATTCGGGACAGATTATTTATTCTGAGTTAGCCGTTTCAGAATTTCCAAAACTAAAAGAATACCTTGTTCGGGAAGTTGGCTACAAACCAGAAGAAGTCGGAGTCATAACGGGTGCGACGAGCAAACTGAACCGATTGAAGATTCAGGATGATTTCAATTCTGGAAAAATAAAGGTGGTTATTGGAAGCGAGGCGATTCAGGAAGGAATGAACCTTCAGGAAAACACGACGGATATTTATATGCTTTCGCTTCCTTACAATTTTACTTCTCTACGGCAAGTGGAAGGAAGAGCGTGGCGACAAGGAAATAAAAACGAAAATGTAAGAATTAATTTCATGTTGACTAATGATAGCATAGATGTCTTTATGCTTCAAAAATTGCAATCCAAACAGGCTAGATATTTGGAGGCCATGAAGAAAGGGGCTGATGTTTTGGATGTTTCTGACATCAGTACGCAGGAACTGAAAACCGCCATTATTACTAACCCTGAAACCAGAGCCAATATTGAAATTGAACTCATCAAAAAGCGTATTGAAAGTGAGAAAAATAAATTTTTGGCAGATGTTGCCTTTGTTTTGAGAAAATATGAAGCTTTTATTAAAGTTCAAGAGGAAGTCACCAAAGCACAGCATAATTACAACCGAATTTTAGGCTATTCCAAGGAAGAGGGAGAAAATGGAGAATATTGGAAAAGTCAGCTTCCGTTCTATCAAAAATCCATTGATTTGGCTAAAGAAAAAGTTCAAGAGGAAATTGATATTCTTTCACAAAAAGGCGTGAATGTTACAGAGATTGAACAGCAGACAAAAACTACTGAAGATAAGATTGTTGAACTGGATAAAAGGTTGGAGGAGTTGCCTAATGTTCGGGATAGATTGGTTGAGAAGTATAGGGAGGAGAAGGAGGAGCAGCTGAAGAATAATGAAAGTAGGGATTATTTAGAGGAGAGAAGGGTGGAGAATTCTTTATTATTCAACACTTCTAAAAACATTGAAATAAGAAAAGAAATAAAAGAAAATGAAATAAGATTTTATAATAGAAAGAGGTAGAGAATATTAGTTTGATTACTTATCTATCCTCACAATAATAATTGTTAATTAATGAAAAAAAAAATTTGTGTCCTTAATAATTATGTAACTTTGAATTTTTACATAAATTTTAGATTGATATGAGCAAGATGTTTACTGAAATTAGCAGAATTGTAAATGAAGATATTAGCTCAAGAGTAACACAGTATGATGTTATTTTTGAGGCAATTACTAATGCTATCCATTCAAATTCTACTGATATTAAATGTTTTTTAAATTTTAATGGAAATTTAATTAAAGATGGTGATATTGAGATTGGGAGAATAAAAGTAGATACTATAAAAGTAGTGGATAATGGAGATGGAATCACAGATGATAACTACAAGTCTTTTTCAACATATAGAACTGAATTTAAAAAAGACTTAGGCTGTAAAGGAGTGGGGAGATTTGTATTTTTGAAAGTATATAGTTCAGCAAAATACAGTAGTGATTTAAAAGAAGCTCAAGAGCAAAGAAAAATAAAATTTCACATAAATTTTGATACTGAGAAAGACCTTAAAAAGGAAAATAAAAAAGTAGCTGCTAATGAAACTGAAGTTTTTTTAGATACATTAAACAGTCAATATTTAGATTGGGATAAAAAAATAGACAGGAGAATTGAATTAGATATTTTTTCTATCAGAGATAAAACATTAATGAATCTGATACCTACCTTATACTTCTATAAGCAGAAGGGTAGAAATATAGAAATTACTTTTTTTGATGAGTATAGTTCAAAGTCTGTGAAAATTTCTTCAACAGATATTCCTGATTTTAAAACAGAGAATTTTAATGTCCTAAATAATCAAGGTTTTAATGTAAAATTCAAATTAAGTCATAGTATTGAAAATTCAAGTGGGAATTTATATGCTTTTTATTGTGCAAATAATAGAACTGTATGTGATTTTGAAGATAAAAACTTAAAAATCACCTTACCTTATGGATATTCTGGATTTTTACTTTTAGAATCTGATTACTTAAGTAGCAAAGTAAATCACGAAAGAAATGACTTTGATATTTTCCCTGTGAAAACAGATATGTATTCCACTATTTCTTGGGAAATGATTAATGTTGAACTTAAAAAAGCAATCAGTGAAATTATTAAAATTGGCGTTCCAAATACAGTTAAACTGAATAAAGCCAAGATTAATGAAATTCAAGATGAAAGACCTTATTTGGTTAATTACATTGATGAAAATGATGTTGAGATAGCTGGTGTTTTAGACAAAAAACACATTATTGAAAAGGCTAAAAAGAAGTTTGATGAATCCAAAGAAACAGTATTGAGTAATGCAAACAAATCTGAATTTACAGATGAAGAATTAACTCAAGCAATTTTATTGGCTCAAAATGAATTAATTTCATACATCAATGATAGGGTTATTGTTATTGATAAACTTAAAAAACTAATTGATAAAGGAGAACAGGTGGAGGCTATTATTCATAACATGATAATGGAAAAATACACTACTGATAGCAAGTCAAAAGATGATTTTTTAATTCTTAACAAGAATAATTTGTGGCTATTGGATGACAGATTTACTACCTATAGTTTTGCAGCAAGTGATAAAAGAGTAAAGGATATTTTGAAAGAACTTGATATACCTGATGAAGACACTAAAATAATAAATGATAAACCAGATTTTTCAATTTTTTTCTCCCATAACCCACACAATGATGATAGATTAAAATCTGTTCTTGTAGAATTAAAACCATTTGATTATAAAGACAAATCTCATAGAAAAAAACATCAAGGTATTTTACAATTAAGAGAATACCTGAAAGCCTTTAAAGCAAAAGAAAAAATTAAAGAGGTTTATGGTTATCTCATTACAGATGTGGACAATGATTTTGCTGAAACATTAATAGAAGATGATTTTGTGGCTATGTATTCTTCTGAACATCCAATTTATCATAAATATTATGATAAACTTGACATATCAATTTTTGTGGTAAGTGTAAGAACAATGATATATGATGCAGAAGCAAGAAATAAAATGTTTTTGGATATTATTAGAAAAAACAGCAGAATAAACCATTTATTCAGCAATAATAATGAAGATAAAACCACGAAATCTAAAAATGGAGTTATGTCCTCCCAAGAAGTGGATAATGATGATTTACCTTATTAATTTTAGAGATGAATGCACTAGAATTTTTAAAAAGCCTTAATAGTACTACTGACAAAATCAATAGGAGCATTAATCCTTTAAAACTTAATGAATGGCTACCAAAGATAAATACTGGTATTGCCTTTAATGAATTGATGAAAGGAATGAGTTATCATAATAACTTTATCCATAATGATTTGCTAGAATTATCAAAACGTGTAAGCTGGAATTATGATTTTAATAAAACAGTCATGAGCCAACTAAACAATAGCATGGCAATGAATATTAACAATACTATTTTTAATAAAATTAATTCTGTTGGTTATTGGGGAAACATTGCCAAATTATCACTGATAAATGGAAGTCAAATTTTTATTGATGATGATGAATTATTTGTTTCAGACATAATTGAAAATAACATAGATGTAATAAATGAAAACATTCAGAATATAGAAAATAATCCTATTGAATTTTTTAATTATTTGTTTCAATCCATTACAATATATATTGATAAAAACCCATCAATAAAATATTCTGCTGTTTTTATAGCTTGGTTACTTTCAACTCTAATCATACCCATTTTGGTTGCTAAATTCACTCAGGATAATAGTGAGAAACCAACAGCAAATCAAATTATCAATTCATATACTACAAACAACTTTTATACAGAAGAAATATCTTGCAAAATTAATTGTAAATCTATATCATTAAAAAATCTCCCAAGAGATAATTCAAAATCTGTCAGTAATTTATCAAAAAATGATAAAGTTAAAATTTTAAAAGACAGTTTGAAATGGGCTTTAGTTATAAAAGAAAATTCAGTAGAAACTGGTTGGATTAGAAAAGAATATCTTAATTTAAAAATTGCCACCAACAAATAATCACCAAATCAAATTCAATATCATAATAATTTTATGTCATTCAAATTACTTGCAATTCGTCCTACTGAAAATTGTGGAAAAAAGTTCCTCAAAAATCTTGAAATTAATAGGATTTATAAGATTTACAATGAATATAAATTTTATAATGATAAATCTGAAATTGATTGTTTCTCCAAAGAAAAAGCAAATTATTCATCAGTCTTAAAAATTGAAAAAATAAAACAGATACCAGATAATTTTTTTGGCGATAAAGTTAGTGTTTCTGCAATAGTAGGTAAAAATGGCAGTGGTAAAAGTACCTTAATTAATCTCCTTGTTGGAGCCTTAAATCAACTATCCCTCCAGTTGAAAGGAAAAGAGATTAAAACAACAGCAGAACTAGAAAGAACTGGAAAGGAACTTGATCAAAAAGTTTATTGTGAAATTTTTTACGAAATAGATAATAATTTTTATTGTCTAAAAGTTGAGGATATTCTATGTTCATTTATAAATATAACCCAAAAGAAAGATGCAGAATTTGAACCTTTTTTCTATACAAATATTATAAACTACTCCTTATATGCTTTTAACTCATGGGAACTTGGAGATTGGATTGATGGACTTTTTCATAAAAATGATGCTTATCAAATACCGATCGTTATTAATCCTAAAAGAGGAAGCAGAACAGATGGTGCAGCTGGTATTCTTGATGTTAATAATGAGAATTACCTCTTACAACAGAGGTTATTATCAATTATATTATTAGATACACAGTATGAAATTACATCAAACTTAGTTGTTGATAATTTAAAGTTAAAGACAAAAGAACCTCGAATATATTGGGCATATTCTAAAAATGATGAAAATTTAATATTGAAAATTCAAGAAAATGATGTTGAGGAACAATATATGGATCATTTGAAAGGAGATTTCGGATTTACCTTTGACTACTACAATAATAATGTTCCACCTCTTTTATATTCTAATCTTTATGAGGTATTATTTGATTTTAAGAATAAATTTGAAATAGGGGATATTGAAATTCCTTACCTACAAGCAAAGTTAGATTTGTATATACTTTACAAAATAACAAGCATTTGTGATAAATATATATCATATAACGATTTTATTTTGGAAGGAATTAAATATGGTAAAATAACAAGCAGAAAAATTGATGTTGAAAAATTTTTAGAAAAATTTTCAGACAGTGGAAGTCATATTGTTATAAAGCTGAAACAGATTGTTAGTTTCATTAAGAATTACTGGCAAATCTGGAGTAAATTACTCTTGAAAACAGATGAGAACTTCATAAAGGTTACAGAATTATCACAATTTCTACAACAAGTTGCTAGTAAAGATAACACACCTTTATTAGAAATACTTCCACCTCCTATTTTTGAAACATTCCTATATTCTGGAGAAAACACTGATGTTCTCAACACTGTTAGTTCTGGAGAAATGCAGATGATAACCTCAATAACGTCAATTCTCTATCATCTTAATAATCTGAATTCAGTAGAAAAGGAAAGAGGAGTTATTGTAAAATACAATTATGTCAATTTAATATTAGACGAAATAGAATTATATTTTCATCCAGAATTTCAAAGAAGATATTTGAAAAAATTGTTAGATGATATCAGTAAATTTAATCTACCTGAAATATTTTATATAAATATACTAATCGTTTCACATTCACCTTTTATACTTTCTGATATACCGAAACAAAACGTTCTTTTTTTGGAAACTGAAACATCAACCAAAAATTCGCAACCAAAAGAATATTTTGCAGATAACACATTTAGTGAAAATATACATGAAATCCTTGCAAATGGTTTTTTCTTGGAAGAAACTATGGGAGCATTTGCTAAAAGTAAAATATATGAGTTTTTAGAATTTGAAATTAATAAGGTTGAAAACAAAGAAGAATTATACTTGTTAAAAAGAGATGATTTTGTTGCATTAATAAATCTCGTTGGAGAAGATGTTATAAGGGAAATATTAAAAAATCATCTTTCAAGATTAGATAGAAAATTTTTAGCGCAAGAAACAATAATTAATAACTTGCAACAGGAAATTATGCATTTACAGAGACAATTACAAGATGAACAAAATAAATTATCCAAGTAAAACCTCAGAGTTTAAGGCTTTAAAAAAAGAATATCAGAGTTGTATTCTAAATAGTTCTAAAATTGATTTAACGGAAATTCAAAATTTTTTAACTTCAATTGGTGTAAAAGAATCTTTTGAGAATATTTTAGTTTTACCCTTAGATGAATTAATTCAAATCACTCCACTCTCTGCAACAAACGTTTTTTTAGGATTAACAGATACACAAATAAAAGACAGAAAAAGAAATATTGCCTCATATTTTAAATATGTTCAATTTCAGCAACGAGAGTTGTCCATTTTTTTTAATTCATATTCTGACACCTTAAATATACTAGGTTGCTCTTATTGTGGGATTGATCACATAAACCCATATATACCATTGAGTAACGATTATAGAGATTTTGAACACTTCATGTCAGAATGCACGAAGGAAGACTTGTTAAAAATTAGAAATATTGGAAATGAAAGAGCAAAAAAAATACTCAATATTTATAAAGGCAATATTTTGAAATATTCTGAAATACATAATGGTAGTGATAAGTTTATAAACAATATATTACAAAAGCTTACTAATACATCAGGAGAATTAAAGTTTGATGTCTTTAAAAATGAAAAGAAAAATCACTTTACTTTGGATCATATACTACCTCAAAGTGAATATCCACATTTGAGTTTAAGTTTATTTAATCTTGTTCCTAGTTGTTACAGTTGTAATTCTAAATTAAAAAGGGATAAAAAAATATATTCTAACCTAAATGAATTGGTTTTTACCTCCCCGACTGGTTCAGAAAAAATGCAAGATATTATTTTTAAAATTTACTTTAAAACAGGATTTGATGAAAAAAAATTACCTAAGGAGTTAAATGATTACTCAGTTAAAATTGAGTCTCCTTTCCCTGAATATTTTAAAATATTTAATCTACAAGGAAGATATAATTTTCATAAAAAAGTGTCCCAAAAATTAATTTCTCAAAGAAGAATTTATTCTGATTCACAGATTGATGAAATTCTCAAATTATTTAAAAAAGGTGGAATTAATATTTTAGAAGGTGAATTAAAAAAACAAATATTTGGATATGAAATTTTTGCAGAGAACTCCAATATTCCTTTCCAAAAGTATAAAAAAGATATTGCAAGGCAATTAAAATTGATAAGATAGTAGAATAAATTTTTATTCTATTCTTTTAAAATGTTCTACTTATGTTCTACCTAGTTGAGTTTTTAGATTAAAAATATCTTTATTAAAAGGTATTGTAGAGATATATTTATATAATACTATGTTTTCTATATAAAATCTACAGGAATGAATACTTTGAGAATTCCGTTTCATTATAAATTATTTACCGATGAAGATT
>ERZ724518.37-NODE-37-length-39472-cov-68.377045_pt1 | contig 39472 bp, 30 predicted proteins | sample MGYA00376051_ERZ724518 | MGnify/ENA primary metagenome ERZ724518 (study PRJEB28724, sample SAMN07190885) | wastewater metagenome | isolation source: influent of sewage treatment plant in Hong Hong | place: Hong Kong | collected 2016-03-17 ... | reverse complement strand
TGAGCCTGGTGGACAGCGACGGGGATTCGGCCTCGAACACCCTGAGCGTGCAGATCGTGGATGACGTGCCGACGGCGAAGGATAACAGCGTTACGGTGACGGAAGCCGGGTTGCCTCCATTCAACCTCGTCTTGGTGATCGATACTTCGGGCAGCATGCTCTGGAAGATAGGCACGACCACTAATGGATCCCCGAATCGTCTGGAACTGGCCAAGAGTGCGTTGAACCACATGATTGACTCTTATGTGGCTCTGGGGGTTCCCCTGACCATCACAGTAATCGATTTTGCCAGTGGTGCTTTGCTGATCCCGCAGACGAGCGATCCCGACGTGGCCAAGGCCAGCATCTCCGGCCTGCCAACAGATGGCGGTGGTACCAACTACAATGCGCCTCTTGTATTAGCACAGAACCAATTGACAGCCGATCTAGCCAATCCGGCATTGGCTGGTTACGAAACCAAGGTCTACTTCCTGTCGGATGGTGCACCCAATGAGGGCAACGTTCCGGCAGGCTGGACAAGCTTTGTGAACAACAACAACGTGGAGGTCTATGCCGTTGGCCTCAACGTCAGTGGCAACGCATCGGCCATTTCGCAACTGGCCCTGGTGGAGGATAACGGTGACACCGTGACTCTGGTCGATAATATCAATGACCTGGATGCCACCTTGCAAGCCACAGTGCCGCCACCGGCAACCGGCAACGTGATCACCGACGTAGATGGCAGTGCTGGTGTGGATGTTGCGGGTGCCGATGGCCCCGTGACCGTAGTGCAGATCAGCTTTACCGTCACCAATCCGGCTGTTTATGCCGGGGTGGCCGACAGCATCAACGGCAATGTCGTGACCTTCCTGGTGCAAGGCGGCACAACGGGTCCCATCCCGACGCCGGCAGGGGGCCGACTGACCGTGAATGCGGACGGTTCCTACTCCTACTCACCCCCCAATGATGTGGCGGCTCATACCCAGGAGGTCTTCACCTACACCATCGTGGATTCGGACGGCGATACCTCCAGCGCCCAGCTGAAAATCCTGGTACTGGATACGTCCCCCATCGTCGCCTCCGTGTTTGAAGACGGCCTGCCCACAGGCTTGCCAGGCAACAATCCTCTGCTGACGACGGTCAGTGGGTCTCTGGCGCAAATGGTGGCGGATAGCGTGGGGGTTAGCTTTGGCATGGGGTCGACGGCAGGGCTGCCTGCACTGACCTCGGGGGGCGTGGCGATCACCTATAGCATCACTCATGGTGCCGGGGTCGATACGCTGGTTGCCATGGCTGGTAGCAAACCCATCTTCACCCTGCAGGTGGAGAGTGATGGGGATTACACCTTCACCCTGCAAGGCTCCATTGATCATCCCCAGGGAGATGGAAACGATCTGGAGCTGAAGGCCCTCAACCTGTCCAGCGTGATCAGCGCACATGAAGGCGTGGACAATGTCGCATTGATCCGCAACTTCATCGTCCAGGTGGAAGATGATGTGCCCTTCGTGATGACGCCCGCCATGGGGGTCATGTTGAACCAATCGGGCGTGACCGGCACCTTCTTGCTGGATGGTGATGGTACCTTGTCAAACAACTATGGTGCGGATGGTGGGAGCATCCGCTTTGACAGTGCACTTAATGGCAGCAACAGCGGACTGACGTCCGGTGGCTTGCCCATTACTTATTCATTATCCTCAAACGGAACAGTGCTCACGGCTGCCACGGCTGCAGGGACTGTCTTCATCGCGACCTTGCAGCCTGCCTCTGCCACTTACCAAGTCCAGATGATAGGAGAGGTTGATGGTGGTCAGACCACGATAGACTTTAATGGTGGTGGCTATAACTTCGTCGGTGGCAACGGTCCTTGGGCTGGATTCACCGCTGTGGCTAATGACAGCAAGGATCTGCTGTTGACGGCGATGACGGGTGGGGTGGACGGCGGTACCGTTAATACCACAGCCAATACCGGGGGGATCAGTGGTGGAGCATCTATCGGCCTCGGTGAGGCTATGCGGATCGACTTTGTTGTCGATCTTACAGGTTCTCCTGGGAGTAGTGGGTCTTATGGCGACCCAGCCACACATGCCTTTGAGGCACACTACGACGTCAATGGTGCCTCGGCTCTGTTTACCGCAATCGGCAGTAGTGGATCCAGCGTGAAGATCGTTGCCCGTCAGGATGTAGACAATGACAACGATATAGGCGATGGAAACAAGGAGTCGTTGACAGCGGTGGCCATCAGCTTCAACGGCTCGACTAAGGTTGTCAGCATAGCTGCAGGCATGTCGCAGATTGTCTCCGTGGGAGGGCGAAACTTTACGGTGAACTTCAGTGATGATGATCCCGGTGCTGGTGTGGCCTATGTCGCAACCGTGGTGGGGGTGGTGAGCAATACCAAGTTGGCTGCCTACACGGCGGATGGGTATAACAGCCTAGAATTCCACTACGCTGCGGGCAGTGACTTCAAGATAGGGGACTTTGGTTCCAGCGTTGCCACTCCTGGGATCCCGGTCAGTCTGCAACTGCCAGTCACACTGATTGACGGGGACGGCGATGCAGTCCACAGCAATATCGGACTAAGCCTGTTGCCGGAAGCCCCGTTCACAGCAGACTATGATGCCGCCGCCAGCGCTGTGAATGTGACCTTCAACAGCACGCAAGGGCATGCCATCGGCTCCGATTTTGGGGACAGCATAACAGGGAACAGTCTGGACAATATCTTGTCGGGTGGCGCCGGTGATGATCTGCTCTTAGGAGCTGGCGGCAAGGATACCTTGGTCGGGGGAACCGGAAACGACCAGCTGGATGGAGGCAGTGGTAACGATACCTTGCTCGGAGAGTCCGGCAACGACACTCTGACGGGTGGCCTTGGCAACGACATCCTGCTGGGGGGGGATGGCAATGACCTGCTGATTGGGGGTATCGGCAGTGATACCCTGACTGGTGGGGCTGGCAAGGATACCTTCAAATGGATGGCAGGTGATGCAGGAGGCACGGATACCATCAAAGACTTCACCACGGGGGCCAATGGAGATGTTCTGGACCTGAGTGAACTGCTCAGTGGTGAGCATGCCGATGCGAGCACACTGGATCACTATCTTACCTTTGCTCCTGGTCCGGGCAGTGGCAAGTCGACACTGACCATTGATCTGGATGGAGCGGGAAGTGGCACCACGACTCATACCATCCTCTTTGACAACGTGGATCTGACGGCTGGCAAATCCAATCTGCAGATCATTCAGGATCTGCTGGATCAGGGCAACCTCAAGGTCGATCCGTAAGCAGGGTATGGGGGCCGGGTGTGCCCGGCCCCTGTTATTTGATGGAGTGGGCAGATAAGATAGCTGCAGTATCAGGAGAGGGTCACCATGCAGTCATTCAACTGGGTCGACATCGACGGCATTCGCTATAGCTGGAACGGGCAGGACAATATCGTCTGCACCGGCCGCTTTGGCTATCAGGCCACGATGACGGGTGACACGCTCAACGGTCTGGAGCTGGAGAGCGAAGATGGTGAGGTGGCGGGGTTGCTGAATGTGGACTTTGCCGCTTCTCGTATCAGCTTCACGCCGGCAGAGGATGCGCCCCTGCCCCATATGATGGTGCTGGTCGGCCATGAGTGGGGGCAGCAGGAGTATTCGTTGCAGAGCCTGAGCGATACCTCCTTGCAGGGGCTGCTCAGCCACGGCGAGGAGCTTGACTGGGGTGCGCTGGCCGTCGTGACGACGTCCGAGCCGAATCTGCCATCACAAGGTCATGTTCTGTCGTGGGATTCGTTCCACTTTGAGGATGAATCGCTGTTTGGCAGCCAGGCGCCTGCTCCCGTGATGACAAGCCATGGCAATTCAGGAGGAGGGGAGATCAGCATCAATATCGACATGACCAATCAGGTGCTGGACCAGATCCCGCCGACACACGATATATGAATCCCAATCGACGACATGCATAATGACCTCCATCTAAATGATGGAGGTTTTTTTATGTGGCGTCCCCTTCTTACCCTGTCCGTGCTGGTTGTCAGTGCTCCGTTGCTTGCCATCGAGGTTCCTCAGGCCCCCCATCTGGTCGTCAGTGGCTATGCGGAGCAGAAGGCTGAACCAGACATGCTGACGCTCAATGTCGCCGTCACGGCACTGGAGAAGCAGGGCATCAAGGCCAAACAGCAGGTAGATACCAAGGTAGCAGCCTTCTTTGGCCAGCTGGAGAGCCTCGGCATCAAGCGCAGCGACGTGGAGGCTGGCAATCTGGTGATCTCCCCCGAGTACCAGTACCCCCAGAACAAGCAACCCGAAATGGTGGGTTACCGTGCCCAGCGTCAGCTGGCGGTCAAACTCTACCAGCTCGACAAGTTGAGCCAGCTGATGGACACCGCCCTCAAGGCGGGTCTGGAGTCCGTGACCCAGATAGAGTACGGCCTGAAGTCACCACAGGTCATCAAGGAGCAGGCCCGGCTTGGTGCTGTTGCTGATGCCACGAGCAAGGCGGAATCCCTGGCCAAGGCTTTCGGCATGAAGCTTGGCAAGGTGTATAGCGTTGAATACCGCAACAGTTCCCCCATGCCGGTCTATACCCGTGCCATGAAGGCTGCGGCAGCCCCTGCCGCCGACATGATGGAAAACAGCTATCAACAGCAGCAGATCAGCATCACTGACAATGTAGAAGCCGTCTTCCTGCTGGAATAACACAGCCCCTTTGTCCATCACTCAAACCCGAGGCAACCCCTCGGGTTTGTCATTGCAGGGGCTGGCAGGACAAGTGAGCCGCGAATTGGGTCAGGTGAAACGGGAATGGAATAAAAAATGCCGGTCAGTGACCGCAATGCTGTTCAGATAAGCACATTTTTGACTAATTATTCATAAATGCGACTTGAGTTGGGGGAGCAAGGCTGTTTCCAGTCGATGTTCCTTCAGCCTTTATCCAGCGTGGCTTGCAATAGAAAGAGGGAGGCATCATGCCTCCCTCATTTTTTAGCCCTGATACTACGTGGACTGGAACTCAAATTCTCTTAAGTGAACAGCATTGCGGTCAGTGACCGGCATTTTTGCTGGAGAGGGATGATGCCTAGCCCAGGTTGGTAGCCAGCTTGCGTTGGCTCTTCTGTTTGAGCAGATAGCCGATACCGAGTACCAGGACCCAGGCCGGGATCAGCTCGACCGAGATGCGGGTGCCATCGTTCATGTACATGATCACCAGGATGGCGGCCATGAAGGCGAGGCAGAGGTAGTTTCCAAACGGGCTCCACAGTGCCTTGAACTTGGTGGTGACACCTTCTGCGGCCTTCACCTTGCGGAACTTGAGGTGCGCCAGGCTGATCATGGCCCAGTTGATGACCAGGGCGGAGACCACCAGGGACATCAGCAGACCAAAGGCCTTGCCCGGGATCAGGTAGTTGATGAGCACACACAGCAGGGTGGCCGCGGCCGAGATGGTGATGGCGGTCAGGGGCACGCCGCTCTTGTTGGTCTTGAGCAGGGCCTTGGGGCCGTTGCCCTGCTTGGCCAGGCCAAACAGCATGCGGCTGTTGCAGTAGACGCAGCTGTTGTACACCGACAGCGCGGCGGTCAGCACCACCAGGTTAAGTACATTGGCTACCAGGTTGCTGTCGAGCGCATGGAAGATCATCACGAACGGGCTGCCGCCTTCCACTACCTTGCCCCAGGGATAGAGGGAGAGCAGTACGGTGAGGGCGCCGATGTAGAAGATGAGGATGCGGTAGATCACCTGGTTGGTGGCCTTGGGGATGCTCTTCTCGGGATTGTCCGCTTCCGCTGCCGTGATGCCGACCAGCTCCAGACCGCCGAAGGAGAACATGATGAAGGCCATTGCCATCACCAGCCCGCCGACGCCGTTGGGGAAGAAGCCACCCTGGGCCCAGAGGTTGCTGACCGTGGCCTCGGGGCCGCCGCTGCCGGAGAACAGCATCCAGCCGCCGAATCCGATCATGCCGAGAATGGCGATCACCTTGATGATGGCGAACCAGAACTCCATCTCGCCGAACGCCTTGACGTTGGAGAGGTTGATGGCGTTGATCAGCACGAAGAAGAAGGCCGCCGACATCCAGGTCGGGATCTCGGGCCACCAGTACTGGACATAGATACCGACTGCCGTCAGCTCGGCCATGCTCACCAGCACATAGAGCACCCAGTAGTTCCAGCCGGAGGCGAAGCCGGCGAAGTCACCCCAGTACTTGTAGGCAAAATGGCTGAATGAGCCGGCAACCGGCTCTTCCACCACCATCTCGCCCAGCTGGCGCATGATGAGGAAGGCGATGAAGCCGCCGATGGCATAGCCCAGCAGCACCGCAGGGCCCGCCATCTTGATGGTGTCGGCAATGCCGAGGAACAGGCCTGTACCGATGGCACCGCCCAGTGCGATAAGCTGGATATGGCGGTTTTTCAGACCGCGCTTGAGCTCGTCGCCGTGTTGTTGAAGATCCATGCATCCTTCCTTACGTCGCTGAAATCACTCGGCTCGCGTCCCGTCAGCCACAGCACGTCCTCTGCCTGGCGCGGCATCTTGTGCCGAAAACGTGACGAAACCCGTATTTATATCGTTACGGTTTGCCGCTGGCTGTTTTTTGTAGCGGCTACCAACCCGAGCAGAATAGTGATAATCGACCATTCATGCACCTGTTTTCCTCATCATTGGCTGCTATTTTGTGCGACATGCAGGTTTTTCATGACCTAGAAAGGGGGTTTGAGAGTGGTTGCTGGTTTTGTGTTCTGATGGATTTCTATCTATTGACTCAGTCCGGTTTTCATGCTCTTGTTGCCCTTTGATAAAAAGGGACTCATATGATGGAGCGTATTGTGGGTGGCCTGGTGATGGTCGTGCTCTGGCTCGGGATCTGGCTATCCCCCATGTTGCTGACGATGGCGATGAGCAGCCTTGTTGTCTGGGGCTGGTTGGGAGCGGATTACCTGGTGAACCACATCGCCATGGTGCTCATCCTTGCTGCCGGGATGGGGCTGGTGCCAGCTTGCTGGCTGAGCGAGCGAGTCCGCAAGGGCAGGGGACTCATTAATTTTCACGGCATGTTGATGAACAACAAGGAACTCAACAAGCCCTGAGCCTGATTGCCCCGCGAGTGATGGGATGCCAGCGATGATGCTGGCATTATTTTTTCATCCTGTTCTTCTGTTTCGTTATCTTGCCACTCCTCTGTCTCATGGTGCGTTGTGCTGTCGCAGCCTTGCAGGTTAGCAGAGCTGGCGGCGAAGGCCGGTCGCTTCCAGGATCTTGGCGCTGATCTCCTCGACCGAGTGGGAGCTGGTATCGAGGAAGCGGATCGCCTCCTGGCGGAACAGCCTCTCGACGCTGGCCAGCTCCTGTTTGCATTGATCAAGCGAGGAGTAGCGGCTGTTGGCGCGGCGCTGGTTGCGGATCTCGTGCAGCCGCTGCGGCATGATGGTGAGGCCGAACAATTTGTGGCGATTGGCCTTGAGGGCGGCGGGCAGCTCCAGCGATCCCATGTCCTGCTCGATAAAGGGATAGTTGGCGGCGCGAATGCCAAATTGCAGTGCCAGATAGAGGCTGGTCGGTGTCTTGCCGCAACGGGAGACCCCGATGAGGATGATGTCTGCCTCGTCATACTCCCTGGTGGTGATGCCATCGTCGTTGGCCAGCGCAAAGTTGACCGCTTCGATGCGATCGTCGTACAGCTTGCGGTTTTCCATGCCATGGGTGCGATGCAACCTGGGTTCGGCCTTGATACCGAGCTCCTGTTCGAGAGGGCTCACGAAGGTGTTGAGAAAATCGTGGCTGCTGGCCTGGGCCTTGAGCACCTCTTCACGCACCATGGGGTCGACGATGGTGTGAAACAGGATGGGGCGCACCCCGGTCTGGCGAAACTGCTCGTCAATGCGTGCCCGTACCTGGCGCGCTTTTTCCTGGGTCTCGACAAAGGGGATGGTGACCTGTTCGAAGGCCAGGGGAAACTGGCTCAACACGGCGTGGCCGAAGACTTCGGCGGTGATGGCGGTGCCGTCGGATACATAGAATACGGTGTGCACTGCGGACTCCTGTGGTGCGCTCCAGGGGGCGGCGAGAAATAAGTATCTCTCGAAACCATATCGTTTTTGTCAACAGATCTGCCATGCCCAAGTTGTGAACTCGCTTGCAAACCTGAGTCGTTACCTTTTTGTGTCGCTATTGTAGAATGCCTGTGTCAAACGGCCATCCCCAACTCTTGCTCGGGGATTTTTTTGACAATAAATAGAAAACGTTTTCATGGTCGTTGGCAACAGACACTAACAAAAACACACGACTTGGCACAGCAGGTGAATTGTCACCCTGGCCCCCCAACCTGGAGACATGCAAATGCAACAGTACGTACTCTGGTACGAACAGCTCGGTATGCAGGACGTTGAACGCGTCGGCGGCAAGAATGCATCCCTTGGCGAGATGATCAGCAACCTCTCGGGGGTCGGCGTGTCCGTGCCGGGCGGGTTTGCGACCACGGCCTTTGCGTTTAACGAGTTTCTGGAGTTAAGCGGCCTCAACGGCAAGATCCATGACCTGCTCGACAGTCTGGATGTGGATGACATCGCCGCCCTCAACCGGGCCGGTCAGCAGATCCGCGACTGGGTGGTGGAAGCGCCCTTCCAGCCCGCTCTGGAGCAGGCGGTGCGCGAGGCCTATGACAAGCTGAGCGCGGGGCTCGAGGCATCCTTTGCCGTGCGCTCCTCCGCCACTGCGGAAGACATGCCGGATGCGTCGTTTGCCGGTCAGCAGGAGACCTTCCTCAACGTGCGCGGTATCGATGCCGTCATGACTGCCATCAAGCATGTGTTTGCCTCGCTGTTCAACGATCGCGCCATCTCCTACCGGGTCCATCAGGGCTATGACCACAAGGGGGTCGCTCTCTCCGCCGGGGTGCAGCGCATGGTGCGCTCGGATCTCGCTGCCTCAGGCGTCATGTTTACCCTGGACACCGAATCCGGCTTCAACGACGTGGTCTTCATCACCGGCGCCCAGGGTTTGGGCGAGATGGTGGTGCAGGGGGCCGTCAACCCGGACGAGTTCTATGTGCACAAGCCGACCCTCAAGGCCGGGCGCCCTGCCGTGGTGCGCAAGACGCTGGGCTCCAAGCTCATCAAGATGACCTACTCCGGGGATGCCGGTCATGGCCGTCAGGTGAAGGTGGTCGACACCACCGATGCCGAGCGCAACCGCTTCTGCATCACGGACGAGGAAGTGATGGCCCTGGCAAAGCAGGCCCTCATCATCGAGCAGCACTACGGCCGCCCGATGGACATCGAGTGGGCCAAGGATGGTCAGGATGGCAAGCTCTACATCGTTCAGGCCCGTCCGGAAACCGTGCGTAGCCGCCAGGAAGCCAATACCCTCGAGCGCTTTGCCCTCAAGCAAACCGGCAAGGTGCTGATCGAGGGGCGCGCCATCGGCCACAAGATTGGCGCGGGTCCGGCCCGTGTCATCTCCTCCATCAGCCAGATGGATGAAGTGCAGCCCGGCGATGTGCTGGTCACCGACATGACCGATCCGGATTGGGAGCCCATCATGAAGCGCGCTTCCGCCATCGTCACCAACCGGGGTGGACGCACCTGTCACGCCGCCATCATCGCCCGGGAGCTTGGCATTCCGGCAGTGGTGGGTTGCGGCAACGCCACCGACCACATCCAGGATGGTCAGCTCATCACCGTCTCCTGTGCGGAAGGGGATACCGGCTTCATCTATGACGGCGAGCTCGACTTTGACGTGGCGGTGACCGAGGTGGGCAACATGCCGCGCCTGCCCATCAAGATCATGATGAACGTCGGCAATCCGGACCGCGCCTTCGATTTTGCCCAGTTGCCGAATGCCGGTGTGGGCCTGGCCCGCCTCGAGTTCATCATCAACCGCATGATCGGGGTCCACCCCAAGGCGCTGCTGGAGTTCGATCAGCAGACCCCGGAACTCCAGGCCACCATCACCAGGATGATCGCGGGCTACGAGAGCCCCAGGGAGTTCTACGTAGCCAAGCTGACGGAAGGGATCGCTACCCTAGCGGCCGCCTTCTGGCCTGAGCGGGTCATCGTGCGGATGTCGGACTTCAAGTCCAATGAGTACGCCAACCTGGTGGGGGGCCGTGGTTACGAACCCCATGAAGAGAACCCCATGATCGGTTTCCGTGGTGCGTCGCGCTACATCGCCGACAGCTTCCGCCCCTGCTTCGCCCTCGAGTGCGAGGCGATGAAACGGGTGCGGGATGTCATGGGGTTGACCAACGTCGAGGTGATGATCCCCTTCGTGCGTACCCTGGGTGAGGCGGAGCAGGTGGTGGAGATACTGGCTGAGAACGGCTTGCGCCGTGGCGAGCGCGGCCTGAAAGTCATCATGATGTGCGAGCTGCCCTCCAATGCGCTGCTGGCGGACAAATTCCTTGAGCACTTCGACGGCTTCTCCATCGGCTCCAATGACATGACCCAGTTGACCCTGGGGCTGGATCGGGACTCCGGGCTCATCGCCCACCTGTTCGACGAGCGCAACGAGGCGGTCAAGGCACTGCTGGCCATGGCCATCGCCGCCGCCCGCAAGGCGGGCAAGTACGTGGGGATCTGCGGCCAGGGGCCGTCCGATCACCCGGACTTCGCCGCCTGGCTGGTCGAGCAGGGGATCGATTCCGTGTCGCTCAACCCCGATACCGTGGTCGACACCTGGCTCTATCTGGCCGAGCAGCACAAGGCCGGCTAAACCCGTCCCCGCTTTTTGATGACACGGCGCCGCAATGGCGCCGTTTTTGTCTGCGCCCCCCTTTTTCTGTTACAAGGGGAAAGAGCAAGGTGCTCCGCACCCATCACAGGACGATCCCATGACCTCATTGCAGTGGCAATCCGCCACCCTGGCCCTGCGTGGCCACCACACCCTGGTTATTCCCGAACTCTGTCTCACCCCGCAGGCCTGCTGGGCCTTCGTCGGCAGCAACGGCAGCGGCAAGACGGCGCTGGCGTCGGCCCTGTGCGGCGAGCTGGTCGTGCGTGCCGGAGCGGTATCGGGTCGAGTCCGGGCCGAGCGACTCTCGTTCGAGTCGCAGCAACAGCTGGGGGAGCTGGACTGGCAGCGGCGCAATACCGACATGCTGGGGGAAGAGGAGGAGGCGGGGTATCGGGTATCGACCCTGATGCTGGAGGCAGGGGGTGAGGAGCATGAGGCCCGCGCGCTGCTGGCCCGTTTTGGCATTGAATCCCTGTGGGAGCGCCCCTATCGCTACCTCTCGAGCGGGGAGGGGCGCAAGCTGCTGCTGGCCCGGGCCCTGCTGGGGCGACCCGAACTGCTGGTGTTGGACGAACCCTTCGATGGTCTGGATCAGGGGGCCAGGGCTTCTTTGATGATGTTGCTGGCCGACCTGGTGTCAGAGGGGCTGCGCCTGGTGGTGATCGTCAACCGTTTTGACGAGATCCCCCCCTTTGCCACTCACCTCGGCCTGCTCGGCGAGTGTCGTCTGCTGCTGGCGGGGGAGCGCGAGGAGGTGCTCGGCAGCCAGGAGGTTGCCCAGCTGGCACGCGCCGAAACGGTATCCCCCCGTTTGCCGCCACCGCTGACGACCCCCGAGCCCCTGCCTCCCGGCCCTCGGGTCGTCATGAAAGCCATGCGTATCGCATACGGGGATCAGGTGATCATCGATGGGCTCGACTGGACCATTGACGAGGGGGAGCACTGGCAACTGGTGGGACCGAATGGCGCTGGCAAGTCGACCCTGCTCTCCCTCATCACCGGAGATCACCCGCAAGGTTACAACAATGAGCTCCATCTGTTCGGACGGCGGCGGGGCAGCGGCGAGAGCATCTGGGAGATCAAGCGCCACATCGGGCTCGTGAGCCCGGCGCTGCATCTGGACTATCGTGTCAGCTGCCCGGTGCAGACAGTGATCCTCTCCGGTTTCTACGACTCCATCGGGCTTTATACCCGGCCGGGGGATCGTCAGCTGGCGCTGGCCAACCAGTGGCTGGCCCTGCTGGGGCTGGCCGATCAGGGGGCGCAGCCTTTCCACTCTCTCTCTTTCGGTCAGCAGCGACTGGTGCTGATCGCCCGTGCCCTGGTCAAGCATCCGCCGCTGCTCATCCTGGACGAACCCCTGCAGGGACTGGATCCCCTCAACCGTCACCTGGTGCGGGAGATGGTAGCGCGCCTCGTGGGCGAGGGAACCCAGCTATTGTTCGTTTCCCATCATGCCGATGATGCGCCCCCCGGTCTGACCCACAGGCTGAGCTTCGTGCCAAGGGAGGGGGAAGGATACGACTATCTGCAGGAGCGTCTGGGGAGCTGAGCCGTCCGGGCGGCATGGTCAGAGAGGGGCCGGTTCGGCGAGGAGCGGCGGCATCCCAGCAGCGTCCACCACAGCCCGAAGAAGAGCATGATCCCCAGCCAGAGCCAGGCCAGATAGTGACGGGTGGCGGCCATCCCCGTCACCGTCACCATGAGTGCCGCCCCGAAGGCGATGAGGGCGAACAGAAAGGGCGCCATATTGTCCATCATGGCGGTCATTTCACCAGGGAGAGGATCTGGCGAAATGCCGGATGGCGGCAGTCCCCCATCAGCTCATAGAGGCACATCTCCACCGACGTCAGCGCAGCTCCCCTGGCCGCAAGCTGGCCGATGGCGAGATCCCGGTTGGCAGCGGAGCGAGACGACACCGCATCCACCACCAGCGAGACCCGGGTGCCGCTGGCCAGAAGTCCCAACACGCTCTGGTAGACGCAGATATGGGTCTCGATGCCACATACCAGCCAATGCTCTACCCCGCTTTCGGCCAGCGCGGTCGCCACAGTGGGCTCCCCCAGGGCGCCGAAGCTGTATTTGGGCAGCACAAGATCGCCTGCCTGCAGCGATTGCAATTCGGGCACGGTGGCACCGAGCTTGTCCGGGTTCTGCTCCAGCCAGACAACCGGCAGCCCCAGCACCCTGGCCCCTTGCACCAGCCTGGCGGTATTGGCAATCAGGGCGTCGCTCTCCTCGACCAGGCGGGCCAGCTTGCCCTGAATATCGACCACCAGCAGGCCTGGGTGATGGTGTTTGTGCATTTTTTGTCTCCTTTCTCCGTTGCGGATGAGATACAGCGCCATCCTGGGAGCCATTCTCGCGTACATCTTGATACAAATTGTGAGCTGACCGACGGCGTGGCGGGCACTAGGATGCGCGTCATGGAGCCCGTTTTCTCAGTTTTGGTGTGCATGACAAGGGGCGACGCATCAACCCGCTACTGCGTAGTTGGACGATTTTCCATTAACGATGAGAAGTACCATGAAGAAGATAATCCTGTTCGTCTCCCTGGCTGGCCTTTTGGCCGGTTGCGCCAGCCCGGCACAACGCATGGCGGAATGCCAGGCGCAAGGGATCAGCAAGGACGCCTGCTACCAGGCCGAGCAAAACCGCCAGGCGTCCATCATGAACGCCGCCGAGAAGCAGGCCTTGGAGAACGCCAGCAAGGCGGTCAAATAATCTAACCCGACTCATTACGTGTACTTCTCAGGCCCTGGATTCACCGAATGCAGGGCCTTTTGCTGGGTGGCACAGTGCTGCGATGTGTTTGCGGCGTGTGAGGACTCAATGTAGGTCATCGCCTCGATGTTGTTGCCATCGGGATCGCCCAGGAAGGCGGCGTAGTAATTGGGGGCATAGTGGGGACGCAGTCCCGGCAACCCATTGCAGGCAAAGCCTGCCTTGATCCCCGCGTGATGGAACGCATCCACCTGTGTCGCGTCGTCGGCCCTGAATGCGAGATGGCAGGAGGCGCCCTGCTGCCCCCGCTCAATCAGGAAGCCCACGTGATCGCGGCCCATCAGGCCAAAACCGGCCGCCGTCTCATCAGACCATTTGAGTTCTATCAAAAGAGGAGCCAGCACGGTGGCGTAGAAGTGCTGACAGGAGTCAAAACGCACCACCTTGATTTCAACATGATCGAACACGGTGACTCCTTGTGTTGCCTGGGTGTAGAGCAGCCCATCAGGCCCTCATGGGAACCGTTGAAATGGGTATCGAATGACCACAATAAGCCAGTTTGACGCCAGGCAGGGAGAGGGCAAGGCGCATAACTGCGTGCTCTGTCAAAGATTATTCATCCAGTTGCGGGATGCGCTTTGCTTCGTGCTGGCCAAGCTTGCCCGGTTTTGTTGCTTGGCGAAGGCTACGAGCTCTGTTATGGTGTGTTAAGTTGGCCGTTTGGATGGCTAGATGGTTGTGCGTTGACTGCATGTTCGCGCCCCCGACCGCTCACCGTTTTGATGATCATGTTGACAGGGAGTTTTTTATGCAACGTCGTTCCTTCTTCACCCTTTCCGCCCTGGCGCTGCTCGCCAGCAGCCTGCCTCTGTCCGCCTTTGCCATCGATGAGGCGAAGAAAGAGATCGTCATCGGCACCACGGTTGGCGACTTTGCCGACATGGTGACCGACTCCATCAAGCCGCAGCTCGAGGCCAAGGGCTACAAGGTCAAACTGGTGGAGTTCACCGACTACGTGACCCCCAACATCGCCCTGGCGGACGGGTCGCTTGACGTCAACTGCTTCCAGCACAAGCCCTATCTGGAGAGCTTCGCCAAAGACCGGGGTCTCTCTCTGGCGCCCATCACCCAGGTGCCGACCGGTCCCATGGGGCTCTACGCCGGCAAGCTGGGGGATCTGAAGGCGGTGAAAGAGGGAAGCACGGTCGCCATCCCGAACGATCCCACCAACCAGGCGCGGGCACTGCTGATGTTGCAGGATCTGGGCTGGCTGAGCCTCAAGGAGGGGATCAATCCCCTCAAGGCGAGCGAGTTCGACGTGGTGAAGAACCCCCACAACCTCAAGCTGGTGCTGCTGGAGGCGGCGCAGCTGCCGCGCTCCCGTGAGGATGTGGATTTCTCCGTCATCAACGGCAACTTTGCCGCCTCAAGCGGGATCCCGTTCAGCTCCGGCCTCTTCCTCGAGCGCAGCTATGACTTCATCAACTGGGTGGTGGTAAAGAGCGCCGATGCGGGCAAGCCGTTCGCCAAGGATGTGGCGGCCGCCTACAACTCCCCTGAATTCAAGGCTTATGCCGCCAAGCGCTTCGTCGGCTACAAGTATCCCGAGGGCTGGCAGCAGAAGGGGTGAGTGGCGTACAAGCGATAAAAACGGGCACCCAGGTGCCCGTTTTTTATTGGACGTCAGTAGTGGCGCAACCACCAGCGGGCGGCCAGGAGGGCGGTGAGGCTGCCAAGCAGGGCGCTTGCCAGCACATCCAGGGGCCAGTGCATGCCGATAAGGGTGCGCGAGAGGCCAATCCCGATGGCCCAGAGTGGCAGCAGCCAGGCCCCGGCGGGTGCCCGGGCCAGCCAGATCAGGCCGAAGAACTGGGCGAGGCTCATGGCGGCGATGCTGTGACCGGAGGGAAAGGCATAGTTGACCTCTGCCTGCCAGTGCTGGCCGAGCCAGGCGGGCAGCGCCAACAACTGGGTCGCGGCGTGGACCTGTTCACTGCGAAGGGCCTGGCTTCCTCCATAGAACTGGCGGATGGCGGGGATCAGCTCCTGGCTCTCCAGCCAGATGAGGTAGGGCCTGGGCTCCTCGGTCAGCAGCTTGATGAGGCTCTTGATGACCCAGTCGCTCGCCAGCACGGCAAAGAGGGCGCCAGCCAGCGCCAGCAGGGCGCGACCGTCCAGCGTCAGCTTGTGTCTTGTGAGCAGCAGCAGGGCGGCGATGGTGATGACCAGCCCCGGCAAGTCCACCATGCGGGTGAGGGCGTAGGGCCACCATAGCCAGCCCGATTGCAGGGCCTGGGTCATGAACGGCTGCCAGGGCAGGCAGACGAGCAGCAGCAGGGGGAGGAGCAGGAGGGCATTGAAATGAAGCACCTTGCGGCGTGGCAACGAAGAGGAGTGAGTCGGCATCAAGGGGTCCGGTTCGGTGGCGCGAGCGGCTAAAAAGAGGCGTCATTGTGCCAGTCAGGTTGCTCTGGTCAAGGCGAAGGGGGCGAGGGCAACAGGCTGTTACATATGATGCTGCCGGGCATCGTGCCCGCACCTGAGGCCGGAAGGCGGAAAGATGGCCGCAGAGCGGTCTGCCAACAAGCCTCTGAAAATCCGTCGCGTTTGGGCTAGAATGGCGCGCCTGTGGCCCTTGTGGACGAGATGCGTGCCGATGAAGATCGTCGTTGATGAAAATATGCCCCATGCGGTGGAGCTGTTTGCGGAATTTGGTGAAGTGGTTCCCCTGCCGGGACGAGAAATAAAGGCCGCGGATCTGCAAGAGGCGGATGTGCTGCTGGTGCGCTCCGTGACCCGGGTCAACGAAGCGCTCCTGGCGAGTTGCCCCAGGCTGGGGTTTGTCGGCACGGCCACCATCGGTACGGATCACATCGATCAGGGGCTGCTGGCGGCGCGGGGCATCCCCTTCTTCAGCGCCCCCGGCTGCAACAAGGTGTCGGTGGGGGACTACGTGCTCTCCGCCCTGCTGGTTCTGGCGGAACGCCATGAGCTGACCTTGAGCGAGATGAGCCTCGCCGTCATCGGCGCCGGCAACACCGGCGAGAGCGTGGCCGGCAAGGCCGAGGCGCTCGGGATGAAGGTGCTGCGCTGCGACCCGCCCCTGGCCCGTAGCGGCGCCGCTGGCGACTTCGTGGATTACCGCACTGCCCTGGATGCCGACATCGTCAGCTTCCATGTCCCCTATCTTCGTGAAGGGGAAGAGGCCACCTTCCACCTGCTGGGAGCCGAGGAGATCGCCGAGCGTCCGGCCGGGCAGATCCTCATCAACGCCTCCCGCGGCGAGGTGTGGGACAACCATGCCCTGCTTGTCCGCCAGCAGGGACCCCATCCCCTGCGGCTGGTGATGGACGTATGGGAAGGAGAGCCGGAGCCCCTCAAGGAACTGGTGCCCCATACCGAGCTGGCCACCCCGCACATCGCCGGTTACAGCCTGGAAGGCAAGGCCCGTGGCACCTGGATGCTCTATGAGGCGCTGTGCCGGCAACTGGGGCGCACCCCGCGCCAGGATCTGCAATCCCTGCTGCCTGCCCCAGAGGTGCGCGAGCTGACGCCGGGGCAGCCGGCGGATCAGGCGCTCATCAAGCAGCTTGTCCACCTTGTTTATGACGTGCGCCGTGACGACGCCCGTTTTCGCAACCGGATCGGGCTGCCCGGCAGCTTCGATGAGCAGCGCAAGCGCTACCCCGAGCGGCGCGAATTGGGCGCCCTGCAACTGAAAGGGCCCTTCGCCGACGACAGACTGGCCCGACTGGGCTTTGCCGTCTCGGAGCAATAAACCCGATTTCAACAAGGGGAGGGGCTTGCCCAGGCGGCGCTTCCCCCCGGCCCGGCATCATGGCGGGCCTGTCATCAAACCGATACGCGTGCCAGCCGTGGCCCTCATGCCCGGCCCCGACGGGCCGCATAACAGGAGAACAGATCAGTGAGTCAGCAATTCAACGTAGCGGTATTGGGTGCCAGCGGCGCCGTGGGTCAGGCCATGATCGAGATCCTGGAGGAGCGCGCCTTCCCGGTAGCGACCCTCTATCCGCTCGCCTCCAGTCGCAGCGCTGGGGACACGGTGCGTTTTGGCGGCAAGAACGTCGACATCCTTGATGTGGAGGCCTTTGACTGGAGCCAAGTGGAGATTGCACTCTTCTCCGCCGGTGCCGAGGTTTCGGCCAAATGGGCGCCCATCGCCGCCGAGCACGGCTGCATCGTCATCGACAACACCTCCTGCTTCCGCTACGACGAGGACATTCCCCTGGTCATTCCGGAAGTGAACCCGGACGCCCTGGCCGATTTTCGCAACCGCAACATCATCGCCAACCCCAACTGCTCCACCATCCAGATGCTGGTGGCCCTCAAGCCCCTGCACGACGAGGTGGGCATCAGTCGCATCAACGTGGCGGCCTACCAATCCGTATCCGGCTCCGGCAAGGAAGGGGTGAGCGAGCTGGCGGGCCAGACCGCCCACCTGCTTAACGGCCGTCCGGTGGAGCCGACCCTCTATCCGCAGCAGATCGCCTTCAACCTGATCCCGCAGATCGATGACTTCACCGACAACGGCTACACCCGGGAAGAGATGAAGATGGTGTGGGAGACCCAGAAGATCCTGGGGGATGCCAGCATCGCCGTGAACCCCACCTGCGTGCGGGTACCGGTCTTCTACGGTCACGCTGAGGCGGTTCATGTGGAGCTGCACCAGCCGCTGGACGCCGAGCAGGTCAAGGAGCTGTTGCGCAATGCCCCGGGCGTCACCCTGTTTGATGATGAAGGGGACTACCCGACCCCGGTGCGCGATGCCACCGGTCAGGATGACGTGATGGTCGGGCGGGTACGCCAGGATATTTCTCATCCGAGTGGTATCAATATGTGGATCGTGGCCGATAACGTTCGTAAGGGCGCGGCAACCAACAGCGTGCAGATTGCCGAACTGCTGGTACGCGACTACCTCTGAGGCCGGATGTCGGCCCCGGGCGGGGAGGGAACCCCGCCTTGATGTGGGCGCCCTGGCCCCGGGATGTGACCGGGAACCCACTCTCCGGTTTTTGGAATACCGTGTGATATCAGTGGACTAGGTTTTTTTCTACACTCTGGTTCGCGTCTGGGGCTGCTTTCTGGTCGCCGCCGGGCGCGAAATATGTCGGATCGCTCGCTTGAGACCGGCGCCTGATTTATATTGAGCCGATTGTTTTGGGGTAACTATCCAGATTTTTCAATGTGATAGGGCCGTCATACGAAGGAACGAATATGGGACATTCCCGCATAACGCTGGCAACGCTACTCGCATTGGGGCTTCTGGGCACGGTTCAGGCCGAAGAGGGGGCGCGAGAACCCTTCTTTGTCGAACTCAAGGGACCGGATGGCTCACCGCCCCCCGCGGTGCAACCAGAGCCCCGGGCCCAGCCCGTGGCGCCCGTCACCCTGCCCAGAGCCCAGCCCATCGTGCGTCAGGTGCCTGCTGCGTCGGCTGGCAGTTATGGTCCCGTGCGTCCCACCGATACCCTCTGGAGTCTGGCGAGCAAGCATCGCCCGTCCAACCGGGTAAGTGTCTACCAGACCATGGTGGCCATCTATGACAAGAACCCCCGAAGCTTCGCAGACGGCAACATCAACCATATTCTGGTGGGTTCCCACATCCTGCTGCCCACCGCCGCAGAGGCGGGGCGCATCACGGATGCCGAAGCACGCCGTCGCTTCAACAGCGACAACGCGAGCTGGAAGGGGCTGAGCCCCAAATACCTGGCCAACAAGCAATCTCACGTCGCCCAGCCGGTGGTGAGCAAGCCTGCTCCGGCCAAGCCGGCTGTGGTGGCCAAGAATACACCGCCCAAGGCGGCGCCGATCCCGGCGGCACCCAAGGCGACGGCTCCTGCCCCCGAGGTGAAGGAGACCGCCAAGGCGGCTGTCTCCACCCCCGTGGTGGTGAGCGCTGCTGCGAGCAGCACCGCCAGCACGGCGCCGGCGCCCCTGCCCGCCACTGCGGTGGGCAAACCCTCCACCGAGATGGCGCTGGCCCTGGAAGATGCCAACGCCCAGCTCGGCCAGGTCACCGAGATGAACCACAGGCTCAAGCTGCGCCTGCAAGCCCTGACCGAAGAGGTGGAGACCCTCAAGGCCCAGTTGCAGGATCAAACCGTCCTGCAAAAAGAGGTGGCGGAACTCAAGGCCAATCCGACGCCTCCTGTGGTGGCGCCGGTGCCCAAACAGAGCTGGCTGATGGAGCTGCTCTCTTCGCCGCTCAATCTCGCCATGATCATCCTGCTGCCGGTACTCCTGGTGCTTGCCCTGGTCACGCTCTGGCTGCGTGCTCGTGCCCGCCGCGAGCTGGAAGAGCAGGAGAAGAGCCTCTCCGAGTCGACCTCCATGGTCATGGGAGACGAGAACAGCGAGTTTGAGCAGTTGATGACGGTGGGCATCGCGGATGACGAGCCCCTCCATGGCATGCCGGATCTCAACGAGCCGGAAGTGAGCAGGAAGCAAGATGGCGCCAGTGCTGCCGCCGATGTCATCTTCCGGGATGACGAGACGGCGCTCTCCGCTTTTGATGTGGAGCCTGCGGTGACGACGGCGAACCGGGATCCGGATCTGGTGCCCGAGCTGGATCTGGCCCACGAGGGTGACTTCGATCTGCCCGTGGTGCCGGAACTCGATCTCTCCGACGAGCCCAGCTCCTCTGCTCGTGGTCATGACGAGATCATGACCGAGGAGGAGCTGCAAGCCGCCCTGTTTGCCGAGCTGGACGCGGATCTGGAAGCGGATCTGGCCCAGGCCCAGAAGGAGAGCCGCAGCCAGCGTGACGAGACACTGGCCAACTTCGATCTGAGCGATCTAGAGACCGGGTTTGGCGAGCCGACCGACGATGAGCTTGCCGCCAAGGCGCCGCACATCGACGAGACGGGGTTTGGCAAGGACGATGTGGACGACATGCTGGCCGAGCTCGGGCTGGAGCCCACCAAGCCGGCGGCGTCCGAGTGGGATCCAAGCGAGCTGGCCCTGGCGGACTTCGAGGATGCCTTCGCCGAGGTGGAGTCCCATCAGGGGGAGGTGAAGCCCCGCGAGCAGGTGCAAGACAGCGACTTCGTTGAAATCGACAAGCTGCTGGCCGATGCCGATGCCGATGCCAGCAGCACGGAGCAGGAACCCTATCAGGGCTTCTCCCTGGATGTGGGGCTGGACGGTTTCCCTGAGGTGCTGCCGGAGTCCAACGGCTTTGATGTGGATGCCGATGACGGCGGGGTGGGAGCCAAGCTGGATCTGGCCCGGGCCTACCTCGAGATCGACGACAAGGAGAGCGCCCGCGAGCTGCTGGAAGAGGCGGTGGCCCAGGGCAGCGAGCACCAGCGCAGCGAGGCGCAGAAGCTGCTCAAGCGCCTGGGCTAGGCAGGCCCTTGTCATCCATGCACCAGAGAGGGCAGCCCGCGGGCTGCCCTCTCTCTTTGGGCGCGGCCTCGCCCGGTCTGGGACTTTTGAGCCCGAGCGCGTATAATCCGCCCCGTTTCTTTCACTGCATCCTTTCATCAGAAGACACCGTTACCCATGCGAATTGCCCTTGGTATTGAATATGACGGCAGCCGGTACTTCGGCTGGCAGCGCCAGCGCGAAGTGATCAGCGTTCAGGAGGAGCTGGAAAAAGCCCTCAGCCGCATCGCCAACCACCCCGTCTCCATCCAGTGTGCCGGTCGCACCGATGCGGGGGTGCATGCCACCGGCCAGGTGATCCACTTCGATACCGAGTCGAACCGCGCAGAAGGCGCCTGGACCCTGGGGCTCAACTCCAACCTGCCCCCTGACATCGCCGTGCGCTGGGTCAGGGAGGTGGACGAGCATTTCCATGCCCGCTTCAGCGCCACCGCCCGTCGCTACCGTTACGTCATCTACAACCACAACTACCGCCCGGCCATCCTCGGCAGTGGCGTCAGTCACTACCACGAAACCATCGATGCGGCGCTGATGCACCAGGCCGGCCAGAGCCTGCTGGGGGAGCACGACTTCAGCACCTTCCGGGCTGTCGCCTGTCAGTCCAACACCCCCTGGCGCAATGTGACCCACCTGTGTGTCAGCCGTTCCGGCCCCTACATCGTGCTCGACATCAAGGCCAACGCCTTCCTGCATCACATGGTGCGCAACATCACCGGCTCCCTGCTGCTGGTGGGGCAGGGGCTTCAACCGGTGGAGTGGATTGCCGAGGTGCTGGCGGCGAAGGATCGCAACCTGGCGGGCCCGACCGCCAAGGCGGGCGGCCTCTATCTGGTGGATGTAGATTACCCGGCCGAATTCGGGTTGCCCCGGCCGCCCCTCGGCCCGCTGTGGCTGCCGGACTCGGCACCGGGTACGACCAGTTTTTAGTAACTGGGCCCGAAAATTTGTGGTTTAATGATCCGTCGTTTATTGCCATCGAGCCGTTAAGTCATTGAACAATCAAGGCTCGATGTGTTTTGTCAGGCACAAATGCATTAAGGAATTCCATGAGCTGGCTTGAGAAGATCCTTCCCAAGAGCAAGATCACCACACCGCGTCGTCACAACATTCCGGAAGGGGTGTGGACCAAGTGTACTGCTTGCGAACAGGTGCTCTACCGGGCAGAGCTGGAGCGCAATCTCGAAGTGTGCCCCAAGTGTGACCATCATATGCGCATCAGCGCCCGTGCCCGTCTCGAGAGCTTCCTCGACGCCGAGGGACGCAGCGAAGTCGCGGCCGAGCTGGAGCCGCAAGACATCCTGAAATTCAAGGATTCCAAGCGCTACAAGGATCGTTTGTCTGCCGCCCAGAAAGAGACGGGCGAGAAGGATGCGCTGGTGGTGATGAAGGGGACCCTCAAGGGGGTACCGGTCGTCGCCTGTTCATTCGAGTTCTCCTTCATCGGGGGCTCCATGTCCTCCGTGGTCGGTGCCCGCTTCGTGCGCGCCGTCGAGGAGAGCATCAAGGAGGGCCGCGGCCTGGTCTGCTTCTCCACCTCCGGTGGTGCGCGGATGCAGGAAGCCCTGTTCTCCCTGATGCAGATGGCGAAGACCAGTGCGGCCCTAGATCGCCTCACCAAGGCGGGCCTGCCCTTCATCTCCGTGCTGACCGACCCCACCATGGGTGGCGTCTCCGCGAGCCTGGCCATGCTGGGTGACATCAACGTAGGCGAACCCAAGGCGCTGATCGGCTTTGCCGGCCCCCGCGTCATCGAGCAGACCGTGCGCGAGAAACTGCCGGAAGGCTTCCAGCGCTCCGAGTTCCTGCTGGAGAAGGGTGCCATCGATCTCATCATCGACAGGCGCGAAATGCGCAACCGCCTGGCCGGTCTGCTGGCCAAGCTGATGAACACTCAGGTCATCGAAGACTGAAGATGAGTTCACACATGCAACAATCCCAAAGCCGGTCGCTGGTCGACTGGCTTTCTTATTTGGAGCAGATCCACCCGGCCAACATCGACATGGGGCTGGAGCGGGTCGGCACGGTTGCCCGCCGCATGGGCCTCACCGAACTGCCGTTCAAGGTGATCACGGTGGCGGGCACCAACGGCAAGGGCTCCTCCTGCGCCATGGCGGCCAGCATCCTGATGGCCGCCGGCTACCGGGTCGGTGTCTACTCCTCCCCCCATCTGCTGCGCTTTACCGAGCGGGTGCGCGTCAATGGCCAGGAGCTGGCCGATGGCGATCACTGCGCGGCCTTTGCCGAGGTGGAAGCCGCCCGGGGCGACATCGCCCTCACCTTCTTCGAGTTCGCCACCCTGGCGGGTCTGTGGCTGTTTCGCCGCGCCGCGCCCGATGTGCTCTTGCTGGAAGTGGGGCTGGGGGGGCGGCTCGATGCCACCAATGTGGTGGAGTCCGACGTCGCCCTGATCACCTCCATTGCCCTGGATCACTGCGACTGGCTCGGGGATACCCGGGAGGCGGTGGCGGTGGAGAAAGTCGGCGTCTATCGCAAAGGTAAACCCGCCATCAGCGGGGAGCCCAATCCGCCGTCGACCATCGCAAGCGAAGCGGCGCGCCTCGGCGCCTGCCTGCGTCAGGTCGGCATCGATTTTCGTGGTGACGAGTATGAAGGTGACTGGGATTATCACGGCCTGCACCACTGGTCGGGATTGCCCAAACCGGCCCTGCCGCTGATGAATGCGGTCACCGTGCTGGCGGCCCTGGAGTCCCTCGGTCTGCCATTGGCGGAGTCCGCCATCCGCGACGGCCTGGCCAATGCCCGCCTGGCTGGCCGGATGCAGCAGTTGCAAACCTCGCCGCTGGTCATCGTCGACGTGGCCCACAATCCCCACTCTGCCGCCTATCTCGCCAGCCAGCTGCGTCAGCGCCCCGGCAAGGGCAAGCGCCGCGCCGTGGTTGGCATGCTCAAGGACAAGGACATGGCGGGGTCGCTGGCCGAGCTTGACGGTCTGATTGACGAGTGGTTCCTGGCAAGCCTCCACGGCCCGCGCGCGGCCACGGCCGACCAGTTGGCGACGGCCCTTGGCAGCGGCCGGGGCGTGGCGCTCACCTTTGCCTGCGTGGGGGATGCCTACGGCGCCGCCTTGGCCGCATCGAGTCCTGACGATATGGTCATTGTGTTCGGCTCGTTTTACACTGTCGCCGACGTGCTGGCTCTGAGCGCGGTCTGAGCCGTTCGCTCCCCTGGCTCCGTCATCGTGACGACGGGCCGGGTTTTGCACTGGATAATCCCCTTTCAGGCCAAGTGGGTGGCGAGGGACCCGGCTTCGCCAGCCGGCGTGAGGGGAGGCGTTCTTTGCGAAGTGTGCAAGATTGCAATGGATCCTAAGTAACATGGGTGGAAATTAACTTGGCTTCGAAGTTTCAAAACAGATTGGTGGGGACCGTCATCCTGGTCGCCCTGGTGGTCATCTTTCTGCCGGACCTGATGGACGGCAACAAGCTGGAGCAGAAGGACGAGGCCTTCGCCAAGATCCCCCTGCGTCCGGAGCTGGAGCCCGCCAAACCTGCGCTTCAGGTCTCGGCGGCGAGCACCCTGCCGGCCGAGCATCTGGCGAGTCAGCAGCAGGCCTCTGCCGCGACCCAGTGGCAGGTAGAGGAGATTGGCGATACCGTGACCCTGGCCAATCAGGCGGGAGCCAGTCAGGCTCCCATCACCCAGCAGCAGCCGGTACAGGTCGTGGCGCAATCCAAGCCCCAGCCCAAACCCGAGCCCAAGCCGGAAGTGATCGCCAAGAAACCGGTGGAGCAGCCCAAACCCAAGCCGGTGCCAACCAAGCCGGTAGAGGTGCAAAAACCGGTGGAGGCCAAGCCACAGGCGGGCCAGATCAAGACCATGGATGATCTTATCGCGAGCAAGATGGCCCAGCCGACTACGGCACCGGCAGCAGCCCCGGCTCAGGGGAGCTGGATCCTGCAGCTTGGCGCCTTCAAGAATGCAGACAGCGTCAATGCCCTGGTGAGCAAGCTGAGGGCGGCGGGCTACTCGGCCCAGACGTCGCCGAGAACCCCGGTGCAGGGGCAGATCAACCGGGTCTTCATCGGGCCGGATGTCTCCAAGGCTAAGTTGCAGGGCATGCAGAGCCGGATCAGCCAGATGACGGGCTTGAGCGGCTCCGTGGTGGCATACAACCCCTGACAGGACGATGAAATGAAAAGACCGCGCCTCATGGCAACATGGGCGCGGTCTTTTTTTGTGTCCAACACGGGGGAGGCAATGTGGCTATCGGGCTATCTGGCTGCCGAGGAGCACTAGATGCACTTCACCGGCTTGGGGAGGCCTGCGATCTTGGTGGCCTGCTTGGCGGGGCCTTCCGGGAACAACTTGTAGAGGTAGCGGCTGTTGCCCTTCTCCGGGCCGTACTGCTTTTCCATCGCCTTGACCAGGGCGCGGATGGCGGGGGAGGTGTTGAACTCCAGATAGAAGGCCCGTACGAAACGCACCACTTCCCAGTGGGGATCCTCCAGCACTATCCCCTCTTTCTCGGCCAGCACCAGGGCCAGCGCCTCGCTCCATTGCTCGCTGTGGCGCAGATAGCCCTGGGCATCGGTCTCGATGAGTTGGCCGTTGAACTGCAAATGGTGTGGCTCGGACATGACGCTTCCTCGAAAAGGCTATCTCAATGGGGCGGGCATGGTAGCGCCTTGCGTCCCGTCCGGCAACCGGGGCGGCGCTTGGCGCCTGCCTCGGGTGGGACTGGCCCGGCGGCTATGTCCGGCTAGGTTCGCCCCTGACCTGTCAGCAACTGGCCGTCGTTGGCCAGCACCAACAGCTCGTCTGCCAACTGGCTGATGAGGGAGAGCTGCTGGCTCAGCATCAGCTGCTCCTCGCTGCTCTCCGGAGCGATGGCCGGACAGGCTCCCGTGAGTGGCGTCGGCATCTGCCCCGCCAAGTGACCGGCGGCCTGCTCCAGGGTCTGGCTGATGTGGCGGCTTATCTCCTCCAGCCCCTCGATGGGCTCGAGTTTGTCGCGATGGGCCCCGAGTGCCGAGATATAGGAGAGCAGGGCATGGTTGCGCCAGGTGAGAGTGAAGCAGAGATCCAGGAAGCGGCGGCGCTTGCTCGGCTCCACCAGCATGCTCTGCCAGGCCATGGCCAGCTCGCTGTCGGCGAGGTGGGCACACTTGCGGGCCACCCGGTAGTCCAGGGATTCATCCCGTTGGCGATGCAGGCTGGCGAGTACCGCCGAGAGGTACTTCGCATTAGCGGACAGGGAGTTGGCGATAAGGGTTGGCAACCGCTTGTATTGCCAGTCGGGCCAGAGCCAGGCCACCAGGGCGTAGGAGAGCAGGCAGCCGAGCAGGGTATCGAGCAGGCGGGGTCCCAGGATGGCGAAGCCGATGCCATCCAGCAGGTTGAACGCCATCAGCACGTAGAGGGTGATGAAGCAGACGGCGGCGCTGTAGTTGCTGCGCACCTGGGTGAAAAACAGGAAGGCGGCTAGCCCCATGATCCCCAGTTGCAGGTGCAGCTCGGGGAAGAACCAGAGCACGGGCACGCCGATGAGGATACCGGCAAAGGTGCCGAGCATCCGCTGCACCAGACGACGGCGGGTGGCGCTGTAACTTGGCTGGCAGACGAACAATACGGTGAGCAGGATCCAGTACCCCTTGTCCAGGTGAAACGCCTGCAGAATGCCATAGCCCACTACCAGCCCGAGGGAGAGCCGCAGGGCATGGCGAAACACCATGGAGTTGGGGGTGAGGTGCTGCCTGAGCAATGCCAGCAAGGGCAGGGCGACCGGCCGTGCCAGGGGAGGCAGGCTGGTGGGCGGCGCGGCGGGGTTTTGCAGCTCTTCGGCGCTTTGCAGCAACTGGTTGATGCTGGCCAGGTTGCGACGCAGGAACTTCATCGGTGTCAGCAGGGTCTTGGGGTAGTGCTGCTTGAGGTGGGTGAACTCCAGCTGATCGCCGAGGGCCTCCAGGGTCCAGTGAATGCGTTTGTGGTGGGTGTAGGGCTTGTGCACCAGGATGGCGTAGCCAAGCTGCTGACAGGCGTCGGCAAGCTGTGACAGCACCTCCTGGAAGCCGTCGAGGACGATGCCCTGCTTGAGCTCCGCTTCCAGCTTGCTGTAAGGGTAGTGGCTGGAGGTGGCCCGCTCCTGGATCTCCAGGGCAAGCAGGTAGAGGCGCAGCAGGCCAGCGAGCTCGGGGGCAACCCCGTGGCGGCCGGGGGCATGAAGACGGGCATTGAGCGCCGTCTTGGCCTGGTTCAGGGCATTGACCAGGTTGATGTTGAGCTGGGCCAGATTGTGGCGGATGGCCTGGGCGCCGTGTTCGTCGGCCGGGAAGAAGCGGGATTTCTCCTGCAAGTAGCGGGCGAGGGCGAAGTAGCTCTGGGCCAGTTGCTCGTGCAGGGTCTTGTAGGGCAGCAGCCAGAGCCAGACCAGGGACACCAGGCCGTACCAGAGGGCCCCGGCGCACAGGGCCAGCGGCTGATAGAAGAGATCCGGCGCCTTGGCGGCCCCCAGCATGGTGTAGATGGCAATCAGCAGGGAGCCGAAGCTGATGGTGGCGTAGCGTTGGCCGAGGGCACCCACCATCACGAAGAGGAAGGTGGAGCCCGCGAGCCCGATGGCAAAGAGCCAGGGGGTGGGGAAGAGATACTGTACGCACAATGAGGCAAACAGGAAGCAGAGCAGGGTCATGGCGAGGTTCTTGACCCGGCCCCAGAGGCTGTCGTCGGTCTCGGCGATGGCGCCGGCCACCACCCCAAGGGAGAGCAGCACGGTGAGCTGGATGTCACCGGTAGCCAGCGCGAAGGCGAGCAGCCCCGCGATGGCGAGCAGGACCTTGAGAGCGAAATAGATGTGGCTGTCTGTCAGCAGCCGGCGCAGCAGGCCGGAGAAATCCATCGGCATGCTAGGCACCACCCTTGAACGAGGTGAAATCGATGTGGCAGTCGGTCAGCAGACGGCGCAATAAACCTGAGAAGTCCATGGGCATGGGATGAAGGCAACCCTTGAGCGAAACGAAAGCGACAGCATAACCCGTCGACAGCGAAACGGCCCTGATTTGGATCAGGGCCACTTCGCTTCATATCCTTGATTTGCAACTTATCCTGACAGAAATGGGCGCCAATAAAAACCCCGCCGAAGCGGGGTCTTGTGCATATCAAGCATCCATCAGTTGCGGTTGCCGCCAAGCAGGCTCAGCAGGCTCAGGAAGATGTTGTAGATGGAGACATACAGGGTGACGGTGGCAGAGATGTAGTTGGTCTCGCCGCCGCGCACGATCTGCTGGGTGGTCAGCAGGATGGCGCCGGAGGAGAAGAGCATGAACATGGCGGACAGGGCCAGGCTCAGGGCGCTCATCTGCAGGAAGATGTTGGCGACCATGGCAACCAGCAGTACCCAGAACCCGACGAACAGCATGCCGCCGAGGAAGGAGAGGTCCCGCTTGGTGGTCAGGGCATAGGCAGACAGGCCGAAGAAGGTGAGCGCAGTGCCGCCCAGCGCCGTCATCACGATCTCGCCGCCGCCGTTGTTCATGTACATGTTGATGATGGGGCCGAGGCTATAGCCCAGCAGGCCGGTCAGGGCGAAGGTGAACACCAGCCCCATGCCGTTGTCACGGTTCTTCTCGGTCAGGAACATCAGGCCGTAGACACCGATGAGGAACACGGCCCAGTGCAGGGGCGGCATGTTCATGACGGTTGCTACCCCGGCTACCACGGCTGAGAAGCCAAGAGTGAGGGAGAGCAGCATGTAGGTGTTGCGCAGCACCTTGTTGGTGTCGCGCACGGCACCCTGGGTGCCAGTGTAGATAGAACGGGTATCCATCTTGATGTCCTCTTGATTTCCGGGGTGAAGCGACGAGTTGTGCTTCGTTAACGCATTGTATGCACTGAATGTGTGGATGACGAGCGCTGATTTCAAGCGCCACCCCACCTGCGTGGTGCCTACTATCCCAGAGCAAAGATGTATTGCGCATGAACAAGGAGGCTCAAGGCGTTGCAGAGGGCGCCTGCTCCTGCTCTTTACCCTGTCTGGCGATCCGCGTCGGCGAGAAGCCGAACTGCTTTCTAAACGCCGTGATGAAATTGGCCACATGGTCATAGCCGGCGTGGGCGGCGGCCCCTTGCAGAGAGAGGCTGCGCGCCTCCAGCCTGGCCCGCGCTTCTTGCAGCTTTCGCTGGCGAAGGTAGCGCTGCAGGCTCATGCCCAGCTCTTTTTTTGCGGCCCGCTGCAAGGTGGAGACGCTCATGCCGAGGGTGGCCGCGATCTCGGTCAGGGTCATCTCGTCCACTTTTTCATCCCTGAGCAGCATCTTGAGGCGCGTCGGTTGCTCGTTCTGGCGCTGGCAACAGGGGGAGGCGGCCTGCTGGAGGTTGGTCATCAGGCTCTCCCAGACACTGAGGGCAAAGGCCTTGCGCATCAGCATTTCGGAGGCGTTCTGGCTGCTGGTGAGATTGAGCGCTTCCGCAATCTGTCCAAGCGCCGCGGGCAGGGTCCAGTCGACGCGGCTCAGATGGCGGCTGAAGGTCTGTGCGAAAGCCTTGCGATGCGCCTGTGCCAGGTTGTGGGCGAGCCAGGTGTGGTCCAGGGAGAGGACGATGCTGCGGCTGCGCACCTGGGCTTTGGCCGCCCCCTGCACGATGTCGGGCTCGGTATAGAGGATGGCGGTTGCCACTATGGGGTCGGACTCGTGGAAGCGGCACCCCTTGAGCCTGTGAGTGGCGCCATAGGTCATCAGGGCCCGGCTCTCGAGGGGAATGGCGATGATCAACTGCGGCGGCAACTCCCGCTCGGTGGCGAAGTCTGCCTTGTGAACGATGTCCTTGTTGTGAAAGCGAAGACCCTCCTGGATCACCAGGTTCTCCACCCTGCCGGTGAAGCGGCCTCGCTGGCGTGCGCTGGTATCCCTTGCCACTGTGTCAGTCATGTGCAATTTGACCATGTCGAAGAGTGAAATGACCACACCGCAAAACTGCGGCGGAAGATGGAGTGATATATTAGCCCCCGGAAAATCAAATGAAAATGATTATCATCTCTATCTTGGGGTCACTCTTACTATGGTTGTCTTGAAGGATAAAGCGCGAAGCCCGCTGGCTCTGGCCATCTCTGCCGCTCTGGCCGTCACCTTTGCCGCCCCGGCAGGGGCACACACACCGGACATCAAGCCGGACGAAACCCTGGTCGTCTATGGCAATCCACTCTACGGGATGTCGCCGTCGGAGGAGACGGGAGGCTATGGGGTCGACTCGGCCACCGTTGGCACCAAGACGCCGGCGGCCCTCAAAGACATCCCCCAGTCGATCACCGTGTTGACCAACGACTACATCGAGGAGCGCAACTTCGTGGCGGTGGACGATCTGGCCAAGTTCACGCCGGGTCTGCGCACCCTGGTCAATGACAGCGGTCGCTCCTCCATCTTCTCCCGCGGCTATGAGTACGACGAGGTGAACCTCAACGGCCTGCCATCGCCCATGCAGAGCAAGTACGGCACCCTGCCGTCGCTGGCGGCGGTGGATCGGGTGGAGATCATGCGGGGCCCCTCCGGCCTCTTCAACAGCACCAGCGAGCTGGGGGGCGTGATCAACATGGTGCTCAAGCGTCCGACCGACGCCTTCAAGGGCTCGGTCACGGCGCGCTATGGCAGCTGGGACAGGCATTACCTGGAGGCGGACATGGGGGGCGCACTCAACGACGAGGGTTCCCTGCGCGGCCGCGTCGTGGTGGCCAACGCCGACATCAAGAACCAGGTGGACTACAACAACAACGACAACGGTACCTACTACGGCACCCTGGAGTTCGATCTCTCGGATCGCACCCGCCTCTCCGTCTACGCCCTGCACCAGACCAAGGACATCCTGCCCACCAACGGCCTGCCGGCGTACAAGGACGGCTCCCTGCTCGACATCGGCCGCAGCACCTACCTGGGGTCGGCTGAAGACTTCTTCGACGCCGATACCACGGATGTGGGGGCCTCGCTGCAACACGCCTTTGCCAACGGCGGAGTGGGTCAGGTCTCGGCCCGCTACATGGATCACGACATGCGGCTGGAGCAGACCTTCACCAACGGCCCCGTGGACGCGGCGGGCAACACCGGGCTGATGTTCAACGGCCAGGGGAACCAGCAGAAGAACATGGCCTTCGATGCCAACTACAGCCAGATGTTCGATCTGTTGGGGCACAAGAGCGAGTTTGTGCTGGGCTCCGACTACAAGCGCTACGAGTCGGACATCCAGACCTACACCAACCGCAACCTCGGCAAGATCAATGTGTTCGATTTCGACCCGACCCGGGTCGCCAAGCCGGACTACAGCTACACCAAGAATGACCATGAGGAGCAGTCGGAGCTCGGTCTGTATGGCAAGGTGACCTGGCGTCTGCTGGAGCCGCTGGCGGTGATCACCGGGGCCCGCGTCTCTTGGTACGATCTGGATGCCGTCAGCACGACCCTGAGTTCCGGAGCCCAGAGTGGCGAGTCCAGTGCGTTCAACGGCAAGCTCACCCCCTACGCGGGGGCCGTCTATGACCTGAGCGACGCACACGCCTGGTATGCCAGCTACTCCAAGGTGTTCAAGCCCCAGACCAGCCAGGACGAGAGCGGCAACCTGCTCAAGCCCCGGGAGGGCAGCCAGTGGGAAACCGGCATCAAGTCCTCGCTGCGTGACGGCCTGCTCAACACCCGGGCGACCCTCTTCCTGATGAAGGACGACAACATCGCGGCCCAGGCCTACGACGATCAGGGCATTGCCATCACCAACACCTACTGGGCTACCGGCAAGGTGGAGACGCAAGGGGTGGAGCTGGAGGCGAGCGGCTATCTCAGCCAGAACTGGATGGTGATGGCCGGCTATACCTTCACCGACATCGAGGAGAAGGCCGGGGATCACAACCCGAAATTCGACACCATCCCCCGTCACACCCTCTCGCTCTGGACCGACTACCACCTGGCCGACTGGGTGCAGGGGCTGCACCTCGGGGCAGGAATGACGGCGGTGAGCGACTACGGCTTCAACCAGAAGGGGGTCGAGACCCATCAGGGGGGCTATGCCCTGTTCGATGCGGCGGTGCGTTACGAGATCAACGACAGAATGCAGGCGACCCTGAACCTCTACAACCTGCTCGACCGGGAGTACTTCTACCGGGTCGGCTCCACCAGCACCTTCAACATGTACGGCGAGCCGGCGAACCTGATGGCAGGCTTCACCTACAAGCTGTAACGACCGACGACAGCAGGGCCTGCGGGCCCTGTTGTCGTCTCTGTGAGCCGCCCTACGGGGGATCCCCAAGGCTGGCGACACAATCCTGGTTCATCTCATGACAAGACTCATCACCCTGCTGCTCACCATGATCACACTCTCTTCTGCCCAGGCAGACATGCTCCACTACGCCCAGCGCTTCACCCACCATTCGGCCCTGCTGGGGGAGACGCGGCAATACAGCGTCTCCCTGCCCCAGGAATATGAACGCGAGCCCGGGGCTCGGTTCCCCGTGCTCTATCTGCTCGACGGGGAGAAGAGCCTGCTGGAGGTTGTCGGCATCACCCGGGCCCTGCGGGCCGGGCTCAATCCGGCTATCCCCCCCCTCATCATCGTCGCGGTCCACAACACCGACCGGATGCGGGATTACACCCCGAGCCACACCATGACCTTGCCAAATGGGGCACCGGCGGGGCCCGGCTATGCCGTGACGGGGGGCGGGCCCCGGTTCCTGCGCTATCTGAGTGAGGAGCTGCGCCCCCTCATCGAGGAGAGGTTTCGGACCCGGGCGCCGGCCCTGCTGGTGGGCCACTCCCTCGGCGGCCTGCTGGCGCTCGATGCACAGGCGCAAGATAGCGGCCAGTTCCAGGGAGTGATCGCCATCGACGCCAGCCTCTGGTTCGATTACCCCCGCAATTACGAGCGCATCGCGTCGGAGTTGACCGGGCCGCTCAAGCACGCCTCCTCGCTGTTCATGGCGGTGGCCAACAACCCCTTCACCCCGGGATTCGGGCGCTCGGCGTTTCACCGGGATCGCCTGCAGCAGTTTGCGCGGCAGGTAGTGGGGGCACCCGGCGCAAACCTGCACGTCACCAGCCGCTACTTCGAGGAGGAGGATCATCACAGCGTCTACCACCCCGCCGTCTATCAGGGACTCCAGTGGCTGTTTCAGGGCTACCGGATGGATCTGGCGCCCGGGCACTTCAGCCGACAGGGGGTGATCGCCCGCTTTGATGCCTTGAACCGCCACCTCGGCAGCGCACTGCGCCCGGAGCTGGGGAGCCTGCGGGACATCAGGGAGAAGGCCGCGCGCTGGCCGCAGATGGCGATCCCCGTGGACGAGGCCGATGCCCTGCTGGCCCACTACTACGGGTCGAAGCCGTGAAAAGCCGATATTTTTGCCTGTGTCTGGAATCGTCACAACGGCGCCGGAGACGGGTGGCGGTCCGGCGCCATCCCTGGGTAGACTGCCGAAACGAGGGGCGCCGGGTCGGTGCCCCGACAGAGGCAGGGAGTGAGCGATGGCGGTTGCAGGAAAGAGGGGAGGCATGCTGGCCCTGTGGTGCAGTGCACTCCTGATGTCGGGGTGCAGTGGGTTTGCGCCTGCGCCCATTCCCGTCACCTATCTGAGTCAGGATCCGCCCCCAGGCAGGCTGCCCCTTGGGGAGACCGCCTATGTGGATGACGGTCGCTGCCCACTAGGGCAGGTCAAGCGTCTCATCGGCGGGGACGCGAAGCACAATGTGCCAAGAAAGGTGGAGTGTGTGGCAAGACCGCAATGATGATGTGATTTTCACAGCCTGAAACATCCAAAAAAGAGCCCTGAGGCAGTCGCCTTGGGGCTCTTTTCGTCTGGCTGGCCTGGTCGGTGTGATGCCGCAGCGGGCTAGAAGGCATCTCCAGGGACCCGCACCCAGCCTTCCATCAGGATGCGGGCGGAGCGGGACATCACCGCCTTGGTGACCGTCCACTGTCCCGCGACCTGCTCTGCCTGGGCACCGACTCTCAGGGTGCCGGAGGGGTGACCAACGCGCACCGCTTCGCGCTCGCCGCCCCCGGCGGCCAGATTGACGAGGGTGCCGGGAATGGCCGCCGCCGTGCCGATAGCCACGGCGCAGGTGCCCATCATGGCGTGGTGCAGCTTGCCCATGGAGAGGGCCCGCACCAGCAGATCGATCTCGCCGGCAATAATCTCCTTGCCGCTGGCGGTGCGGTAATCCTTGGCGGGTGCGACGAAGGCAATTTTCGGGGTGTGCTGGCGAGTGGCCGCCTCTTCGGGGCGCTTGATGAGCCCCATGCGCAGGGCACCGGCAACCCGGATCGCCTCGAAACGGGCGAGCGCTTGCGGATCTGTGTTGATCGCCTCGCGCAGCTCGGTGCCCTCATAACCGATGTCCTCGGCGTTGACGAACACCGTGGGGATGCCGGCGCTGATCAGGGTGGCTTTCAGTACGCCGCTCTTTACAACAGACGCGGGTACCTCCAGATCGTCCACCAGATTGCCGGTGGGGAAGAGGGCGCCGCCGTCTTCACCCTCGTCGGACGGGTCGAGAAACTCCAGCACGATCTCGGCGGCGGGGAAGGTCACCCCGTCCAGCTCGAAATCGCCTGTCTCCTGCACCTGGCCGTTTGTCACCGGCACGTGGGCGAGGATGGTCTTGCCGATATTGGCCTGCCAGATCCGCACCTCACAGGTGCCGTGCTCCGGGATGCGGGACGGGTCCACCAGGCCGGCGTGGATGGCGAAGGCCCCGGCGCCGGTGGAGAGGTTGCCGCAGTTGCCGCTCCAGTCCACGAATGCCTTGTCGATGGCGACCTGGCCGTAGAGGTAGTCCACATCGTGATCGGGTTGCTGGCTTTTGGAGAGGATCACGCACTTGGCTGTGGAGGAGGTGGCCCCCCCCATGCCGTCCATGTGGGCGCCGTAGGGGTCGGGGCTGCCGATGACCCGCAGGAAGAAGGCATCCCGTGCCGGGCCCGGCTGCTGGCAGCGCTCGGGCAGGTCAGATAAGCGAAAGAAGACCCCCTTGCTGGTGCCGCCGCGAAGGTAGGTGGCCGGGATTTTGACTTGTGGTTGGTGGGCCATAGAGAGTGTCCTGAAAAGAGTCATAGATCCTGCTCCCTCTGGGAGAAGGTGCCCGAAGGGCGGATGAGGGGGATTTCCCCTCACCCCAACCCTCTCTCAAAGGGAGAGGGTGCTTTATGCCTTCCCCTTTTTCAAAGGGGCGGAGCGGGGTTGCGATTTAGCTCACGGCCTTTTGCGCGGTCGACGCCAGGAAGTCCTGGGCGAAGCGTTGCAGCACGCCGCCCGCCTCATAGACCGAGACCTCCTCGGCGGTGTCGAGGCGGCAGGTCATGGGCACCTGGATCACTTCGCCGCTGCGACGGCGGATCACCAGAGTGAGATCGGTGCGCGGCTGGCGTGCTCCCACCACGTCATAGGTCTCGGTGCCATCGAGGCCCAGCGTGAGGCGGGTGGTGCCCGGTTTGAACTCGAGCGGCAGCACCCCCATGCCGATGAGGTTGGTGCGGTGAATGCGCTCGAAGCCTTCCGCCGCGATCACCTCCACCCCGGCAAGGCGTACCCCCTTGGCCGCCCAGTCCCGGGACGAGCCCTGACCGTAGTCGGCACCGGCCACGATGATGAGGGGCTGCTTGCGTGCCATGTAGGTCTTGATGGCTTCCCACATCCGCATCACTTTGCCGTCCGGCTCGACGCGGGCGAGGGACCCCTTCTGCACCACGCCGTTCACCACCGCCATCTCGTTGACCAGCTGGGGGTTGGCGAAGGTGGCGCGCTGGGCGGTCAGGTGATCGCCGCGGTGGGTGGCGTAGGAGTTGAAGTCCTCCTCCGGCAGGCCCATCTTCGCCAGGTATTCCCCCGCCGCGCTGCCGGGCAGGATGGCGTTGGAAGGGGAGAGGTGGTCTGTGGTGATGTTGTCCGGCAACAGCGCCAGGGGCCGCATGCCGCGCAGGGTGCGCTCGCCCGCCAATGCCCCCTCCCAGTAGGGCGGGCGACGGATATAGGTGCTTTGAGAGCGCCAGTCGTACAGGGGCGTCACCTTGGGACCCTGATCCTCTTCTTGGGTGAACATGGGGATATAGACCTGGCGGAACTGGGACGGCTTGACCGACGCCTTGACCACGGCGTCGATCTCTTCATCAGACGGCCAGATATCCCTGAGGCGAATCTCCTGACCGTCCACTACCCCCAGCACATCTTTCTCGATGTCGAAGCGGATGGTGCCGGCGATGGCGTAGGCCACCACCAGGGGCGGGGAGGCGAGAAACGCCTGCTTGGCATAGGGATGGATGCGGCCGTCGAAGTTGCGATTGCCCGACAGCACCGCCGTGGCGTAGAGGTCCCGCTCGATGATCTCCTGCTGGATGGCGGGATCCAGGGCACCGGACATGCCGTTGCAGGTGGTGCAGGCAAACGCCACGACGCCGAAGCCGAGCTGTGCCAGCTCATCCATCAGCCCCGCCTCTTTCAGGTAAAGCGCGACCGTCTTGGAGCCGGGGGCGAGGGAGGATTTGACCCAGGGCTTGCGCATCAGGCCGAGCCGGTTGGCGTTGCGGGCCAGGAGGCCTGCGGCAATCACGTTGCGCGGGTTGCTGGTGTTGGTGCAACTGGTGATGGCGGCGATGATGACGGCGCCATCGGGCAAGAGGCCGTCAGCCTCCTGGGCACGAGCCTTGTCCAGGTCCACCGCGATTCCGCGCTCGGCCAATGCCGATACCGGCAGGCGGCGATGGGGGTTGGAGGGGCCGGCCAGGGTGCGCACCACGCTCGACAAGTCAAAGTGCAGCACCCGCTCGTACTGGGCGCCCGCCAGGGCATCGGCCCAGAGACCGGCCTCCCTGGCATAGGTTTCCACCAGCCTGACCTGCTCGTCGTCACGGCCGGTGAGCTTGAGGTAGTCGAGGGTCTGCTGGTCGATGAAGAACATGGCCGCGGTAGCACCATACTCCGGCGCCATGTTGGAGATGGTGGCCCGATCGCCGAGGGTGAGGGCGGCGGCGCCCTCGCCACGAAACTCCAGGTAGGCGCCGACTACCTTCTGCTGGCGCAGGAATTCGGTGAGCGACAGCACCAGATCCGTGGCGGTGATGCCGGGCTGCGGCTTGCCGGAGAGCTCGACGCCGACGATCGAAGGCAGCCGCATCCAGGAGGCGCGCCCCAGCATCACGTTCTCGGCTTCCAGCCCGCCCACCCCCACCGCGATGACGCCGAGGGCATCCACGTGGGGGGTGTGGCTGTCGGTACCGACGCAGGTATCCGGGTAGGCCAGACCGCGATCGGCGTGGATGACAGGGGACATCTTCTCCAGGTTGATCTGGTGCATGATGCCGTTGCCAGGCGGGATCACCTCGATGTTCTTGAACGCCTGCTTGGTCCAGTCGATGAAGTGGAAGCGATCCTCGTTGCGGCGATCCTCGATGGCGCGGTTCTTCTCGAACGCCTGGGGGTCAAAGCCGCCACATTCAACGGCCAGGGAATGGTCGACGATGAGTTGCACCGGCACGACCGGGTTCACCTGGGCGGGATCTCCCCCCTGCTCGGCGATGGCGTCGCGAAGGCCCGCGAGGTCCACCAGGGCGGTCTGTCCCAGGATGTCGTGGCACACCACCCGCGCCGGGAACCAGGGAAAGTCGCGATCGCGCTTGTTGTGCACTATCTGGCCGAGGCACTCGCCGAGGATGGCCGGATCGCATTTGCGAACCAGGTTCTCGGCGTGGACGCGGGCGGTGTAGGAGAGCCTGTCCCAGGCGCCGGGGGCGATGGCGTTGACCGCCTCCCGGGCGTCGAAGTAGTCAAGCTGTGTGCCGGGCAGGGGCTTGCGATATTGCGTGTTGATCATCACTTGCGCTCCTTGAGCGGCACGAACGGGAGATCCTCCGGGCCGACGTAGTTGGCGCTCGGGCGGATGATCTTGCCGTCGATGCGCTGCTCGATGACATGGGCCGACCAGCCTGAGGTGCGGGCGATGACGAACAGCGGGGTGAACATGGCGGTGGGCACCCCCATCATGTGGTAGCTGACGGCGCTGAACCAGTCGAGGTTCGGGAACATCTTCTTGACTTCCCACATGGTGGATTCCAGCCGCTCGGCGATATCGAACATCTTGGTGTTGTGCTGCTCCTGGCTGAGGGCGCGCGCCACCTCCTTGATCACCTTGTTGCGCGGATCGGAGACGGTGTAGACCGGGTGGCCGAAGCCGATGACCACTTCTTTTCTCTCGACCCGGGCGCGAATGTCGGCCTCCGCCTCGTCCAGATTCTCGTAGCGCTTCTGGATCTCGAAGGCCACCTCGTTGGCGCCCCCGTGCTTGGGCCCGCGCAGGGCACCGATGGCTCCCGTGATGCAGGAGTACATGTCCGAGCCGGTGCCGGCGATGACGCGGCCGGTGAAGGTGGAGGCGTTGAACTCGTGCTCGGCGTAGAGGATGAGAGAGGTGTGCATGGCGCGTACCCAGGAGTCGCGTGGCTTGTGCCCGTGCAGCAGGTGGAGGAAGTGGCCGCCGATGGAGTCGTCGTCGGTCTCCACATGGATGCGTTTGCCGTTGTGGCTGAAGTGGTACCAGTAGAGCAGCACCGAGCCCAAGCAGGCCATCAGCTTGTCGGCGATGTCCCGGGCGCCCGGGTGGTTGTGATCGTCCTTCTCCGGCGACAGGCACCCCAGCACGGAGACGGCGGTGCGCATCACGTCCATGGGGTGGGCGGAGGGAGGCAACTGCTCCAGGGCGGTCCTGACTCCGGTGGGCAGGCCGCGCAGGGCCTTGAGCTTGGCCTTGTAGGCGGCGAGCTCCGCCACATTGGGCAGATGGCCGTGCACCAGCAGGTGGGCTATCTCTTCAAACTCGCAGCTGGTGGCCACGTCCAGGATGTCGTAGCCACGGTAGTGCAGATCGTTGCCGCTGAGGCCCACGGTGCACAGGGCGGTATTGCCGGCGGCGGTGCCGGAGAGGGCGACGGATTTCTTCGGCTTGAAGCCGGTGGTTTCGGGCAGGGCGCTCATCACATGTTTCCTCATTCAGTCCGTTGATGCGCCAGCCGCCAGCATAAGGCGGCCGGTCGCCGTCTTATTCCTTGGTCGACAAGTCCTGGGTGAACAGCCTGTCCAGGGTCTGCTCGTAGTGGTGGTAACCGAGAAAATCGTAGAGGGACTCCCGGGTCTGCATGGTGTCGACCACGGCGCGCTGGTGGCCGTCGCGGCGAAGCGTCTGATAAACATTGAGGGCGGCCTGGTTGGCGGCGCGGGCGGCGCTCAGGGGGTAGAGCACCATGTCGACGCCATGCAAGGCGAGCGCCTCCTTGTCAAACAGCTCGGTCTTGCCGAACTCGGTCATGTTGGCGAGGATGGGCACCCCGGCCGCCTGCTTGAAGCGATCGTACTGATCCAGCTCGGTGACCGCCTCGGCGAAGATCATGTCGGCACCGGCCTCCACATAGGCGGCGGCCCGCTCCAGGGCCGAGCCCAGTCCTTCCACCGCCAGGGCGTCGGTGCGGGCCATGATGACGAAGTGCTCGTCCTGGCGGGCATCCACCGCGGCCTTGATCCTGTCCACCATCTCCGAGACCGTGACCACCGCCTTGTTCGGCCTGTGACCGCAGCGCTTCTGGGCCACCTGATCTTCCATGTGGACGGCGGCCACACCGCCACGCTCGAAGGCGCGGATGGTGCGGGCGATGTTGAAGGCGCCCCCCCAGCCGGTGT
>ERZ724518.31-NODE-31-length-41209-cov-24.089517_pt1 | contig 41209 bp, 42 predicted proteins | sample MGYA00376051_ERZ724518 | MGnify/ENA primary metagenome ERZ724518 (study PRJEB28724, sample SAMN07190885) | wastewater metagenome | isolation source: influent of sewage treatment plant in Hong Hong | place: Hong Kong | collected 2016-03-17 ... | reverse complement strand
TTTTAAGCATAAATCAACAGTTGAAAAATATTAAAGTTATTAGTATTGATTTGGAGAAACAGAGAGTTGGGTTGAGTTTGAGATGAACAATAATTTAAACGATGAACAATTAACACACTATATTCATGAAATAATTATGCATTGCTTTGGTGCGGAAAAGTCTTTTCATGAACTTAACAAACTAATTAATCTTCAAGAATATAAGCAAAGTAGATATGTTTGGTTTGCCTTAAATTCATTTTTATCTCATTCTGCAATGGTTTCTAAATATTTATATCCTACTAATAAACTCAATTCTACGAGAGGCATTAAATTAAGAGAAATTCTAGAATTAGTAGAAAGCTCTGAACTAATATCAAGAGAAGCTAGAAATAATATTGAACATTTTGATGAAAGAATTGATAATTGGGTCAGCTTAGATACAAATAATATACTTGAGATAGTTCTAGAAAATAGAAAAGCATTTGAATTCATTAAAGGAAGAAAAAAAAGGGTTAAAAGACTTTTACTGAAAGAAGAACTAATTTTTATTTCAGAGAATAAAGATTCATCTCAATTGGAATTAGAGTTAAATCCGATACATAAAGAACTTTTAAAAATCAATAAAAAAGCCATAGAATGGCTAAAAAAGTTCTCTCCATATAATTTTATTTATCCCAAAATGTGAGCATTTTCAAAATAGCGTAAAGAAAAATTTATATAAATTCGTAAAGAAATTTGAACTGTTTGAGATGGAGGTACGGAGTCGAGTTTTCTCAAAGAGAGTGCAAGCACAGCAAATTTTAGAATTTCTGGGAGTGTTAAAAAATCTGTGTCAATCTGATAAAATAATATTAAGGATTGATATAGATGGAAGAAATAGAAAAACAACAATTTAATTTTAATGATGCAGTGCAGCAATTATTATCAGGTAAAAATATTAATGGTAAAGATGGAGTACTTGCCCCTTTAGTAAAACAACTAGTAGAAGCTGCGTTAGAAGCAGAACTAGATTCTCATATAACTCAAGATATATTTTCTGGAAATAAAAATAGAAAGAATGGAAAGACATCAGCTTAGAACGAACACAAAGTGTGAGAAAAACAATAAAATCAACAAGTGGTACATTTGAACTAGAAACTCCAAGAGATAGAGCTGGTTCATTTGAACCTCAAATTGTTAAGAAAAACCAAACTACAATATCAAATGAAATAGAAGAAAGAATACTTTCAATGTATGGCTTAGGATTAAGCTATAAAGATATAATAAAACATATTGAAGAAATCTATCAAATAGAATTATCAACTGCAACAATAAGTGCTATTACAGATAAGATTATAGATAAAGTAAAAGCTTGGCAAAGTAGACCTTTAGAAGCTATATATCCATTTGTTTGGCTAGATGCCATCCATTATAAAATCAAAGATGGGGGAAAGTATGTAACCAAAGCTGTTTACACAGTTCTTGGTATGGGAATTGATGGTAAAAAAGATATTTTAGGATTATATCTATCTCAAAGTGAGGGAGCTAATTTCTGGCTTTCAGTACTAACAGATTTAAATAATAGAGGATTAGAAGATATTCTAATTGCATCAGTTGATGGTCTTAAAGGCTTTCCTGAGGCTATTAAAACAATATTTCCTCAAACGGAAGTACAACTTTGTGTTGTTCATCAAATAAGGAATTCATTGAAGTATGTAGCCTCTAAAGATCAAAAAGAGTTTATGAGAGATTTAAAACTTGTTTATCAAGCTACTACAAAAGAATTAGCAGAAGATGAGCTTTTAAAACTAGATGAGAAATGGGGTAAGAAATATCCAATAGTGCTTCAATCTTGGCAAAATAAATGGGAGAATTTATCTTATTACTTTAAATATCCAACTGCAATTAGAAAGATACTGTACACAACAAATATTATAGAATCTGTTCATAGACAATTTAGAAAATTGACAAAAACAAAAGGTTCATTCCCAAATGAGAATTCCCTATTAAAATTACTATATATGGGAATTGAGAATGCAAAAGAAAAATGGACTCAATCTGTTCATAACTGGAGCTTAACAATCTCCCAACTTGCTATATTTTTCGAAGGGAGATTAGATAATTATTTAGAGTTGTAGCAAATGGGTATTTGTTACTTTAGGTGACTTGACACAGAATTTTTAACGGTCTCAACTAGAGAAAACCTCTAGTTTTTATCAAAACCCAGTAACCAAAAAATCAACCGCTCCAATAATCTCTTCTCTTCTATTTTTCAAAGAGCAAACTTTATTTCCTAAAATTTCCATAGGAATACTCGCAAGTTCAGCAGTTGATAAAATCACATTTATTTCATTTATAACAAATTTTGGATTTAAAAGATTGATTCCTTCTTTACTAACCACAAGAGGAATAACTACTCTTGAAGATAGATTTTTCAATATATCATTTTGAATATCCAATAAATATGGAATATTAGTTTTCGTTTTTTCATTTATATTTTCATATACATCAAATTGAGCCATCAAAAACTTCTCAATCCATCAGAAAATAGCCCATTTTGAGCAATTCTTTGATTATAAGAATCTATTGCTTCTTTATTTTCTTTTTCCCAATTTTGTATTTCATATTGTCTTATTAACTCTTCAAGAGTTTTTTCAACATTTGCAGAAATATTTATCTTATACTTTTTTGCTTTTTCAAGTAAATCAGAATTTATACTTATATTTGTAGCTTTTTTCTTTGCTTCTTTATTATATATTGTAGTCATGATATGCCTTTTTTATACACATAAATTATGTGTAAGTATAACATACATCATGAAAATAGTATCATTCAAAACAAATTGACTCCTATCAAGAAATTTTATTAACATATTGATTATACTTATCAACAAACAAAAAGGATAGATTATTATGGAATATACAGTAGTTCAAATCGTACATTTATTGTGTGCAATAATTTTTATAGGTTTTGTATTTGCAGATTTATTTGTACTTCCTGCTATGAAAAAAGTTTTAAATGAAGATGAACATCAAAAAGTAATGACCGCGATTTCTTCAAGAGCTAGAATGATTTTTCCACTTAGTCTTTTAACTCTTTTATTAAGTGGTGGTTATATGTTTGCGAAATATATAAATTCTGAACTTGGAGTTTTTAATTCAAATTTACAGTTACTTTTGATTTTAAAAGCTTTTTTAGCACTAATTATTGCCTCAGGGGTTGTTTATTCTTTAGCAAATAAAGTTCTTAAAAAAACACCTCATCCTATTATGAAGCACTTTCATAAATTTGTTTTAATTTTGGGAATTTTAATAGTGATTTCCGCAAAAGTTATGTTTATAGTTTAAGAACTAGAGAAAATCTCTAGTTTTTAAAAGCAATTGTATCAACTTCAACCAAAACATTTTTTGGTAAAGTCTTAACAGCAACTGTACTTCTTGCAGGTGCTGTTTCTGCGTTAAAATATTGCCCATAAACTTCATTGAAAGCTACAAAGTTATCCATATCTGATAAATAACAAGTAGTTTTTAGAACATTTTCAAAAGAACTTCCAGCTTGTTCTAAAACCGCTTTTAGATTTTCCATAACCTGAAATGTTTGCTCTTTTACTCCACCTTGAACTATTTCCATAGTTGTGGGGTCTAGTGCGATTTGCCCAGAAGTAAATATTAATTTATCAAAAGCTGTCGCTTGATTGTATGGTCCAATTGCTGATGGTGCTTTTGGCGTAGATATTATAGTTTTCATTCGTTTCCTTTATATTTATCATTTTTTGACATTATACAAACTTCTAACTTTCTATTGGGAAAAACAGTTCAAAATCTTTTTTAATATGACAAAGCGTCTCTTGATTTGCTCTTTTAAAACCTTTTGATGTAATAGCAGCAATTACAATTGCTTTTGAATAATCCAAAACTTCTTCATCATTTAAATATTCACTTACATCTACCCATTTTGCATCTATTACTTCATGACAATCTTGTATATTTATTTTAAAACTCATAGGAATTGCTGTGCATAAAATATATAAATTTGATTTATGAAATTGATGAGGATAAAAATGCCCCAAAGAGATAATAGATTCAAACTCCACAATAATTCCTGTTTCTTCAAAAACTTCTCGCTCAAGAGCTGTTGTAATCATCTCAGCATCATCAATATGACCGCCTGGAAGTTTATATCCAACTGTTGAAATTCTCTCCTTTATTACCAACAACTCATTTTTTTCATTTATTACAACTGCTCCAACACCTAAAGTATGATTTGAAGCGGTTGGAATTACAGAGTTTTCTTTTAATCTTTTTACTAGTAGAACATACTCCTCATCACAAGAGTGAAAAATAAATCCTTTTTTTGTTGCTATTGGAATAAAATCAGCTTTTTTTATATCAATATAAATCCAAATTAAATTTCTTTTATTTTTTACATTTTCAATCAAATATTCAAGACCATTCTGGAATTCTTGGATACTAGCAGGTAAATCTTTTGATTCTATAGTTATGCCATTATATGGATCAAGAATTGTTCTAAAACAGCCTATCTTTTCTAAACTTGTATTACTCATTTTTTTCCTTAAACATATTTAATCGGTAAATAAAAATCTAAATCAAAAAAACCATCTTCACTTAAAAAGTGATTCTTATGATAAATTGTATAAGATGGATTTGTAGTAGTTTCATAGCCACTATCAATCAACCAATAGTGATAAACCCATTGAATCAATTTTATCACATCTCCATATTTTCCACTTAATGAAAATTTCGCATAAATCCCCTTAGGAATAATTAAACTTGGAAGTGTGACATTTTTTAACTCATCATTTTTCAAAGAAACAATAGCGATATATTGGCACTCTTCAAGTGGTGTAATAATTGGATTATCATGATGAAGAGCAAGCTGTTTATACTCTTTTATCTCATTTGTATAAATCCATGTTTGAAGTTTTTGCCATGTTTGTTTTATACTCTTATCATACCCTTGATGTCTAATGTAATAACCTTTTATTTCAGGCATTTTTACAATGATTGGTTCAATATTTGAAAAATCTATAATTTCATTATTCGCTGAAATTTTTTCCACTATTTTATTTGAATACTCTTTATATCCACCATTTTTCCACTCTTTTGGAGTCGTATTAAACCTTTGTTTAAATGCCCTTAAAAATGAAGTTTGAGAACTATATCCTGTCATTTTTGATATATCTGTAATTGTTGAATATTTATTTGTTATCAAAAGATTTGATGCTTTTTGAAGTCGGATTGATTTTATACTTTCATAAATATTTTTTCCAAACTCATCTTTAAAAATTCTATGTAGATGAAATTTACTTACATTTAATTCTATACATAAATCATCAATATTGATATTTGTATCAATATATTTATAAACATAATTCATCACATCATTTGCGATTTTGGCTCTTTTTTCATAAGTACTTTTTTTCATATTTAATTATAGCATTTTTAGTAAATAAAATTAGCAAAAATAGATAGTTTTAAAAGCATTTTTAGTAAAGCATAAAAATCATTTTTGATGTATTCTTTCAAAAAATTAAAAGGATAAAAATTGAAAAGATCATTTATTAGAGAAATCCTTGAATCAATAGATGAAAATACAATCTCATTTGCAGGTGGACTCCCAAGTGAAAAATTGTTTCCAAGTGATGATTTAAAAACAGCAACATTGATGTTATTTGATAATCCAAAAGTATTTCAATATGGACTTAGTAATGGAATACCTGAACTAAGAGAAAAAATTGCTTCAAGATATACAAAAGAGGGATTTGCGACATTTAAAGAAAATATTTTAATAACAACAGGAAGCCAACAAGCTATGTATATTCTTGCAAAGTTTTATGAATCAAAAGATATTACAATAGAAGAACCATCTTATTTGGGAGCTATGAATATTTTTAGATTAAATCATTTAAAAATGCAAGGTATAAAACTTGAAAATGATGGAGTTGATTTAGAAGCTTTTGAAAAGAGTTTTAAACAAACAAAATTAGCTTATTTAATTCCTGATTTTCAAAATCCAAGTGCTACAACTTATAGTGATGAAAAAAGAGAAGAAATAGCAAAAATTGTAAAAAAAGAAAATGGAATTTTAATAGAAGATTCTCCATATAGTGAACTATTTTTTGATAAAAAAAATATAAGTATTAGTTCAAAACTTCCTAAAAATTCATTTCATTTGGGAAGTTTTTCAAAAACATTGGTTCCAAGTTTACGAATTGGTTGGATTAGAGCTGATGAAGAGTTAATAAAATCTTTGATGATTATAAAAGAGAGTATTGATTTACACTCATGTGGAATTTCACAATATATTTTAAACGAATATTTAAAAGATGAAGAAAAATATGAAAAACATCTTCAAAAGATTAGAGATGATTATAAACAAAAAGCAGATTTTTTTTGTGAACAGTTGGACAAATATTTACCAGAATTTAAATATAAAAAACCAAAAGGCGGAATGTTTTTATATGGAACTTTTGAAGAAGGAATTGATACTTTTGCTCTTGTAGAAAAATGTTTGAAGAAAAAAGTTGTTTATGTTCCAGGAAATCAGTTTTATATAGACAAGGTTCCAAATAGTGAAATTAGGTTTAACTACACGCACTCTACTTTTGAACAAATAGAAAAAGGGATAAAACTAATAAAAAGTTATTTATAAAAATCATAAAAAAGGCTTTAAGCCTTTTTTATATTAAAATTTATAAGAAGCGTAAAGTCTTGATCTATAACTTTCATCTGCCAATTTATCATAAGTTGCTAAGACAAAAGTAGTAGATAAGTTTTTATTAAAAGCATAAGTAGTAACAAAATCTGTTTCAGAAGCTCTTGGTGCATCTGCAGTTTTCCAAGAAGCATAAATTACATCAAAAGATAAATCTGTTGTAATATCATATCCAGTAGATAATTTATAAGCATCTGTATCAGCTGAATAAACTCCTCCATAAATCCAAGAAGCAGTATATAAATAATCTGCTCCATTTCCTAATCCACTTACAATTGATGCTTCATCGTCTATTGTACTATATGCCGCACCTAAAGATAATTTATCAAAATCTGCCATTAAATTTATAGCATAAGCTTTTCCATCCGAATTGGAAATTTGACCATTGTTTGTTTGATAAGTTTGAGTCTCAAGAGTATATGGTTTCCAGTTATAAGATGCCGTAGCATAAAATGCTTTTACGTTATCATCAATTGATGAAAATTGATTGATTTGGGCATATTGAGCTTCAAATGTTAAATTCTCTAAAGAATTATTTTTTACATATAAAGTATATGCTCCATCTCCTACTTGTTTAAATTCAGAAACTGCTTTAACATCATCTCCACCTGAAGCAATATCCGTTCTATATTGATGTTTATCAATATAAGCCGCTATTATTTTTGTATTTGATAAATCTGTATTTGATAATACAATACCTTCATAAGACTCTTTAAATATTCTTGAGCCAGAACCTTCTATTAATGGTGTCGAAATATACTGTCTACCAATTTTAGCAGTTGTATTAGCTTGTGTATATCCTAAGTAAGCCTCTGATAAAATAGTTCCTGATACATTTTGATCAGAATTATATGCAGTTGGTGCATTATCTAAATCATCAGCTGTCACAGTTGATGCTTGAAGAGTAACTCCTGCATTTAAACCATAAAAAGAAGCCGTTTTATAAGATAAATTACCTCCATTTGTCCAAATACTTACTTTTTTATCTGCAACTTCTTTTTGAAAATACTGAGATTTTATCTCTCCTGTTACCTTACCTTCTTCAAATGCACTAGCTAATGTTTCAATAGCAAACATCTGAGTACTTGCTAAAAATAAACTACTAATTACTCCTATTTTAACCGCTCTTTTCATAGTTCTCCTTTTATTAATTATAAAGCAAAGTTTAACATTCAAAAATGTGTTAATAGTGGGTATTTTTATTTTATAATGCTTTAGCTTTCTGTAATTTTTTATAATACCAAAAAGCTAAAAGCATAAGAGCAATTAAAATAATCACAATTATATATCTTAAATACTCTTTTATCAATCCTTCATTATCACCTAGGTAATAACCTAAAACAGCAAGAATAATAACCCAAATTCCAGCACCTAAACTTGTATATAAACTAAATACAAATAGATTCATTTTTGCAAGCCCTGCTGGTAATGAAATATATTGTCTAACAACAGGAATTAATCTTCCAGAAAAAGTAGAAATATGCCCATGTTTTTTAAAAAACTCTTCCATTCTAATGATAGTTTCTTCTTTTATAAAAAAATATTTACCATATTTTATTAAAAATTTTCTACCAAATTTAATAGCTAAATAGTAATTAAATAAAGAACCTGCTAGAGAACCTAATATTCCAAATAAAATTACTAAATACATATTCATTTCACCTTTATAAGCCAAATATCCAGCAGGAATCATTACAACTTCTGAAGGGAATGGGAAAAATGAACTTTCCAAAAACATCATTATAAAAATACCTGTATAACCTAAACTACCAACTGTTTCAACAATAAAATTTATTATATTTGTAAGCAAATTTTTCCTTTAGATTAATTTTTTCCATTTAGAAATTGAGTTATTAATTAGTTCAAAGATTTTCTCATTTGTAGGTTCTTGCTCATCAAAATAATCAGAAACAATTTTTAAAATGTAAAAATCTTTTATATTTTCTTTACAAATCTGAGAAAAGAATAAAGCTTGTTTATCAACAAGCAAAGTTTCTAGATTTTCATCAGTTTCAAGAGGTTTTTCAACAGTTGTAATATTAGCAAAGTTTAATCCACCAATAAATCTATTGGTACAAAAAAGTGTTCCAAGAGCAATCGAACCATCACTACAAGAAGCAATGCTTAAATCAAAGGCTTTAGAGATTGAATAATTTGTAAAAATATAATCTAACGACTTAACTATTAAATCTTTACTTACTCCAGAAATAATAAGTAAGATGTCATCGTTAGAATATACTCTATTTTCGTGAGAGTTTTCTAATTCTTTCAAATTAAAAAAATCAATAATCGGATTTGCTTCGATTATTGAGGTTGTGTGAATTAAAATTTTAGACATAAAATCAAACAAAAAGGCTCAAGCCTTGTTGTTTACTATCTTTTTAATTCTTTAATTCTTGCAGCTTTACCTTTTAATCCTCTTAAGAAGTGAAGTTTAGCTCTTCTTACTCTTCCTTTTCTTACTACATCAAAAGATTTTAAAGAATCAGAATATAATGGGAAAATTCTTTCAACACCAACAGAGTTAGCACCAATTTTTCTAACTGTAAAAGTTGCATCTACACCATTACCACTTCTAGCAATAACAATTCCTTCAAAAAGCTGAATTCTAACTTTTTCACCCTCTTTAATTTCAACACCAAGTTTTACAGTATCTCCTGCTTTAAACTGAGGGATAACTTTTGACGCAATTTGAGCTGCTTCAAAACTAGCAATATATCTATTTTTCATCGTTTTTCCTTATTAGGTCTATAATATTTTGTCTTACATTTGGACATCTGGATTTTTAAGTCGGAAATTTTACTATGGTTTCCCTTTAAGAATTCTTTAACAACACTTAAATTTTGGAAAATTTCAGGTTTTGTAAAAGATGGTGCTTCTAAAAGGTTGTTTTCGTAGCTCTCAACATCCAAAGAATCAGCATTCCCAAGTACACTTTCAACATTTCTTGAAATTGCATCAGCCATAACTAAAGATGGTAATTCTCCACCTGTTAATACAAATTCTCCTATAGAAAATACTTCATTTGCATATTTTTCTATAACTCTTTCATCAATCCCCTCATATCTTCCACTTACAAATACTATATTTTTTTTCTTTGCCAGTCGCTTCGCATCATTTTGTCTAAATGCTTTTGCAGCGGCTAAAGGGAAAATAATATAGGCTTCTTTATTTTTATTTTTTATTTCATCTAAACAATCAAACAATGGTTGACAAGTAAGAAGCATTCCTGCTCCTCCACCAACCATTTGTGCATCAACCTTTTTATGTTTATTAGTTGTAAAATCCCTGGGATTATAAAACTCATAAGATATAAAATTGGATTCAATTGCTCTTTTTAAAATAGAATCATGAAAATATGGCTCAATTAAATTTGGGAAAAGTGTTACAAATGTAAATTTCAAAATAAAATCTACCTTTTTTTGGGTGCAATAATACCATATTTATTTTTATTTACAATTAAGGATTATTGATTTACACTTCCCGCTCATTTTTATTAAGGATTTTAATTGAAATTATTAAATGGTTTTGGCAAAAAGTATTTTACCTTATCAGCAATTCAAGCCTATTCTATTGCGCCAAAATTACATGCCGTGATTACAACTTATAAAAATCATTTGACTACCAAATTAAAAATATCTATTAACGAGGAAGAGGAAGACTCTCCTTCAACTCTTCAAGAAAATCTACTATCTTGTTTTTTGCAAAATAAAAAACCATGTCATTGTGATTGTGTGTTTAAAAGAAAAACTGCATTAGCAGTAACTCTTTTCAAATTTATTCCAAGATGTCCATACTACACAACTCATTTTGCATTTAGAAGAACTGGCGTTCATCCACCTATTTTCTGATTAACCTCATAAACAAAAATCAAAACAAAAAATATTAATAGGATTAAGAATGCAAAAAAATTATGTAATAGGATTTCCAAGAATTGGAGAAAAAAGAGAACTTAAAAAAGTTTTAGAAAATTATTGGTCAAAGCAAATAGATTTTAATGAAGTAAAATTTGTTGCTGAAAATTTGAAAAAAAGGCATTGGAATTATCAAAAAGAAGCAAAAATAGATTTTATCTCTTCAAATGACTTTTCATATTATGACAATATGTTAGACACATCTATTTTATTAGGGGCAATTCCAAAAAGATTTGAAAACTTAAAAGATGAAGAACTTTATTTTGCAATGGCAAGAGGAAATGAAACTTGTGTTGCAATGGAAATGACTAAATGGTTTAATACAAATTATCACTACATTGTTCCAGAAATTTCAAAGAATACAAAATTCAAATTAAATAGTAAAAAAGTGATTGAAGAGTATAAAGAAGCTCTTGATTTAGGAATAAAAACAAAAATAAATCTAATTGGTGCAATTACATATTTAGGACTTTCAAAAAGTGTAGATAATAGTGATGCTTTTTTACATATTAATAACGTAGTTGAAGCCTATAAAGAGTTATTAAAAGAGATCTCAAAACTTGATGATGAGATTGTAGTTCAATTTGATGAGCCTTTATTTGTAAAAGATTTAGATTCTAAAGTTTTATCTTTAATCAAGCCGGTTTATGACGGATTATCAAGTGTTGCTTCAAATATAAAAATAGTTGTAACAACATATTTTGAACACTCAAATGAAGCTACAAAAATTTTAGTTAATACTCCAATTTGGGCATTAGGTTTAGATTTTATTTATGGAAATAAAAACTTTGAAAGCTTAGAATTTATCAAAAATTCGAATAAAGTTTTAATTGCAGGAATTATTGATGGAAGAAATATTTGGAAAAGTGACTTTCAAGAAAAAGTATCTCTTTTAAAAAAAATCTCAAAAGTTATAACAAAAGAAAATATTATTATTTCTACTTCATGCTCTTTATTACATGTTCCTTTTAGTTTAAAATATGAGGATAATTTAGATAAAGAGATTAAATCATGGTTGGCTTTTTCAAATGAAAAACTTCAAGAACTTTTACTAATTAGTAAATTGTTCTGCGATTTTAAATTAAATTTAGAAGAAATTTCAATTATTCGAAAAAATATTGAAGATAATAATCAAAGAAAAACCTCTTCAAAAATTCACAATCTAAAAATTCAAGAAGAAATAAAGAATCTTAAATTTTTTGAAAGAGTTGATAAATTTCAAGATAGAATAAAAGCTCAAAGAGAGTTTTTTAAATATGATTTTTTAACAACTACGACTATTGGTTCTTTTCCTCAAACACCACAAATTAGAGAAAATAGAAAAAAATATAAAGCAAATTTAATTTCAAAAGAGGAATATGAACTAGAAATTAAGAAATATATAGATGATTGTGTAGCTTTTCAAGATGAAATTGGATTGGATGTGTTAGTACATGGAGAACCAGAAAGAAATGATATGGTTGAGTATTTCGCAGAGTTAATGGATGGATTTGCTTTTACTCAAAATGCTTGGGTTCAATCTTATGGAAGCAGATGTGTAAAACCACCTTTAATTTATGGTGATGTAAATAGAGAAAATGCTATGACTGTTGAGTGGATAAAATATGCTCAAAGTAAAACCAAAAAAGTTATGAAAGGTATGTTAACAGGTCCTGTAACTATTTTAAATTGGTCTTTTGTAAGAGATGATATTTCAAAAAATGAAGTTGCAAAGCAGATTGCTTACGCTATTTGCAAAGAAATTGATGATTTACAAAATGCTGGAATTAAAATGATTCAAGTTGATGAAGCAGCATTTAAAGAAGGATATCCTTTAAGGATTGAAAATATAAAAAATTATGAAAAATGGGCCGTTGATAATTTTAAATTAAGTGTTAGTTCTGCAAAAATAAATACCCAAATTCATACACACATGTGCTATAGTGAATTTAATGCGATTATTAAAACGATCGAAGATATGGATGCAGATGTTATTTCAATAGAAACAGCACGAAGTGGAAATAGACTTTTAAGAATCTTTAAAGAAATAGCTTATAAACAAGAGATTGGTCCAGGAATTTATGATATTCATAGTCCAAGAGTTCCAAGCGTAGAAGAAATGGTAGAACAAATAAAAGCGTTAATTGAAGTTTTACCAAAAGAACAACTTTGGATTAATCCAGATTGCGGGCTGAAAACTAGGAAATGGGATGAAGTAAAGCAGAGTTTAAAAAATATGGTTAAAGCTGTAGCCATTGTAAAAAAGAATATAAACTAGAGCAAATGCTCTAGTTTAAGAATATGTTTTGTTATAACTTAATTATGATAAAACATATTTTTAGATAGAATTTAGGAATTATAAAATGAGAAAAGAAGCCATGATTACATTAAATGACATAAAAGAAGCAAAAAAAAGATTAACAGGAACAGTACTTACCACGCCATTGGTTAAAGCTCCTATTTTAAGCAAAGAACTGAATACTCAGGTTTATTTAAAAGAGGACAACCTACAACTAACAGGTAGCTTCAAAATTAGAGGAGCTTTTAATAGATTAGCTTCTATGGATGAAAAAACTAGGGGGAAAGGAGTAGTTGCAGCAAGTGCGGGTAATCATGCTCAAGGATTGGCTTATACAGCACAATATTTCGGATGCGAAGCGACTATTTTTATGCCTGAAGCAACTCCTTTAACAAAAATTAGCGGTGTAAAATCATATGGTGCAGATGTTGTACTAACTGGAGAAAATTTTGACGAAGCGTATGCAACGGCATTAAAATTTGCAACCGAAAATAATAAGGAATTTATTCATCCTTTTGCAGATGATGCAGTAATCGCAGGACAAGGAACTATTGCTTTAGAAATTTTAGACAAACTCGAAGATATGGAACATATAATTGTACCAATTGGTGGTGGTGGATTGATATCTGGAATAGCAATTGCAGCTAAAACTATAAATCCAAATATAAAAATTACAGGTGTAGTTTCAAGTGGGGCAAGAGGTATGAAAGAATCATTTGAAGCAAGAATGCCAATAGATTCGGATTCCGTAAAAACAATTGCTGATGGAATTGCTGTAAGAGATGTAACTCCAAAATTATTAGACATAATTTTGGAATATGTTGATGAAATAGTTGAAGTAAATGATAATGAAACAGCAAATGCTATTTTATTTTTATTAGAAAAGCATAAACTAATGGTTGAAGGTGCGGGTGCTGTTGCAACAGCTGCTATTATGCATAATAAAATACAAATTGAGCATGAAAAAATCTGTGCAATAGTAAGTGGTGGAAATATAGATGTAACAATGCTTTCTCTAATTATTGATAAAGGGCTTGTAAAATCATTTAGAAAAATGAATCTAATTGTAACACTTATGGACAAGCCAGGGGCATTAATGCATTTAACAGAGGTATTTTCTCAATGCTCTACAAATATTGTACAAATAGATTATGATAGAAACTCTGTAAAACTAGAGTTTGGAGAAGCACATGTTACAATTGCTCTTGAAACAAAAGGGGAAGAACATCAAAAACTAATAAGAGAAAATTTGAAACAAAACGGTTACAGATTCAAACAAATTTAATTTAATTTTTTATCTTTAGAAAGATTTTAGAAAATAAATATTATAATGTTTGCATAATTTAGTATGTAAAACAAAAAAAAGGAAGAAAATGGAAGGAAGACTATTTACCTTCTTGGGTGCAATTGGTGGGCATGGTCAAGAATGGATAATCTTATCGCACTATATTCTAGTGCTTGGTATTATTTTTTTAATTGCAAGAGCTGCAACTAGAAAATTACAGTTAGTTCCAACTGGTGCTCAAAATGTAATGGAAACATTTGTTGATGGTATCATTAAAATGGGAACTGATACTATGGGTGAGCAAAATGCAAGAACTTATATGCCTTTGATTGCATCTTTAGCTATTGTTATTTTTGTTAGTAATATGATGGGAGTAATTCCAGGATTTGAAGCTCCAACAAGTAACATCAACTTTACTTTATCTTTAGCTTTAATAGTTTTCGTTTATTATAACTATTTAGGTATTAAGAAAAATGGTTTTGTAACTTACTTCAAACATTTTATGGGACCAATGCCTGTGTTAGCACCATTAATGTTTCCTATAGAAATTATTTCTCATATATCAAGAATTGTTTCATTATCATTCAGACTTTTTGGATCAATTAGAGGAGATGATATGTTTCTAATGGTACTTTTAATGTTAGTACCATGGTTACTACCATTACCAGGATTTTTCCTATTAACTGCATTTGGTTTCTTACAAGCGTTTATTTTCAGTATATTAACTTATGTTTATATTGCTGGTTCTGTTATGATGGAACATGAAGAACACTAATTTTTAGTAATTCAAAATCAAAAGGGAGAAAGTTTTCGCTTTCTCCCTTTTTTTATAAATCAAGGATTTTAAAAATGATTAAATATTTAATAACTGATCCAAAATATTATACAAATGACGAAAAAAGATTTGAAGAAATTTTAATAAATGTTTTAAACAAACAACAAATTGATATTGTATGTTTTAGAGATAAAGAATCATCTAATTTTCAAGAAATAGCCAAAATATTTATTAAGACTTGTAAAGAAAAATATATAAAAAAGATTTTATTAAATGGTAATTATTTACTCGCAAATAAACTAAAGGCAACAGGAGTTCACCTCACCTCAACCCAATTTGATGATATTTCAAAAGCTAAAGAGTTAGGTTTGTATGTAATTATCTCTTGTCATACTTTTGAAGATATAGAAAAAGCTCTTGAAAATCAAGCCGATGCAGTTACATATTCCCCTATTTTTGAAACACCAAATAAAGGTACTCCAAAAGGAATAGAAGCTTTAAAAGAAGTTGTTGATAAATATCCTAACATAAATATTATCGCTCTTGGTGGAATTATAAATGATGAACAAATAAAAGAAATGTCAAAGACTAAAGCCTATGGAATTGCATCTATTAGATATTTTGTTTAAACCTCTGAAATAGAAACCTCATCCCTTTGTAAATAAATCAGATAAGAAAAAACATTTTGTGTTTTAAAAATATCTTTTATTGCTTTTTTATAATGGGCAACTTGAACCGTATGCTCTGCTGATTTTTCTTTTGTTGTTTTATAATCAATGATATAATAATTATTATCTTTGAAAAGCAATAAATCTATGATTTTTATCTCTTCTTTATAAACCAAAGATTGTTCAGTTATAAACTCTGAGTCTTTTAGCAAAGAGCTAAATTTTTCATTATTTACCAATAATAAGATTCTATTTTTTATATCAATAAAATCTTCATCAGCCAAAAAATTTGAATATCTTGTTTTTGCCAAATTCAAAGAATAATTTAAATTATCAACCGTGAAATCATTCATCATTTCCAAACAATAGTGTGTTGCAATTCCAAAATATTTAGCTTTTAGATAATCTTTTTCATACTCTTTTTCTTTTGAAATCTGTTTTTCTTGAGTTCCTAAATGCATAGGAATATAAGAGATTTTTTCTATCTTTTCATAGTTTTTAGCTAGATTTTGACTCTCTATAATAGTTCCAATTTGTATTGGTTTCATATTTAAAATATCAAAAACAGAAGATTTAGCTTTTTTAAAAACTATCATATTATTTTTAGCTCTTGTTAATGCCACATATAAAATATTTATTTCATCTTCCAAACTCAAAGCTTTTTCTTTAGACAAGGCTTTTTCATAATCTTTGTTATAGTTTTCATAACCTTTGATTTTATAAAAGATATTTTTTAACTCAACACTTTCATACTCAAACAGAAGTGAAGATTTATCAACATTTTTTCTTTTTATTCTATCAAGTAAAATTACAGTATTAAACTCTAAACCTTTTGATTTAAAGATTGTCAAAATCTGCAATCCAACTGATTCAGAATTTTCCATATTAGAATCTAGTTTGTCAATTTCATAAACAAAATCAACGATATTTGAAAATATAGAACTTACTTCAATAAGTTTTATTATATTTTCATCTATAATTTTTAATCTACTTGCTAACTCTTTTATAATCTCTTGAATTGATTTTTCTTTTAACTCTATATTTAAATCTAGCTCATTTAAAATAGCATTTCCTATTAGTGCATTTAGATTTCCTTTATAAATCTCTTCTTTAAAAAAGATGTATTTTATGGCATTTATCACAGCTTTTACATTTTGCTGATTTATAAGTTTTGAAGTCATTTCTGTTGAAATTTTCAAAGTTGGGAATTTCTCTTTTAAATAATAATATAGATTTAAAACATCAGCATTTGTGTAAGTCAAAATTGCAATATCATTTGAATTTACACCATCTTTTAAGAGTTGTTCTATTTTTGAAGCGATATTTTCAAACTTATCTTCTTCATCAAGTTGACTATCTTCAACAACCTCCACATATCCGCCTTTTGAAACTGACTCTTGTTCAAAATATTCATAATTTGGAATATTTAAAAAAAGTGAATTTACATAAGAGATTATATTTTCGCACGAGCGATAATTTGTATTTAAAACTTCAACTTCAAGAACTTTGTTTGTATTTGCCACATAATCAAAAAGTTCTCTTTTCCCACCACGAAATCTATAAATCGATTGTTTAGTATCACCTACATAAAAAAATGTTTTAAATTTTGTTTGATCCCCTGAAAGTATCTCTTTTATTAATGGCTCTAAAATTCTATATTGTAAAAGTGAAGTATCTTGGAACTCATCCATCAAGATATGTGAAAATGAAGAATCTAATCTAAAATATAAAAAATCTTTATCAATTTTTGTAGATAAAAGTTCATAAACTAAATTTGAAATATCATTAAATTCTAAATAGTTTTTATTTTTATTAAAAGTAAATTTAAACTCTTTAAACATCAAATAAAGTTCAAAAAGTTTGCTCAAACTATATCCAGCTCTTAATTTATAATAAATTGCAATTTGTTCTTTCAAACTAAAAAAGTGATTTTCCAAAATACCACTTGCACACTTTTTAAAATATGAATAATCGCTGAGAGTCTCTTTTTCAAGCCAAGTTCTTCCAAATAAATCATCAAAAGTTTCAAAATCAACTGCTTTAATAGCACTAGCACTTGCTCCACTACAATTTAAAATTTGTTCTTTTATTTTAAATGCAAACTCCAAAACATTACTTTTTTGTAAATCAATAAGTTTCGCGTCAATATTTACAATATCAACTGTTTCATTTTTCTCAAGTAAATTTTTAAACAACTCAAAAATAGAGTTAAATTTCTTTTTTTCATAATGTGAAAAATCAATCAAAGTTTCAAATTGAGTTGCATTAAGTGATTGTAAAAACTTCATACTTAAAGCTTCAATATCATCTTCTTTTATCTCAAAATCATCTGATATTCCAATATATCCACAAAATTCTCTAAGAATTTTATTTACAAATTTATCGATAGTAAAAATAGATAATGTAGCACTAGAAAAAGATTTTACTAAAAAATTCTTTTTGCCTAAAATATCTTCTTTAGATAAGCTAGATTGTTCAACTATTGCATTTAAATACGCTTCATTATCTCCTAAAGTCAAAAGCGTTTTATAGATTCTTTCACTCATTTCATTTGCAGCTTTATTTGTAAATGTAAGAGTTAAAATCTCATTTGGTTTTGCACCAAGAAGTAATAATGATATATATCGTACAGTTAGTGCAAAAGTCTTACCACTTCCTGCACTGGCTTTTAGGGCTAAGTATTTTTTCATGTTCTAATAATACTAAATTTTAAATTAATAAGATAGTTTTAGATATAATCGACCTTCAAAAAATCTCTTAGGATTATAAATATGCAAAAAAAACATCAAACCGTTCAGACCTTACTTGATGCAATACCTTATATCAAAAAATTTTTCGGAAAAACAATAGTAATTAAATATGGTGGTTCAGCTCAAACAAGTCCAGAACTAAAAGAAAAATTTGCTGAAGATATAGTTTTATTATCACTTTTAGGAATAAAACCTGTAATTGTTCATGGAGGAGGAGCAAGAATCACAGAACTTTTAACAAAACTAGACATTCCTTCACATTTTGTAGATGGTCACAGAGTTACTTGTGAAGAGAGTATGAGAGTTGTTGAAATGGTTTTAAGTGGAGAAATAAATAAAAATATAACTTCACTTCTTACACACCATGGTGCTAAAGCTATTGGAATTTCAGGAAAAGATTCATCTATGATAAATGCTGTTCCAAAAGATGGTGGGAAATTTGGCTATACGGGTGAAATTACAAAAGTAAATGGTGAAATGATAAATAACCTAATTAAAGAAGGATTTATTCCTGTTATTGCGCCAATTGGGGATAGTGCAGAACCAAATCATCCTGGATTTAACATAAATGCAGATGTTGCAGCATGTGAAATTGCAGTTGCAGTAAAAGCTCAAAAAGTTTTATTTTTAACTGATACAGTTGGTGTTTTAGATAAAGAGAAAAATTTAATTGCGTCATTAGACAAAGATAAAGTTGAAGCATATAAAAAAGATGGAACTATTGCTGGTGGAATGATTCCAAAAGTAGATTCTTGTATAGATGCTGTACACAATGGAGTAAATAAAGCTCATATTATTGATGGAAGAGTTGAACACTCTATTTTACTTGAGTTATTTACAAGTGAGGGAATTGGAACACAATTTATAAGAGTTGATAATCCAAATAATGGGATAGATATAGAAAAATTATTAAACGACTAAGAAGGAATATTATGAATTTTATAGAAACAAGAGGAAACGATGGTACAAAACCAATTGAAGTGCCATTCAGTGAAGCTATTTTAAATCCTAGCACTTCATTTGGAGGACTTTATGTTCCAAAACATTTACCAAAACTAGAAGAAAACTTTATTTTAAATCATATTAACTCTTCATATAAAGAACTTGCATATGACATTTTAGAAGCTTTTGAAATTGATATTGAAGAATCTGAAATAAATAAAGCATTAGCTTTATATGATAATTTTGATGATGTTTCAAATCCTTGCCCAGTGGTAAAGGTAAAAGATGATTTATTTGTACATGAACAATATCATGGACCAACAAGGGCTTTTAAAGATATGGCTTTACAACCATTTGGTTCAATTCTTTCTTCAATTGCAAAAAAAAGAGATGAAAAATATTTAATTCTTGCAGCAACTTCAGGAGATACAGGACCAGCAGCTTTAAATACTTTTAAAAATAAAGAAAATATTCAAGTTGCTTGTTTATATCCAGATGGTGGAACTAGTGATGTTCAAAGACTTCAGATGGTTTGTGAAGATGGGAAAAATTTAAAAGTTTTAGGAATAAAAGGAAATTTTGACGATGCACAAAATGCTCTAAAAAACCTTTTAGCTTCAAAAACCTTTAAAGAAGAGCTAGAAAAAGATAATATTAAGCTAAGTGCCGCAAATTCTGTGAATTTTGGAAGAATTATTTTTCAAATAATTTATCATTTTTGGTCATATATTCAATTATTAAAACAACAAGAGATCATAAATGGGGAAAAAATATACTTAGTTGTTCCATCTGGAAACTTTGGAAATGTACTAGGTGGATTTTATGCACTTCAAATGGGTGTTCCAATTGAAAAGTTATTAGTTGCTTCAAATGAAAACAATATTTTAACTCAATGGATAAATACAGGTATTTATGATATCAGAGGAAAAGAATTAAAGCTTACAAAGTCTCCTGCAATGGATATTTTAAAATCATCAAATATAGAAAGAGTCATATTTTCACTATTTGGAGCAAAAAGAACTAAAGAGTTAATGGAAGATTTAAATAACAACAATATCTTTACAATGAGTAATAATGAAACAAAAGAACTCCAAAAATATTTTTCAGCTATTTATTCAGATGATACTTTTGGAACACAAACTATTAAAGATTTTTTAGATGCGGGATATCTAATGGATCCACATACAGCAACTTGTATAAAAGCGTATATTGAGTTAAAAAAGAAACCTTTAAAAACTGTTATTTATTCAACAGCTGAATGGACAAAGTTTTCACCAACTGTTCTAAATGCATTAAATGAAAATAATATCCAATACCCAGATAAAAAAGCTTTGGAAGAGATTTCAAACAAATATAAAGTAACTTTACCAAATAGCATCAAAGATTTATTTCATTCTGAGATTAATCATCCATTAATTATTGAAAAAGAAAACATAGAAACTGAAATTATAAAATTTATTAGAAAATCATAAGATTTTCTAATAAATATCTCAGCACTTATACCTTATAAAATGTGTAATTTATTCACAAAAAATCCTATAAAAGATATCTCTTATGACTAAAGTCAATTCATTTTAAGAAATTTAGTACTATAATATAGACATTCTAAATTAAAAAAAAGGAAGCCAAATATGTCTAAAGAAACAAATAGACGAGATTTCATTGGTTATTCATTTGCTGCAGTTGCTGCAGTAGGTGGTGCTGCGTCGCTTGTTGGTATGAAGCAAGCTTGGGATCCACTTCCAAGTGTACTTGCTGGTGGATTTACTGAAATTAACTTAGCAGCTATAAAAGCTGGTGAGCCAGAAACTTTCACGTGGAGAGGAAAACCTATTTTCGTTTTAAAGAAAACTGCTGCAATGGAAAATAGTACTAGAGATTTAGTAGTTGGTACAGATAGATTTACTGTTGCTATTGGTCTTTGTACTCACTTAGGTTGTATTCCAGCATGGAAAAAAGATACATGGAAGTGTGCATGTCATGGAGGAGAGTTTAATCCTAGTGCAAAACAAACATTTGGACCACCTCCAAGACCTCTTGATTTACCTCCATTTAGTGTAAAAGGGACTTCTATCGTTTTAGGTGAAGAAGGTCCAGAGTATAAAACTATTGCTGAAACATTAAAAGCTTAAGGAGTTATGAATGGCAAAATTTGAAAAAGCTAACTCTGTTGGGGAATGGTTAGACCAAAGATTAAATCTAACTACTTTCAACAAAGTTATGATGACTGAATATTGGATTCCAAAAGATATTAACTTCTTATGGGCAATGGGTGTTTTATTAGCTACTACTTTTGGTATTCTAATAATTTCTGGTATTTTCTTAATGATGTACTACAAACCAGATGTTAATTTAGCATTTGATTCTGTTAACTATACAATTATGCAAGAAGTTGCATTTGGTTGGCTATTTAGACATATACATGGTGTTGCGGCATCTGTTGTTTTCTTGGTTATTTATATTCACATGTTTACAGGTATCTATTATGGTTCTTATAAACAAGGTAGAGAGATGATTTGGATTTCAGGTATGTTACTATTTATGACATTTTCTGCTGCTGGATTCTCTGGATATATGTTACCTTGGGGACAAATGTCTTACTGGGCTGCAATGGTTATTACTAACTTATTTGGTGGAGTTCCTGTTATTGGTGATGCACTTGTTGTATGGATTAGAGGAGACTTTAACGTTGCTGATGCTACATTAACAAGATTCTTTATGTTACACGTATTCTTATTACCTATTACTATTATGGGAATTATTGGTTTACACTTCTATACTTTAAGAATTCCTCATGTTAATAATCAAATCTCTGAAGAATTAGATTTTGATGCCGAAGCTGAAAAATATTTAGCAGGAAATAAAAAAGAATCAAAAGTTATTCCTTTCTGGCCTGTATTTATTTCAAAAGATTTAGCTGTATTAGGTGTTTTCTTAATTTTCTATTTCTATTTAGTATTCTTCCATTATAATTTTGCTATGGATCCAGTTAACTTTGATCCTGCTGATAATATGGTTACTCCTGCACATATTTATCCTGAGTGGTATTTTTTATGGTCATATGAAGTATTAAGAGGTTTCTTCTTTGATATCGCTGGATTTAAAGCATTTGATATTGGTTTAATTGCATTCGCATTTGCAAATGGTATTTTCTTAGTATTGCCATGGTTAGACAGAGATCCAAAAATCTTACCAGCACATAAAAGACCTGTATTTTTTGTATGGTTCTGGCTATTAATGATTGATTTAATTGTATTAACAGTTTATGGTAAATTACCTCCAACAGGAGCAAATGCATGGGTTGGATTCTTTGCTGCTCTTACTTTTATTTTATTATTTATTGTACTTCCAATTGTTACTAAAATTGATGCTAAAAAAAGGGGAACACTATGAGAGAATTAAAAATATTAGCAGTAGTAGTTGCTTTAACGCTAATTACTTACTGGGGAGTTGAACCATTCGCTCACTCTCAAATGCATCCTCATGTTGCTCCTGCAGATTTCAAATTTACAGATCTACAAGAAGATATTAAAGATATTAAAGCATTACAGGGTGATGTTTCGAATGGTGAAACATTAGCTGGTGCAAACTGTACAGCTTGTCACTCTATTGAAGCAAAAGGTTTTCCTAAAACTATGGACAATGCGAGTTCAGCTGCTGCATATGGAGTTACTCCTCCTGACTTAAGTAATGCAGGAAAACTTTATGATGCTGATTATTTAGCTGCATTTATTAAAAATCCTGCTAAAGCTGGTAAAGTTGAGCATAAGTTTGTAGATGGAAAATCGCATCCAATGCCAGGATATGATTGGATGCAACCACAAGAAATAGCTGATATAGTAGCTTTCTTAAAATCAATTGCTCCAAAAGAAATGACAAATAAAGAAGTATTTGCTGATGCTTGTCAAAGATGTCATGCGATTAAGTATGCTGATATGAAAGGTGGTTCTATGGCTGCGTTTACTCCAAATACTGAAATAAAACAGTATATGGGGAAATTACCGCCTGATTTATCTCAATATATTAGAAGTAGAGGTCACGAATATTTAGAAACATTTATTAATAACCCTCAAAAACACCTTGAAGGTACTGCAATGCCTAGAGTTGGATTAAATGAAGAATCACAAGCTCAAGTTATTACTTATTTAGAAGAAGTTGGTGATAGTAAAAAAGTTCAAAGAGAAGAATTGGGACCTAAATTCTTAATCTATCTTGTTATTTTTGCAATATTTGGTTTCTTATGGAAAGCAAGTAAATGGAGAGATGTTCACTAAGAACATCTCTATTATAAAAAAAGGGGCTAGATAATTCTAGCCCCTTTTTTATTTTTTAAAATTATCTTTCAGATTATAATTTTAGAACTTGCAGCAATTATAGCCGTTTCAGAACGAAGTATTAAATTGGAATTAAATCCCACAACAAAATCTTTATTAAAGATTTCTCTCTCATTCTTAGAAAACCCACCTTCACAACCAATAACTAAAGTTTTAATTTCATCTTTCTTATTATCAATACAAACGGTAGAAAAATCTAAAAAATAAGTATCACTATTTTCTCTTAGGAATTGTTCTAAATTTTTACAAATTTCTAATTTCATAATATTTGAACGCCCACACTGAGAAGAAGAATTAATTAAAATTTTCTCTAATTTTTCAATATTTATTTTGAAATTCTTTTGAGAATACTCAGCATAAATAAATGTAATTTTTTCAATTCCCATTTCATTTAATGACGCAATATATTTTTCTATTATTTTTGGGTCAATAATACACCAACCTAAATGTAATTTTTTCTTATTTAAAACTATTTTTTCTTCACATAAAATTAAATTCAGAATAGCTTTTTTTTTATCTATAAAATCAATTCTATATAAATAAATATTATTATCTTTTAGGTTTCTAAAATATATTTCATCATCAATTTTATGCCTTCTAGCTTTTATTAGATAATTATAAACTTCATCTTTTATTTCTAAAATATTAGTTCCACAAAATTCATCGTAAGTAAATTGCATTATAATACCTTACTAATAATATAAACTGCAATTATTACAGAAATTTCAATTATATAAATCTTTTTTGCATAAGCAAAAAACTCATTTTGTAACTCTAATTGATCATGTTTAATAATTCTCATCTTTTTATATCTTTTAATTTCAATAACTAATAAAAATATAGATGCGGGAATCATTAAAGCTATTGTAAAATTAAAAGTTTGTGCATAAAAAGCAACTATTATTCCTGTATAAATTACTATTGCATTTGTTAAATGATATAAAGGTGTCATAAACTTCAATCGTTTTGCTAAAACAATAAACTCTTTTTCTCTAAATACGGAATATAGATTAAATAACATTAGGCTTAAGAAAAAATATATCGTATAAATGTGTATTTGAACTACACTTTGCATTAATTCCATTCTTGTTTATCTCACTTTTAAAAAATTTTGGTATTATATCCAACTTGTCATAAGTTTTTATTTTAACTACAAAAGGAATAATATGGCTATTAGCATAGAAACAGCTATAGAAATTATTTCAAATTTAACACTTAATTTAAATTTTGAAATTGTCCCGATAGAAAATGCAACTAGTAGAATTTCTGCTCAAGAAATATTTGCAACGAGTTTTCTACCTAAGTTTAACAATTCAGCAATGGATGGTTATGCAATAATTTATGAAGATAAAAATAATAAATTGAAAATAATCGACACTATTTTTGCTGGAGATAACAATAATATATTATTAGAAAAGAATTCTTGTATAAAAATCATGACTGGAGCAAAAATTCCAGAAAATACTACAGCAATTATCCCAAAAGAAGATATTCAAGAACTTAATGATAATAAAATTAAGATTTTAGGAAATGTTAAAGAATTTCAACATATAAGATATATTGGTGAAGATATAAAACAAAATGAACTTTTAATAAATATTGGTGATGAAATTAATTTTTCAAAAATAACTTTACTTGCAAGTCAAGGAATTTCTCATATTAAAGTCTACAAAAAACCAAAAGTTGTAATTTTTGCAAGTGGAGAAGAATTGAAACTTCATTATGAAAAAATAGAATCTTTTCAAATTTATAATTCCAATACACCAACATTTATAGCTAGAACAAAAGAATTAGGTTGTGAAGTTACATTTATTGGTCAAGCAAAAGATACTATTGAAGCAATAAAAGAGTTAATTAATAACTCACTTGATGCAAATTTAATAATTACTTCAGGCGGTGTTTCAGTGGGAGATGCTGATTTTACAAAAGAAGCATTTTATGAATTAGGATTTGAAACACTTTTTGATGGTATAAATGTAAAACCAGGGAAACCAACTGTTTTTGGAAAAATTAAAAATACATATATTCTAAATCTTCCAGGAAATCCTCTTGCCTCTGCATTAATATTTGAAATGTTTGGGAAGATTCTAATTCAAAAATTTATTGGTTCAAGAAATATATATTCAAATTATATTTTAGGAAAATTAAAAGAGCCTTTTTTTACAAAAAAAGGTAAAACAACATTGATTCCAGGATTTTTTGATGGAGAATATTTTGAAGTTTCACAAAAAAGATCACCTGGAATGGTTTCAGTTTTAAACTCTTGCAATTCAATGATTTGTATAGATAATGAAGTTGAGAAATTAGAAAAAGATAGTTTAATAAAAATATTACCAATAAATTGGAAATTCTTTAGCGATATAAAAAAGGACTTTTTAACACATGAGTAACATCTCAACAAAAAAAGCAATATGTATTTTAAGTGGTGGAATGGATTCTACCTTAGCTTCATATATGGCAAAAAATGATGAATATGAAATAATTGCTGTTCATTTTAATTATGGGCAAAGAACACAAGATAGAGAATTAAAAGCATTTAGAGATATTTGTGATGATTTAAAAATTTTAGAAAAATATGAAATCGATATTCCTTTTTTCACACAAATTGGAGCAAGTGCTTTAACAGACAAAACAATAGATGTTCCAACGGGTGGAATTGAAGCTGGAGTTCCTATAACTTATGTTCCATTTAGAAATGGAATTTTTCTTTCAATTACGGCTGCAATTGCAGAAAAAGAAGGAGCAACTGCAATGTATATAGGTGTTGTTCAAGAAGATAGTTCAGGATATCCTGATTGTACAGATCAATTTATACAAGATATTACAAAAGCAATTAATCAAGGTACAAAAGAAGAAACAAAAATTGAGATTATCACTCCTTTAGTTCACCTAACAAAAGCACAAATTGTCGAAGAAGCAATAAAATTAAATGTTCCATTAGAACACACTTGGTCTTGCTATAAAGAAGAAGAAGTCGCTTGTGGAGTTTGTGATTCTTGTAGATTAAGATTAAATGGATTTAAAATAGCTGGTGTTAAAGACCCTATTCCTTATAAGGTTTTATAATGCATTGGAAAATATCAAAAGAGTTTGAGTTTTGTTATGGACATAGAGTTTGGTCACAAACTTTAGATACTGAATTTTCATTAGATGGATGTTTAAAATGCAGACATTTACATGGTCATCAAGGAAAAATTTTAGTTTATTTAGAAGCTAATGAACTAAAAGATGGAATGGTTACAGATTTTAAACACTTAAATTGGTTTAAACAATTTATTGATGATGTTCTTGACCATAAATTTGTTTTAGATATAAATGACCCATTGTTTTCAACATTACTTCCTCAAGTAAATAAAAATGAATTAATTAAATTTGATGAAAACTATTATTTAGTAAATTTAACAAAATTCAAAGATGATGAAGTTCACATAAAAGAGCTTTATGAGGGTTATGTTTTAGTTGATTTTGTACCAACGAGTGAAAATTTATCAGCTTGGTTTTTAAAAATTGTTCAAAAAAAGATGGATAAAATAAATATAAAAGTTTCACATGTGGAATTTTTAGAAACTCCAAAAAGTAGAAGTACATTTTATGCTTGAAATTAATGAAATCTTCGGTCCAACAATTCAGGGTGAAGGAAAACTTGTAGGAACTCCTTCTATTTTTATTAGATTTGGAAAATGTAATTTTAAATGTGAAGGTTTCGCTGTTGAATATGAAACACCAAGTGGAGTTAAAAAATGTGCTTGTGATTCATATTACGCTGTTGATACAGAATTTAAAGATACATGGACAAAATATAAATCTTATGATGAAATTGTAAATGAAGTTGATGTTTTACTTTCAAAATATCCAAATAACTACAAAATTGATATTGTAATTACTGGTGGAGAACCCCTACTTTATTGGAATAAAGAAGAATTCCAAAAACTTTTAAAACATTACATTGAAAATGAACATAAAGTTACAATTGAAACAAATGCTTCATTAAATTTAAATTTTGAATTTGATTATCAAAAAAAGATTTTATTCTCAATGAGCGTAAAACTTAGTAATTCACTTGAACCTTTGAAAAAAAGAGTAAATAAAGAGACTTTAACAAAAATTCTAACAAATACAAAAGAATCATATTTAAAATTTGTAATTGGAAAAGATTTTTTAAATGATGCAAAAACAGAGATAAATTCAATTTTAGAAGATATTCCAAAATGTGAAGTTTATCTTATGCCACTTGGTGATACAGCAGATGAAATAAATAAAAATTGTGAAAAAGTAATCAATATGGCAATAGAAAATGGTTTTAAATATTGCGATAGATTACATATTAGAGTTTGGAATAATAAAAGAGGCGTTTAATTTTCAAATGCTTTTATTATAAAAGTGTTGATATAATAAACAATTAATGTAAAAATTTAAAAAGGATATAAATGAAATTTACAGGTTCTAATGTATTAATTACAGGTGCAAGTAAAGGAATCGGAGCTCAAATTGCAAAAACTTTAGCTAGTTTTGGATTAAAAGTTTGGATTAATTATAGAAGTGGCGCAGAAGCTGCTGAAGCTATAAAAGAAGAGATTGAAAAAGCTGGTGGGAAAGCTGCAATTATTAAAGCAGATGTTACAAATGAAGAAGAATTCACAGAAGCTATAAAAACAATTATTGACGCTGATGGTGAATTAGCTTATTTAGTAAATAATGCTGGTATTACTAAAGATAAATTAGCTTTAAGAATGAGTGTTGCTGATTTTAATGATGTAATAAATGCAAACTTAACATCTTCATTTATTGGATGTAGAGAAGCTTTAAAAGTTATGAGTAAAAAAAGATTTGGTTCAGTTGTAAATATCTCTTCAATTGTTGGAGAAATGGGAAATGCTGGTCAAACTAACTATTCAGCTTCAAAAGGCGGATTGAATGCAATGACTAAATCATTTGCAAAAGAAGCTGCTTCAAGAGGAATTAGATATAACGCAGTAACTCCTGGATTTATTCAAACAGATATGACACATGAATTAAAAGCTGAAGTAAAAGCTGAATATGAAAAAAACATTCCCCTTTCAAGATTTGGAAACCCAAGTGAAATTGCTGATGCAGTAGCATTTTTATTAAGTGACCATGCTTCTTACATTACAGGTGAAATATTAAAAGTTAATGGTGGATTATACGTTTAATATAGTCTTAAAAAGTTTAAATATATAATTCAAAAGAGTTTTTAAAAACTTTTTTGTTATAATACAAAGATAATTTTATAAAAGGAAATAAATATGGCATTATTAGATGACGTAAAAGCAGTAGTTGTTGAGCAATTAGATTGTGATCCAGCAGAAGTAAAAGAAGATTCAAAATTCATTGAAGATTTAGGTGCAGATTCGTTAGATGTAGTTGAGTTAGTTATGGCTTTAGAAGAGAAATTTGATATCGAAATCCCTGATGAAGATGCTGAAAAAATCCTAACAGTTGCGGATGCTATAAATTACATTGAAAATAACGCGTAATTTAAACACTATTAAATAGAAGATTTATTCTTCTATTTATTTTATATTTAAACTATTGAGTTTTTTTGTAAAAATTGAATAATTCAAATAATTAACATGGAGCATATTTAAATGAGAAGAGTTGTTGTAACAGGTATAGGTACTATTAATTCTACAGGACATAACGTAAAGGATTCATTCGATGCAGTCGTAAATGGTGTTTGTGGTATTGATACTATAACACTATTTGATGCAAGTGATTTTTCAGTACAAATTGCTGGTGAGGTTAAGGACTTTAATCCTGAAACAGTAATGGATAAAAAAGAGGTAAAAAAGGCTGATAGGTTTATTCAACTAGGTATAAAAGCTGCACTTGAAGCAATGATTGATTCGGGTTACGTAACACAAGAGGATAAAAAAGTTGATGCTACTATTGCTAATAGATTTGGAATTATTTCGGGATCTGGAATAGGTGGTTTGTCAACTATTGAAAAGAACTCTATAGTTTGTGAAACTAAAGGCTCAAGAAAAATTTCACCATTTTTTATTCCTTCATCATTAGCAAATATGTTAAGTGGATTCATTTCTATTGAACATAATTTAAAAGGACCTAGCTTGTCTTGCGTAACTGCTTGTGCTGCTTCAACTCATGCAATTTGTGATGCAGCTAAAACAATTATGATTGGAGGAGCAGATAGAATTCTAGTAGTTGGTGCAGAATCAGCTGTTTGTCCTGCTGGAGTTGGTGGGTTTGCCGCAATGAAAGCTTTGGCCGTAAGAAATGATGAGCCAAAAAAAGCGTCTAGACCCTTTGATACAGATAGAAATGGTTTTGTTATGGGAGAAGGTGCTGGTGCTTTAGTTATTGAAGATTTAGAAACAGCACTTGAAAGAGGTGCTAAAATTTATGCCGAAATTATTGGATTTGGTGAATCAGGAGATGCAAATCATATCACTTCTCCTGTTATGGATGGTCCATTAAGAGCAATGCAAGCAGCACTTGATATGGCAAAAAGAATTACTGGTGAGTATCCAAAAATTGATTATATCAATGCACATGGAACATCAACTCCTGTTGGAGATAAAAACGAGACTGCCGCAATAAAAGCATTATTCAATGGAAAAGAAAACTGTCCTCTTGTTTCTTCTACAAAAGGGCAGATTGGTCATTGTTTAGGAGCAGCTGGAGCAATCGAGGCTATTTTTGCAATAAAAGCATTAAATGAAGGAATTGTTCCTCCAACTATTAATATTGAAAATCAAGACCCAGAATGTGATTTAGATTATGTTGCAAATATTGCAAGAAAAGCCGAATTAACGACTGTAATGAGTAATAATTTTGGTTTTGGTGGAACAAATGGTTCTGTTATTTTTAAGAAATACACAAAATAATTTAAAATAAACCTAACTTTAAAGGAGCTAATTAAAAATTAGCTCTTTTTTTTTTAAAGGGAAAAAATTGGCAACTTACTTAGAATTTGAAGATAAAATCAAAAAAATTGAAGAAGATATAATAATAGCTAAAACAAAAGCAGATGAACATGCTGTTGAAATTTTAGAAAAGAAATTAGAAAAAGAAGTTGAAAAAACTTTTAAAAATCTAAGTGATTATCAAAAACTTCAACTTGCACGCCATCCAGATAGACCTTATTCATTAGACTATATAAATGGTTTATTAACTAATGCTTATGAAATTCATGGAGATAGACACTACGTAGATGACCATGCCATTGTTTGTTATTTAGGATATATTGGTACGCAAAAAGTTTTAGTAATTGGAGAACAAAAAGGAAGAGGAACAAAAGATAAGCTTTACAGAAACTTTGGAATGCCAAGCCCAGAAGGATATAGAAAAGCTTTGAGAGCTGCTAAAATGGCGGATAAGTTCCAAATTCCTATTTTAATGCTAGTTGATACTCCAGGTGCATATCCAGGAATTGGGGCAGAAGAAAGAAATCAAAGTGAAGCAATAGCAAGAAATCTTTATGAATTTGCAGATTTAACAACTCCAACTGTCTCTGTTGTTATCGGGGAAGGTGGAAGCGGAGGAGCCTTAGCTATTTCCGTTGCAGATAAACTAGCTATGATGAGATATTCTGTATATGCCGTTATCTCTCCTGAGGGATGCAGTGCCATTTTGTGGAATGACTCAACAAAAGTTGAAACTGCTGCAAATGCATTAAAAATTACAGCCGAGAATTTAAAAGAATTGAACTTAATTGATGATGTTATAAATGAACCTTTAATCGGGGCACACAGACAAAAAGAATTAGCAATTTTAGCTCTAAAAGAGTATTTTTTAACTTCAGTTGATGAATTAAAAAAATTGACTCCTGAAAAAAGATTAGAAAAAAAATATAAGAAAATTATGAATCTTGGTTCTTTTTTAGAAAAATAAGTATATTTTAAACAAGAAGATGAAACTTCTTGTTATCTTACTAATTTACCTACAGGTTCTCCTCCTATTAAATGAAAATGCAAATGGTGTACTTCTTGTCCGCCATCTTCACCAATATTTGTAATCAATCTATAACCACTATCTTTAACATTTAATTTTGAAGCAACTTTATGAATAAATTCTGTCATACTAGCCATTATTTTGGGAGGTATAACATCAAATGAATCATAATGTTCTTTAGGGATAATTAAAACATGAATTTTTCTAGTTGGATTAATATCATTAAATGCTAAAAAATTTTCATCTTCTAATATAGTCTGATTTGGTATCTCACCTTTTACAATTTTACAGAATATACACATTATTTTTCCTTGAAATTAAATAGTAAAATATTATAACCAAACTCTAATAAATCTTTAAGTATAATCCCAGAAATACTGATATAAATAATTTAAACCTGAAATAATTATTTACAAATTTAGGGAGAAAAAAGTGACACAGTGGATTGAAAAAATTACCAATGCAGAATCACTTGAAGAGTTAGAAAATCTTAGGATTGATACTTTAGGAAAAAAAGGTATCTTGACTTTAGAATTTGCTAAAATGAAAAGTGTTCCAAACGAAGAAAAAAAATCTTTTGCTGAAAATTTAAATAAAAATAAAACTTTAATAACAGAGGCGCTAGAGTCAAAAAAAGAGATTTTAGATAAAGAGGCTTTGAATAAAAAGCTAGAAAATGAAAAAATAGATGTAACTAGATTTAATAATGAACTTTCATCTGGAGCAACACATCCTGTCGTTGAAACTATGGATAGAATTATTAAGTATTTCCAGAACTTAAATTTTGCTGTTGAAGAAGGACCTCTTGTTGAAGATGATTTTCACAACTTTGAAGCACTAAACCTTCCTAAATATCATCCTGCACGAGATATGCAAGATACATTCTATAATAAAGACTATACTTTATTAAGAACTCACACTTCTCCTGTTCAAATAAGAACAATGATAAATCAAAAAACTCCAATTAGAATGATAGCACCAGGAACTGTATTTAGAAGAGACTTTGATATTACGCATACACCAATGTTTCATCAAATTGAGGCTTTAGTTGTTGATGAAGCTGATAAAGTTTCATTTGCAAATTTAAAACATATTTTAGTTGAATTCTTACAACACATGTTTGGAGATGTTGAAGTAAGATTTAGACCATCGTTTTTCCCATTCACTGAACCCTCAGCTGAAGTTGATATCTCTTGTGTATTTTGTAAAGGAAGTGGTTGTAGAGTATGCTCACAAACAGGATGGCTTGAAGTTTTAGGTTGTGGAGTTGTAGATGAAAATGTATTTAAAGCAGTTGGCTACAAAAACAAATCAGGATATGCTTTTGGATTAGGTGTTGAACGATTTGCAATGCTAATTCATAATATTGGAGATTTAAGATCACTATTTGAAAGTGATACAAGATTATTAGGACAGTTCAAATGATTATTACAAGAAGTTGGTTAGAAGAGTTTATTGATATTTCAAAAATATCAACAGATGAAATTTGTAAAACTCTAAATTCTATTGGTCTTGAAGTAGATAGTGTTGAAAAAATTTCTATTGTACCAAAAGTTTTACTTGGTAAAGTTTTGCAAAAAGAAAAACATCCTGATGCAGATAAATTAAATATTTGCCAAGTAGACTTAGGGGATAGGCAAGTACAAATTGTTTGTGGTGCAAAAAATGTTGATGAGGGTCAGTTTGTACCTGTTGCAACTGTAGGTTGCGATATGGGTAATAATTTTATAATCAAAGAAGCAAAACTTAGAGGCGTTGAGTCAAATGGAATGATTTGTTCTTCAACTGAACTTGGAATTGCTAAACTAAATGATGGAATATTAATTCTAGACAATTCCATTGGTGATTTAATTTTAGGAAAAGAATTAAGAGAATATAAAAAATTAAATGATGAAATTATTGAAGTTGAATTAACACCAAATAGAGGTGATTGTTTGAGTATAAACGGAATTGCTAGAGAATTAAGTGCTTATTATAATATCCCTATGATTGAATCTGAAAAACAAGTAGTTCACAATAATTTAGGGATAGGTCAAGTTTTAGAAATAGAGTGTGATAGTCATATTGACTCATCATTATCCTTCAAAGCTGTTGATTTCACAAATTTTAAATTAAGTATTTTACATAAATTGCGAACTGCTATTATCGGTAAATATCAAGAAAATAATGATGTAAAAAATGTTTTAAATTATGTTATTCATTCAACAGGTGTAATTTTAAATGCTTATTCAAAAGAAAAAACTATAAAAAATAATAATCTTGGAATTTTAAATATAAAAAAAGACAGCCAAGGGTTTGACATTGCTTGTGGAACAGAAGTATTAAGTAAAATATGTGTGGAACATAAAGAAATAGATACAAATGATACAAATTTTATAGTTGAGGCTTCTTATATTAATCCTGAATTATTATCAAAAAAAGTTTTTGATACAAAAGTAAAAACAGGTGATGTTTATTATAAAGCATCAAGAGGTAGTGAGCCAGATATTGATTATGGGATAGACTATTTTTGCAATTTTGTTTCTAAATTTGGAGCTACAATTTATAGAGGAACAGAAACATTTATTGAAGATAAAGAAAAATTAACTTTAGATGCAAGTGTTAAAAAAATAAATTCAATTATAGGTCAAGAAATTCCAAAAATTGAAATAGAAAGAATTTTGAGTTCATTAGGATTTGAAGTAAAAGATACTATAGATAATGTTTTAGTTGTAAAGGTACCTCATTATAGACATGATATAAAAAATATTGCTGATATTACAGAGGAGATTGTAAGGATTATTGGAATTGATAATATTATCGCAAAGCCTCTACAAATCGATGAAGTAAATAGAGTTAATAAAACATCAAATGACTTAATTAAAAAGAATAGATTAAGATTTAAAGCAATTGAAAATGGTTTTTATGAAACATTAACTTATGTTTTCTGTTCAAAAGAAAACTTAGAAAAATATGGTTTTAAAACAGTTAAAGATGAATTAGAATTAATAAATCCAATCGTTAAAGAATTGAATACATATAGAACAACTATGCTCTTAAATCTTGTCGAAGCTTGTGCAAATAACTTTAAAGTTGGTTCTCGTTCAACTGCATTTTTTGAGATTGGAACAATTTTTGATGAAAATAGAGAAGAAAGCAAAAAAATCTCATTTATTCAAACTGGTTCAGCTGAATTAGAAGATTTTTCAAATGCAGGAAAACCTAAAAATATTGACTTCTTCTCTTTTTCTAAAAAAATATTAAATACAATTGGAAAATTTGATTTAGAACCAATGAGCGAAATTTCAAACTCATTTGTTCACCCATATCAAAATGCAAATGTAATAATAGATGGAAAAATTGTTGGATTTATTTGTAAATTACACCCAAGTGTTTGTGCTGATTTTGATTTAAATGATACTTTTATTGCAGAAATTGATTTTGAAGCAATACAAAATGATATTGTAAAAACAACTTCATATTCAAAATTCCAATCATCAAAAAAAGATTTAACTATTATCACTCCAAAAACTTTAGAATATAAAGAAATCAAAAAAGTAATTAACTCTTTAAATGATACAAATATCAAACAATTTAATTTAATTGATATTTATAATGATGAAAAATTAGGTGAAAATGAGAGTTTAACAATCAGATTTGTTTTACAAAATGATGAAAAAACAATGGAAGAAGAAGATATTACAACAACTATGAACTCAATTTTAGATGCTCTAAATAAAGAGTTATCAATTGGTTTAAGACAATAATCAAAAGGAAAAAAGTGGAAAAATTTGCTATAAAAAAATTAACTAAAGCATTTGATATAGAAATAGACTCAATTGCAAGTGATAAATCAATATCTCATAGATGTGCTATGTTTTCACTTTTTTCAAATGAAACTTCTTATATAAAAAATTATCTAACAGCTGAAGATACATTAAATACTCTAAGTATCGTTGAACAGCTTGGTGCAAAAATCAAAAGAGATGGAAGTTATGTTGAAATCACTCCAACACAAACTTTAACTGAACCATCAGATGTTCTTGATTGTGGAAACTCTGGAACTGCAATGAGACTATTTTGTGGTTTATTAGCTAGCGTTGATGGAGCATTTACTTTAACAGGTGATAAATACCTAAGAAATAGACCAATGAAAAGAGTTGCTGATCCTTTAAGAAGTATTGGTGCAAACATAGATGGAAGAGAAGGAGGAAATAAAGCTCCTTTATTTATTAGAGGAGCAAAAGAACTTCAACCTTTTACTTATCACTCACCAGTTGATTCAGCACAAGTGAAATCTGCGATGATTTTAGCAGCTCTTAGAGCAAATGGAGTTTCTAAATATAAAGAAAATGAGCTTACACGCGATCATACAGAAAGAATGTTAAAAGGTATGGGAGCAACTTTAGAAAATGATAAAGATGGATTTATAAATATTCATCCATTAAAAGGTCATTTAAAGCCTTTAAATATTACTGTTCCTACAGACCCAAGTTCAGCATTTTTCTTTGCAGTTGCAGCTGCTATTACACCAAATTCAAGAGTTTTAATAAAAAATGTAACATTAAATCCAACAAGAATAGAAGCTTATGAAGTCTTAAAAAGAATGGGTGTAATTGTTAATTTCATTGAAAAAGAAGATATTTATGAACCAATTGGAGATATTGAAATTATAAACAATGAACTAAATGGAGTTGAAGTTAGTGAAAACATTTCTTGGTTAATCGACGAACTTCCCGCTTTATCAATTGCAATGAGCTTAGCAAAAGGAAAATCAAAAGTTTCAAATGCAAAAGAACTAAGAGTAAAAGAGAGTGATAGAATTTCAAGTGTTGTAAATAATCTAAAACTTTGCGGTGTTAAATATACTGAATTTGAAGATGGCTATGAAATAATTGGTGGAAAAATAGAAAAAGCAATAATAAATTCACATGGAGATCACCGAATTGCAATGAGTTTTGCAATTGCTGGATTAAACAGTGAAATGGATATTGAAGATACACAATGTATAGAGACTTCTTTTCCAAATTTCAAGGAAATATTAGACTCTTTATATAAATAAAGGTTAATAATGGAAATAAAATTAGCATCTAATTATGGATTTTGCTTTGGAGTTAAAAGAGCTATAAAAATAGCAGAAGATTATAAAAATTCTTCTACAATGGGTCCATTAATTCATAATCAAGATGAAATAAATAGATTAAAAAATGATTTTAATGTTGGACTATATAGTAATCTAAATGATGTAAAAGACAATGATACTGTTATTATCCGAACACATGGTATTCCAAAAAATGATTTAAAAAATCTAAAAGCACAAAATGCAAAAATAATAAATGCAACTTGTCCTTTTGTTACAACTCCACAACAAATAGTAAAAAAAATGTCTAAAGAGAATTATTCTATTTTGATATTTGGAGATGCTGACCATCCTGAAGTAAAAGGTGTTCAGTCATATGGAGAAGACCAAAATGATGTGCATATTATACTTGAACCATCAGATTTAGATGGTCTAGTTTTTAAAAATAGTAAAATAGCTACTGTTGCACAAACAACAAAAAAGAAAGAAAAATACCTAGAAATTGTAAATGCGTTAATTCTAAAAAATAAAGAAGTAAGAGTATTTAATACGATTTGTGATGCAACTTTTGAAAATCAAGACGCAGCAAGAGAACTTTCTAAAGAAGTTGATGTAATGATTGTTATTGGAGGAAAAAACTCATCAAATACAAAACAATTACACTCTATTTGTATTGAAAATTGTTCTGATTCTTATTTAATTGAAAATGAAACAGAATTAAATTATTTATGGTTTATAGATAAAAATTTATGTGGAATAACAGCGGGAGCTAGTACTCCTGATTGGATTATTCAACAAGTAGTAGATAAAATCAAATCATTTAACTAAGAGTTTTTAAGCCAATTTTTTGTATAATAGTCCCATTTAATAAAACTGGTAAATATGAAGGAATAAAATGGGTATCGAAGATATTGATTTAGGTGAAGACTTTGATTTTGAGCAAATGCTTAATGAGTCTTTTGAGAATGCAGAAAATAACTCTGTAGTTGATGGTGTAATTGTTGAAATCTCTAATGAAAGAGTTTTAGTTGATGTTGGTCAAAAAATCGAAGGTCAATTAAATGTTTCTGAAATTACAATTGGTGGTGAAATTAAATATAAAGTTGGTGACACAATTCCTGTAATGTTAATGGGAAATAGAGGTGAAAGACCAAGTATATCACACAAAAAAGTTTTACAAAAAGAAAAATTTGATACTTTTGTAAAAAATTATGGTGAAGACTTCGAAGATGTAACTATTGAAGGTAAAATCGTTTCTGTAAAACAAAGAGGTGGTTTTATAATTGAAGATGCTGAAGGTTGTGAGTATTTCATGCCAATGGCTCAATCTTACTTAAAAGCTATTGGAGCAGTTGGAAAAACTGTAAAGGCAAAAGTTATCAAAGTAAATAAAGCTCAGAATTCAATTATAGTTTCAAGAAAAAAATTGATTGAAGAATCAAAAGCTGTAAAAGACAATAAAGTTTCTGATATTTTAGAAAACAAAAATCCTGTAAATGGTATCATTAAAAAAATCACTTCTTATGGTATGTTTGTTGATTTAGGTGGAATTGATGGTTTAGTAAACTACAACGAGATTTCATATAAAGGTCCTGTAAACCCTGCTAATTACTACAATGAAGGGGATGAAGTTTCTGTTGTTGTATTGTCTTACGACAAAGCAAAACAACATTTATCATTATCAATTAAAGCTGCACTATCAAATCCTTGGGAAGAAATCAAAGATGAATTAGAAGTTGGGGATACAATTACAGTAACTGTTTCAAATTTTGAATCTTATGGTGCATTTGTTGATTTGGGAAATGACATTGAAGGTTTATTACATATTTCAGAAATTTCATGGAATAAAAACCTTAAAAATCCTAAAGAACTTTTGACAATTGGTGAAGAAATCAATGTTGAAGTTATCGAGTTAAATATCGAACAAAAAAGATTGAGAGTTTCTTTAAAAAACCTACAAGAGAAACCTTTTACAAAATTCACGAATGAACATAAAATTGGAGATGTAATCAAAGGTAAAATTGCAACATTAACTGATTTTGGTGCTTTCGTAAGTATTGGAGATGTTGATGGCTTATTACATAATGAAGAAGCTTCTTGGGAACCAAATGCTAAATGTAAATCACTTTATAAAAAAGGTGACGAAGTTGAAGTTAGAATTATTAAAATAGATAAAGAAAAAGAAAATATTTCATTGTCAATTAAGGAAATTGCTGAATCTCCTGCTAAAAAATTCCAAGATACTTATAAAATAGGTGATATTGTAAAAGGAACTGTAAAAGATGCAAAAGATTTTGGTATTTTTATTAAATTAGAAAATAATTTGGATGGATTAATTAGAAATGAAGATTTTGGACCATTAAAAGCTGATGAAGTAAAAAATGGTGATGAAATTGAAGCAGTTGTTGTAAATATTGATACTAAAAAAAATAGAGTTAGATTATCAGTTAGAAGATTAGAACAACAACAAGAAAGAGAAGTTTTAAAATCTGTTAATGATGATTCATCTATGACTTTAGGTGATATATTAAAAGATCAAATAAGATAATTAGGGTTATTTAAATGAGTAAACATACAATTGTAGTTTGTGACCATATACATGATGCTGGTTTACAAATTCTTCAGAGTACGGAAGATGTAAACTATGTATATGCAGCAGATGTAAATAAAACAGAGCTATTAGATATTATAAAAGATGCACATGTTGCAATTACTAGATCATCAACTGATGTTGATGAAAAATTTTTAAATGCGGCTACTAATTTAAAAGCAATTATTAGAGCTGGTGTTGGTTATGATAATGTTGATATTGAAGGTTGTAGTAAAAGAGGAATAATCGCAATGAATGTTCCAACTGCAAACACAATAGCAGCAGTTGAATTAACAATGACACATATGTTATCTTGTATGAGAAAATTTCCATATGCTCATAATCAATTAAAAATTGATAGAGTTTGGAAAAGAGAAGATTGGTATGGAAATGAACTTTATGGTAAAAAACTAGGTGTTATTGGTTTTGGAAATATTGGTCATAGAGTTGCACTTAGAGCTAAATCATTTGAAATGGATGTAATCGCTTACGATCCATATATTCCTTCAACTAAAGCAACTGATTTAGGTATTAAATATACAACTAACTTTGATGATATTCTATCTTGCGATATTATTACAATTCATACACCAAAAAATAAAGAAACTATCAATATGATAGGTTTCGAAGAAATTACAAAAATGAAAGATGGTGTAGTTTTAATTAACTGTGCAAGAGGTGGATTATATAATGAAGATGCATTATATGAAAACCTAAAATCAGGGAAAATTGCAATGGCTGGTATTGATGTATTTATCAAAGAACCTGCAACTAGTCATCCTTTATTAGATTTACCAAATGTAACTGTAACTGCTCACTTAGGAGCAAATACAAAAGAGTCTCAAAGAGAAATTTCTGTTCAAGCAGCAAATAATGCTATTGAATCTGCACGTGGAATCGCATATCCAAATGCTCTAAATTTACCAATTGATGAAAGTAAAATTCCTTCATTTGTAAAACCATATATTGAATTAACTCAAAAAATGGCATTTTTACTTGCTCAGTTAAGTAAAAGTGAAATTAGGTCAATTAATATTTCAGCAGAGGGTGAAGTTTCTGAGTATTTAGACTCATTACAAACATTTGCAACAGTTGGAGTTTTATCTGTATCTTCTGGTGATGAAGTAAACTATGTAAATGCTAACTTTATTGCAAAAGAAAAAGGTATTGAATTAACAACTTCTGGATTATCTAATCATAGTGGATATCAAAATAAAGTTTCTATTAAAATTACAACTCCAAGTGGTGTAAAAACTATCTCAGGAACTGTATTTAATGAAGATGTTCAAAGAATCGTTGAATTAAATGGTTTTTCATTAGATATTGAACCAAAAGGTAAAATGGTTGTTATGAGAAATAATGATGTTCCAGGTGTTATTGGTGAAGTTGGAAAAATTCTAGGTGATAATAAAATTAATATTGCTGACTTTAGACTTTCAAGAGGTAAAGATGGTGCATTGGCTGTTATTCTTATTGATGAAAAAGCAAGTTCAGATGTATTAAAAAAACTTGGAAATTTAGAAGCAGCAATTGCAGTTGCTTATGCAGAAATTTAAGGAGAAAGTATGGCTATTGGAATGAGTGAATTAAAAAAGGGATTAAAAATCGAAGTAGATGGTATTCCTTACAAAATTACTGAATATCAACATGTAAAACCAGGTAAAGGTGCTGCATTTGTTAGATGTAAAATTAAATCATTTTTAAATGGAAAAGTTATTGAAAAAACTTTCCATGCTGGTGATAAATGTGAAGTTCCAAACTTACAACAAAAACAAATGCAATTTTTATACGATGATGGTGAATTATTGCAATTTATGGATAATGCAACTTATGAGCAAGAGGGTTTAACTTATGATCAAGTAGGTGATGCATTTGACTGGATTATTGATGGTATGACTTGTGATATGATGTATTACAATGGAAAAGCTATTACTGTTGAGCCTCCAATGGTTGTAGAACTTAAAATTGTAGAAACTCCACCTAACT
>ERZ724518.29-NODE-29-length-41952-cov-7.104184_pt1 | contig 41952 bp, 64 predicted proteins | sample MGYA00376051_ERZ724518 | MGnify/ENA primary metagenome ERZ724518 (study PRJEB28724, sample SAMN07190885) | wastewater metagenome | isolation source: influent of sewage treatment plant in Hong Hong | place: Hong Kong | collected 2016-03-17 ... | reverse complement strand
GATGAAGTCATAAAGAACAAACAAAATGCAAAGGATGATAAAAAGGAAGAAAAAGCTTTTGGTAAAGATGATGACGATGATGATGACGATGATAAAGAAACCAAAAGTGAAAAGCCTGCTAAAGCAAAGATGTTTACTTATGATGTGAGTGATATATCTTTAGATTGCCGTGGCACCTATGACAAGCATGATGTTGGTTGTCAGGAGTGCAAGTTTGGTGATGAATGCAAGCAGCTTAAGAAAGAGTTTAAGGCAAAAGCTGAAGAACTCGGTGTTGATATAAGTGAGAAGCTTGGTAACGAAATTGAGAAGATTTTGGAAAAAGCTTCAAAGCCAGCTGCTGCAGCAACAGGAAAAGCTGGTAAACAAGGTTCTTCAGCATCTGCCGCTGAAGGTGGAAAAAGAAAGTTGCCATTTTAAGGACTAAAATGTCAATTGAGAAGTTGTCACATGATCCGAATGCCCCTTTATTGACTATTCAGGTCAAAAGGGGCACGCCACTTAATCAAATCAGACGAACTGTGCTTGATATGATGAACGAAGAATTGAAAGAGTTAGAACCAGCAGTTCGTTTTGATTTTGATGAATTGGAAGTTACACTGGATCCTCCTTGTTGCTTCAAAAAAGTAAGGATGAAGTACACTGAATTACCATTAGAAGACTTAAGTTGTGTCTGTGGTAAGACTAAGTTGCTTGAGTATAAATTCATATGAAGATTGGAGATTAATTATGGCTGAAGAAAAAGATGATGTTGAATTAGATGAAGATGACGGTGATGAAATTGAATCTAGTAAAAAGAAAAAAGGTTCAGTTATTGTAACTGCAGCTGAATTGATTAGAAAGAAGTTCGGTAGATCAATTGACATTAATGGTGCAAAATATCTTAGAGAAATTCAGGTAATTTCAACAGGGTCGATTAAACTTGACAATGCTATAGGAGTAATGGGATATCCCTTCAGAGCTGTTGTTGAAGCTTATGGTTGGGAAGGTGCAGGTAAAACATTAATGTTATATCTTGCTTTTGCTGAAGCACAGAGGAAATTTCCTGATAAACAATGTGTGTTGATTGATGCTGAACGCCAATTTCAATTTCAAGCTAAATGGGCGCAAAAAGTTGGTGTTCAAGTTGAGAAATTGTTGGTTTTACCTTGTTCAACAGCTGAAGAATGCTTTGATATGATACATGCATTACTTTTGGGCGAACATGAAGTAGATAAGAAAACAAATGAAGTTACACGAGTAATTACACCTGGTAATTATTCAATCATTGGTGTTGACAGTGTAACACAATTGACTTCAAGTGTTGATGCACGAAAAGGTATGGAAGAAACAAGACAGCGTGGCACACAAGCTTCTGCTATAGGTTTAGGACTTAAAAAGATTACATCAGCAATGGCAAGAGCTGATGTTGAAAGTGACACAATACTTTTCTTCATCAATCAATTAAGAAAAAATCCGAATGCAAAATTTATGGCCAATCCGGAATATAGAACTGGTGGAAATGCATTACCATTCTATGACACAATTGCTATGAAAATTGCTAAGGTATGGAAATCGACTGTACGTGACGAAAAGGACAATGTTATTTCTCATGACGTTAAAGTCACATTTGAGAAGAATAAGTGCGGGTCATTGCCGTCTGAAGCAATTGTATTTACACTTAGACATGATGGAACAGGTGTGGATAAGACAAAAGAGTTGTTTGATGTTGCAATGATTAATGGAATGTTGAAAGAGTTTACCATTGATGATAAGGTGAAGTATAATTTCGTAGATCCTTCAACCGGTAAGCTTATTGATGAAGATATTAAGTATTTCAGTTCAAGGAAGAAGTTTGATAAAATTGTAGCTGAGAATTCAAAAATAAAACAAATGATTGATAACTTCATAAAACAAGGAAAGATCTTTACAAAGAAAGATTCCATCAAAGAAGAAGTTCCTGATGCTGCAGTTGATCAAGACGGGAATTCTTCAGAACGTGATGATGCAATGGCGAAACCTGAACAGGATGAACAGGATAGTACTGAATCTTCCGATGAAGAAGGACAAAGCCGTAAGGAAAAACGAAAGAAAAAATTAAGGATTAGAGGATAGAATCTTAGACACTTAAAAAATTGGATAGAGTATGAAAATTTTGGGAATCGACATATCTAGTACATGTACTGGTTGGGCGTTGATTGAAAATGATCAATTGCTCGAGTTTAATAAAGTGATGCCAACAAAACATATGTCGTTGGGACAAAAGTTGTGCCTTTTTGGAACTGAATTGAATAAGATTATTGAAAAGTATAAGCCGGACGAAATTGCTGTTGAAGATGTTGTTCAATGTAGTAGTGTTAGTGTCACAAAAATCTTAAGTAGATTTAATGGCGTCGCACTGATTGAAGCCTACAAATATTTACAAAGAGATGCTGAACTGTATACTCCTAGTGAATGGAAAAAGCATTTAGAAGGTTGCACAGGATCTGCAAAGAAAGCTGAAATACAGTTGTCTATATGTAAGAAATACAATTTACTTGCTCAGGAGAAGATAAAATTTTATCAAGACAGAATTGATAAGTGTAAGTCATTGCTGGGTGAATCAAAAGAAAAAGTTAAGGACGAACAGAAAGCACAATTAAAACAATTAAAGAAGGATTTAAAGAGAGCAAAAAAGGATTCTGATAACAATCAGATTGAAATTCTTAAGGAAAAAATTAAATCTTTAATGAATGATCGTTTTACAAAATCCAAAGCTAATAAAAAAATTGTTAATGAAGAATTTGATAAAATTAGTCTCGATATTTATTCTGAAACATCAATTGATGATAATGTTGCAGATGCTGCAGGCGTAGCAATAACTTTGCAAATGCATAAATAATATGTTAAAGTATAAACTTAATCGAAAAATATTTTATGTATATGTGTATTTAGATCCTCGAAAACCTGGAAAGTATGTTTATGGTGATTTTCAATTTGATTATGAACCATTTTATGTCGGATTAGGTCATCGTAAAAGATATTTAGCACATGCTAAAGAATATTCCGAACACAGTTGTAAACTGGGCAATTGTCTTAAAAAGAATAAAATTTTGAAAATATTAAAAGAAACATCATATGAGCAACTTTCAAAATTAATCACAAAAATTAAAGAAAATTTGTATTTAGATGATTCAAAGAAATTAGAAATAAAATTAATAAAAACGATTGGACGAATTGATTTAAAAACAGGACCGTTGACAAATTTAACAGATGGAGGTGATGGACATTTAAATTGTAGCAAATTTGGCAAAGATAATGGAATGTATGGTAGAAAGCATTCTGAAGAATCAATCAAGCGAATGCGTCAAGTAAAAGCTGAACGAAAAAAGGATTATAATAAAAATTGTTTAATATGTGACAATTACTTTATGGCTCAGACGCACAATGCTTTATATTGTGAAGTTTGCGATGAAAGGTATACGCATAAAAATAAAATTACAAGCGCATTAAATAGTGAAGAAAAGGAAAGACTTAAATTAAAATATACTAAAGGAAAATACTTAGGTATAAATAAGCATGTACGATTCAATGAAGATAATCCTTTTTTTGGAAAGCATCATTCAGATGAAACAAAAGCAAAAATTTCTCAAACAAAACAAGAGTATCCAAAAAGGTACAATGTAATTTGTGCAATATGTGAAGAACCATTTACTGCAGCAACTCATAATGCAAGAATTTGTAAAAAATGTAAATACAAGTATAGACATAAAGCTGAATTGCTAAATGCAACAAATATACAAGAGCTACGATTATTACCACGATATATTAGGCATCTAGAGTTAAATTAGTATTGATATTAGTATAGAATAAATTATGACAAAAATTCGTCTGCAATATTAACGATAGCTTTTCAGAAGCTGCATAAGCCGTGAATCACCAAATCAAGTCTGTCATAATTGCAAAGAATAGAGATTATTTGCTTGGTTATCTTTCCGGTTGTATTGACACCAAAAAACAATACAATATAGTACCTCCTCAAGACGATCCGTTATTTGATAATAATGTTATTGAAGATCAGCATCCTACCTTATCAAATGATACAATATTAGATTTGCACTGTTCTTGTGGCAACTACATAGCATTTAAAAAGTGGGAAGAAATACCTGATAATCATTTACCGTGCGGATTATGCGACGGATTTTTTGTTTTTTATACAGATATAGCTGAAAAATGTGCATTAGGAGGAAATAATGAAACTAAAGAAAAAGAAAATAAAAAGGATTGTTGAAGATACTAAACCTATTGAAGTTATTAAACCTATTGATGAACCTGTCAAAAATGAAGTTGATATTAATGAAATAAATGAATTAAAACTGCAAAAAGTTGCAGAACTGTATAACCAGACAAAAGCTGTTGAATTTCACATTGATGATCCAAAAGAAATTGAAGAGATAAAAGCATCATTAAACTCTTCTAACCAAGAACTTAAAGTCATTGAACGAACTGATTATACATCGATAGTGCTTGAACGAATGTTGATAATTGAACAGCGGAACATCTACTGTGGTGAACTAAGACGTATAGGCAAGTCAACTGCATTACTTAATGTTATTAAGTCATTTACAAAAACAAGTTCAGATAGAATTGTTGTGATAGTTCCTTTTTTGAGTGATTGTGAAGGTTGTTCTTTTTATTCTGATCTTAGAAAATTTGTAGATGATATTACAACACCTGAAGATTTTAATCAATGCATGTCAAGAATGTTTGAAACGAAACCTAAAAATGTGTACTTGTTTTCGGATGAGATACCACATATTGAGCAATTTTTGACAGGTTGGAGTATAAAGTACCTTGGTGGTTTTTATAGCAAATCACTTGATGCAAAACAAAAATTTGCACTAACTAGAACAACAATTGAAGCATAAGAAAAGCAAGTCAGAATTAACAGTTAGTGCTGATGGTACAATACCTTTAATTACTGGTGACATTAAGGTTGTCTATGCTGAATCTGAGATAAATACTAATTGGCTCCTCAATCAAATCTTAGGTACTAAAGGCCAACAAATATCAAAAATATCAAGTGATGATTTGCAAAGATTTCTTCATATTCTATCTGTCAGTAATTTAGTAATGCCAGACGGTTCTGATTCTCTTGTGTGGTTGAAGAAACGTTTAAAGAAAAGGTTTGATGACTCATTAGGTCAGCGAGGAAGCAGTTGGGAAGAAATTTCTAAGCGGTACCGATACATTATCGAACAGATTGACATTTTGCTCACAACAAAATCTTCAGTTACTCCATAAAACTTTTTTTATTAAAGTCTGTTATATAGAATAAAATAGTTGAACTTTTCTGTAAATACTAAATTATTGAAATTTAAAAAATGCATAAAGGATGTATATGAAAGGTGTTTTTATTTCTGATCCCCATATTGGTGATTATCCTTATGGAAAGACTGATGCGGAAACAGGACTTAATTCTAGATTACTTGACGTATTAGACAATTTTGATCAAGCTGTAAAGTTTGCTATTGAAAAGAAGGTTGATGTATTTTTTATTGCAGGAGACATTTACAGAGTAAAACATCCAAACTCAAAAATTAGAAGACAATTTGCTTCAAGGTTAAAGCCTCTAATTCTTCATGGTATCCGCACAATTCTAATGACCGGAAATCATGACATGACAACTAGTTCTGACAATGCTCATGCAATGTCCGAAATGGAAGAATTATCTGAATTGATTGAACACTTAGAAGTTTATTCTGAACCTAAAGTCATTAAAATTAAAGATACTGAATTATACATTTTGCCGTTTGTGAACAGAGGTAATAACAAATTATTGACCGTACAAGATTTTGCTAAATTTCAAGTAGAAAAGATTAAAGAATTTAACGAACAGACAAAAGAAAGTGCCGCTAAGTACAAAATATTCTTTGGTCATTTTTCAACTGACAAATCAGTAACAAGTAATAGTTTTGATTTGAACATGTCTATTGATGAACTGAATATAACTGCAGGACTATTTGAAGAGGGTGATTGGACAAAAATCTATCTTGGTCATATACATAAGAATCAAGAATTCAATAAAATAATGCGACATATTGGTTCAACAAGTAGAGTTGATTTTTCTGAGATGTCTGAACAAAAAGGTTTCTATTATTATGACGACGGCAATGATAAGTATGTACCTATTAATGATAGAGAGTTTAGAGAATTTAAATTGGATTTGACACAGAATCATAAAAATAAAATGAGTGCGTTTTTGGATGAAATACAAGATTATGATCTTAAAAAAGCTATTGTTAAGGTAAAAGTTGACATATTGCAAACTTACTTACCTGAAATAAAATTTGAGGGATTAGAATCTTATTTGCGTGAATCTTCATGGCATTTAGCAGGTGTAGAAATCAATACAATTAATGTAGAAGAAGACAAGGACAAGGTCATAAATATTTCAAGCATTGATCAACCAATTGATGCTCTGAAAAAATATATAGGACATCATAAAACAAATTTTGAAGGCATTGAAGAAGATGCAATAATTGCTGGCACAAATGTAATGAAAAAGATTAGTGAATAAGGAGTTGTGAATGTTTTTCAAAACTGATATTGCGCAAGAAAATTGGGATAGTAAGTACAGATATGACAATGAATCTGAAATTGCAACATGGGAACGAGTTGCACTTAATCTTGCATCAGTAGAGAAAGAGCCTCAAAAATGGTACGATACATTTCTAAAAACTATTGTCAAATTTAAGGATGGTAATCCTGTTGGTTTGAAATGTACACCTGGTGGTAGAATAACTGCAAATATTGGTACAAAGTTTAGCGGAGCTACATTACTCAATTGTTTCATAGGTGGACCAGTTACAAGTGCAACAGTTAGTTATGAACGAAAGACGACGGATGGAAAAGTTTCATATCCTGTTCAAATAAAAACTTCTGAATCACCTGATGATCTTTTTAACATCTTTTTAACGATTATGGAGCAAGCTAAGACATTAGCGTCTGAAGGTGGATATGGATTGAATTTTGACTGGATAAGACCGAGAGGTTATTTGATAAAGGGAACAGGAATACGACATCCGGGAGTTGTAGCGTATTTGAAAATATGGGATGCAGTTGCTGAGTGTATAGTAAAAGGTGATAATGATGGATATGCAGATAAAATTAAGAACTATTTGAAAATAGATGATACAAAAGTCTCAGTACTTATCGATATAATTAAGAAAACACCAAGAAAAGGTGCTATGTTATGCGCGCTGTCTGTTTCACACCCGGACTGTGAAGAATATATTCGTGCAAAACAAACTTCGGGTGTATTGACAAAATTCAATATGAGTGTGTTACTTGATGACAAGTTTTTAATAGCAGTTGAAAACGATGATTTTTATGAACAAGGATTTAATGGCAAGATTACTAAAAAGATTAAAGCTCGCGATTTATACGACCTAATAATGGAGTCGACATATAATCGTGGTGAACCAGGTGTTTTATTTTACAGTAACATGCAGAAAAATAATCCAGTAGCATATCTGGGTGACGTGACTGCGACAAATCCTTGCGGAGAGGTTGCTGGGCTGTCTACTCTTACAACAGTATGTCTTTTAGGTTCAGTTAACTTAACACAATATGTTGAAATTAACAATAGTGAAACGTACTTTGATTGGCAACAGTATGAAACTGATGTTAGAATATTTGCAAGGATGCTAGATAATGTTTGTAATCTTTCAAACGCGCCGTTACCATCATATTCATGGTCGATCAAGAATGTAAGACAGTATGGCATGGGATTAAATGGCCTTGGATCAGCAATGATGATGTTGGGAATACCTTATAATTCTAAAGAAGGTATTAAGTTTGCTCAAAAAGCTGCCAAAATAAAAGAAAATTTGACATGGCAAACTTCAGCATTATTGGCTGAAGAAAAAGGTACATTCCCTGCCTATATTAAAGAACAATTTGAAAACACTGAGTATTTTAAGTCTGATCGAATCACTGATGAAACAAGAGAATTGCTCAGACGACATGGTGCACGTAATGGGAAAACTACAACAAATCCTCCGGCAGGACATACAGCAATCATTTGTGACAACACATCAAATGGTATTGAGCCACCATATCGACTTGAATATGAACGAAAGGCTATTTGTAAAGAATGGCCTCAAGGATTGAACACTGAAAATGTAAAAGAGTTGTTCAAATATCATAAAAAGAATGACTTTGAATATTGGGACGGCGAATATCAAGGCAAAAAGTATTATTATGAGCCTCACAATCGAGGTCTTTGTGAATGTGTAATTATTCGGGATTATGGTTATCAATGGTTGATAGACAATTTTCCAACAAAGAATCATAAGAAGTATGCAATATCTGCCAATGATTTGAATATTGATGATCACTTAGCAATTCAAGAAGTAATCCAATATTATAATAACCAAAGTTGCAGTAAGACAATAAATTTGCCAAATAAGTATCCATTTGAAGATTTCAAAAGCTTGTATCTTAAAGCTTGGAAAATCGGTTTAGTAGGTTTAACTACCTATAGAGAAGGATCAATGGAATCAGTGCTTTCAAGCATTGATGACAAGAGAGACATTATTAAGAAAGATCTAAAATTGCCGGATGTATTTCTTAATGGGCCAACAACAATCATTAAGAAAGAGGGTATCAAGTACTACATACATTTTAGTTATTTTCCTGATGATACAGATATGAAGTATCCTGTATGTTTATGGATATACACAAATTCAGAAGAAAAGGGTATGTCTATTGTTTGTAATAAAGCATCAAGGGAATTAGCTAAACTTGCAGTTAAGTGTGGTATTGACAATAAGCATATTGAAGAAACACTTGAAAAGTGCAAGATTGATTATCCTCACAATAGATTAGGCAGATTTATTTCATTATGTCTTAGACATAATGTACCCAGAGAAGACATTTTGATGGCATTGCAAGGTATAGAAGGTGATAATATTTCTACATTGTTGACGGCGGTAAGGAAATTCATAGGACAGACAATTAAAGAGGGTACAAAATTGCAAGGTAAAAAATGTCCTAACTGTAATGTCGAAGGTGAAATGATATTTGAAAGTGGATGTTTTAGGTGTCTCGCATGTAACTACGCAGGGTGCTCGTGAAAATTATTTGTAAAATTTGTCATAATACATTTCATAAAAATAATGGCGCGTTTGCAAAGCATTTACAACGTGATCATAAAATGCAATTAGAAGATTATGTTATTCTTACTGATTTTAATAACATAGAACCAAAATGTAAATGTGGTTGTGATAAACGACCATTTTTTAATCGTGGTAAATTTTCCAAATATACTAAATCTCATGAATCATATTCACACTTTAAAGATCAATATATAAAACAATTTGGGCAACCAAAGTGTTTAAATTGCGGTAAACTTGTAAAATTTGATAGAAGAACAGTTAGAAAATTTTGTTGTGGTAAGTGTTGTGGAGATTATAATAAAGATGCAATAATTGAAAAAATGGCTCCCAAAATAAAAGCAAAATGGATGGAAAAAGAATATAGGGAATTAAGGATAAAACAAATACATGACGCGAGGGATAGAGGTTGTTATGATAATCATAGCAAATTAATGAAAAAGAAATGATTAGATCCAATATATAGAAGAAGAGTATCAAAAGGGAATAGAGAAAAGTGGAGAGATCCTGTTTATAGAAAAAAAGTTACTGACAGTGTAACAATTGCTACAAACACATTAGAAGTTAAGAAATTTAGAAGTGATTATTTAAAAAAACAATGGACAAACAAAGATTATGTTGACAAATTAATGAATAGTCTAAAATTAGCATTAAAAAACAGATTATCAAAACTTCATGTTAAAATTAGAAATCAATTGCAATTAAGTAAATTAGGTTTTAAATCAGAACAACCTATCGGTAGATATGTTGTTGATGAATTGAATATAGATAAAAAAGTAGTAATTGAAATAAATGGAGATTATACTCATGCTAATCCAGTTATATTTAAATCAACAGATAAAATAAGACTTCCTAGACAAGAATATAGCGCAAAACAAAAATGGAAAAAGATGAAGAAAAACTACAAAATTTAGAAAAATTGGGGTATAAAGTCATTACTATTTGGCAGTCTGACAATTTATCAAAAAAACAAAAAGAATTACAAAGAATATTAAACATAAAACAAGTAAAAAAAATAAGAAGATTAAAAAGAAAAACGCTTAAGTGAAAGATGATTATGGTTAACAAAATAAAAACTTACATTGAAGAACGAAAAGTGTATTTAATGTCACGGCTTGAGCATTTACATTGTCAGCCATATTTTTGGCTTACGCAAATAGATGAACTAGATAAAGTACTAAAATTAATAAAAGGAGATCAAATGAATTCACAAATTTTGAAAATAGTTAAGTTATTTGATGATGTTGACTTACCGACAAAGCAAAATATTACAGATAGTGGTTTTGATCTTTATGCTCACAGTTTTAAGAGATTATACCAGAGTGAACAAGTTTTTGAAGGTGATAATATTCGATTGTCAAGTGATAAAACTGTAGAAGTTTGTTCAGGTGATAGAATTTTAATTGGTACAGGCATAAAAGCTACAATTGGTGAAGGATATGAACTTCAAGTAAGACCGAGGAGTGGATTAGCACTTAAGCAGGGATTGACGGTTTTAAACACGCCAGGGACAATTGATGAATCATATTTTGACGAAATCGGAGTTATTCTGATTAACTTGTCTACGAAAGTACAAGCAATTTCATTGCATACTCGAATTGCTCAATTAGTTGCTTGTCCTATAATTCTTCCAAAAATTGAAATTGTGTCAGAATTAATTGGAAACAATAGAGGTGGTGGATTTGGTCATACAGGTGTGAAATAATTACGATTGCACCATATTGAATTAGAAGATTGTAGACAATACATTTAGTATGACGTATTAAAAAATTGATAAGTATACTATTTATAGATAATTAAGATGAAGATGCAAACAAATTAAGAAGACTAAAACAACATAATTATCATAGAGGAGTATTATCATGTCAGAAGGTAGTACTTGTAAACATTGTAACAAGCTTTACGTTGCAACAGAGAACGACGATGACGGTTACTGCAGCTTTGATTGTTGGGAATCAGATATTTGTAAACCTGCCAAGAAAAAAGAATTGTTTGATATACAAATACCTCTCGTAGTTAAGAATTTAAAGACAGCTTAAAACTTGTAAATTGAGACGCTCATGTGGTAAAGTAAATACCATATGGTGCTCACAGGTAAAGAAATTATTGCACAAGTCAAAGCCGGTTCTATTTACATAGAAGGCTTTGACGAAAACAAAGTAAATCCGAATTCGTATAATCTACGACTTCATGATGAATTGGTCATCTATCAAGATGATATTTTAGATCTTAAGCAGAATAATAAGACTAAAACAGTAGTGATTCCAAAAACTGGCTACTTACTCATCCCCGGAAAATTGTACCTCGGAAGAACTGCAGAATTTACCAAAACGCATGGATTTGTACCTCAAATAGAAGGCCGAAGCTCTATCGGTCGTCTTGGCATTGATGTCCACAAGACTGCAGGCTGGGGTGATGACGGCTTTGAAAATTATTGGACATTAGAAATTGTAGCTACTCAACCAATATACATTTATCCATTTGTTGAAATTTGTCAAATTATATATATGAAAGTATTTGGTGATAATTCGATAAAGTACAAGGGCAAGTACCAAAATACCGGACAAATTGACGGTAGTAAACTTTTTGAAGAATTTAAATCCTATCCTTGAGATTTAATCTGATTATCAGTTTTGGGAGGATTCCATTATGGAATATAAAGTCATAATTGAACGTGATGGTATGATCAAAGCTGAAGTTCTTAATAGAGGTGTTCACAAATGTACTGAAATTATTAATGTGGTTCAGTCATTTGGGCAAATTGTTGAACAGAAACCTAAAGAAGACAAAGTACCAGTGTTCAACAGCGTTGATGTAAGGGGGTCTTAATGTCAACTGAAGCACGAATTAAAACTGAAATCACGAATCGAGCTATTCTATTAGATACATTTAAAGAACTCAATATTACTTCAACACAAATTAGTGATGATGTATTTGCATGGGGTCAGGGATATGACAGAATGAAAGCTGATCTCACCACAGGTGAATTAACTTATGATTCAATGAGACTTGAGCAGGTTAATATACTTAAAAAGACATATAGCAAAAATTTAGTTATTGATAGCATTCTTAAAAAAGGTCATCATGTTGTTTCAAAGAATGTGCTTGCAGATGGTCGAATCGAAATTGTTGCGAAGTTTTAAGGATCATTCAGATATTATTAATTAAGGGAGTAGATTTCTGCTCCCTTTTTATTTTGAGTCTTAGATATATTGATTGATTATTTTCTTATGACAGAAATTCAACCTCAGAAGATTATTATTGAAGAAGACGGTTCAATTCAGATTGATTGGATAAATCCTGCATTTTCTGATACAATTCTTGAATTATTACCAAAGGAAGAACGGCAACGAATTGAAGAATTTTACAAAGATAGTAATACAGACATCAAAAACTTCAAAATTTGGTGTGGTTGATTATGAGTGAAATTGCAGTCATTGAAAATGTAATTAATCAACTTCGACAAGAAGCTAAAATTGCTGACGGAACTGAATGTAATTGGATTAATGCTGCAAAACTTAGAGCTGCAAATAAAATTGAAGAATTTTTAACATCAATTTATCCTCCTAAATCAGTATCTCGACAAGAACATAAGCATAACGAAGAAAAAAGACTTGAAACATTAATTCAGGTACGAATTGACAGTTTAGACACACGACTAAAATTAATGCAAGCGATTAAAAAGGGCAATATTGATTTAGCAGTATTGGATGAAATCTTAAATATTTGGAAAGATTGTTACGAAACTAGACCACGAAAATATTGTGATATTAGTGGACATCAATATTCATGAATACGATCGAAGGTTTACAAGCTAAAATACATCAATTAGTACCTCTGATTTATGTACTGTCTGATGATGAGCATCGTGCAATTGTAGGTATAAATTCTTTAGCTAAAAGGAAAAAATTTGAAACTGAGGTTTATGTCTACAAAAGTACTACAGGAATCATAAGTTTCAATGAATATGTAAATGACATTGATTCAAAAGCTTACACATCTCACAAAGAAACTGTAGAACCTAATGATGCGGTAATTCATGTTTATAAAGAGAATAAAGAAAATAAGAAAAAGATTCAGGTATTTATCTTTACCGAAGCTGACATGCTATTAGATGATAACCAAATAGTGCGACGGTTGAAAGATTTTGTTGTTCAGGCAGATAATTGTGACCGTAATCTTAAGCAGATAATTTTATTGTCATCAAAGTTACATTTGCCTGACAAAATTGAGAAGTACTTGGATGTTATTGTTTATCCATATCCGTCTGATGATGAGATAAAACTTATTATTGAAGATTGGGTTGGTAAATTTAATCGAATGCTTAAGGATGATGATTGTATTGAAGTAAGAACAGATTTTGAAGTTGTTAATTCATTGAAGGGACTAATTACTCCTCAAATTTATCATGCAATTTCAGCTTGCATTTCAACTACAAGAAAACAGGAACGGAATAAAACAATAAATCCATTGACCAATGAACCATTTAAAAAACGTTTAGATCCTGTTATATTGAACAATTTTAAAAGAGAAATGGTCAATAAGACTTCGATGCTTAAGTTGAGAGAACCAACAATCTCGTTTAAAGATGTAGGTGGTCTTGGTCGACTTAAAACATGGTTAAAAAAATCTTATGGCGGTTGGACAACTGAAGGCAAAAAATTTGGATTACCCTTATTAAAAGGTGTACTGCTGACGGGCTTGCCGGGTTGCGGAAAAAGTCGTATAGCTGAAGCGTTAGCAAATGAGTGGCAACTTAATTTTGTACAATTTGATCCGTCAAGTGTATTTACTTCGCGTGTTGGTGAAAGCGAAGGAAATATGAGAACAGTGACTGCAAGATTAGAGGCATTAGCTCCTGTTATTGCTTTTTCTGATGAGATTGATAAAGGTCTTTCAGGTTCTCATAGTTCGTCATTTTCAGATGCAGGAACCACGGAACGTACATTAGGCATATATCTTACATGGTTGAATGATCATAGGTCTTCAATATTTAGCGTTGCTACTTGTAATAAAATTGCAAATTTGCCGCCCGAGTTGATTTCAAGATTTGATGAGATATTTTATATAGGTCCACCGAATCTTGAGGAGAGGAAAGAGAATATTAGAATTCAAATAAGAGAAGAAGCTAATCGAGATCCAGACAAATTTAATTTAGATTTACTTGCACGAAGTAGTTCGAACTTATCTGGTCGAGAAATCATGCAAGCAACTAAAGAAGCAATGTATGATGCATTTCATGCAGGTGTGGATTTAAATAATGACATTTTGGCAAAAGCATTGAAGAAGAAGATACCGATTATTAAGACAATGGATAAACAATTAGAAGATTTTGTAAAATGGGTCGGATATGATGCAAATACTAATGATGGAGTGAGAGCAAGATTTGCAAATAATGACGGTGATGAAATTGATGCAATGTTTAAAGAAGTACTTGAAAATGCTGATAAAAAGAACGAACCACTCACATTTTAAAAAGGAGTTTTTCAATGGCAAAGACAAAAGTAACATGGAGCAAGCGCAAAGTTATCCACAACAAAATGATAGACACACAGAAGGAAGCAAGGCGGAACAAAGCAAAGAATATGATGGTTCATGTTCTATTGGGAAATGACTGTAATTGGAAAGCGAGTGATAACACAATTACAAACCCAAAAAATCAAACTTATACTTTTGATTCAAGTGAAATGCAGACAATTTTGGAAAAAGTTGAAGAACTCAAAAATGAACAGGCTGAGTATGCTGCAAAGAAAACTGCACAGACCGAACAAACGCCAGTTGTTGACGCAGCACAAGTTTAATGAGGATTAAATGACTAGGAAATTATTGTATGTATTTCTATTGATGTTATTAGTTTGTTCATGTAAACCTACATTTCAGCGTCATTTTGAAGTTATAGATTATGATGGTAAAGTATATCAATGTGACGGTCGAGTTGTTGTACGACACGGAATTGTCAGATTTAGGTCTAATGGTCAGATTATTTTCATTGGTGGTAACTTTACTGTTCATGAAAAAGAATAATTATTTTTTGATTTTCTTGTTACGTTCAATTTGAATGTCTACATCATTTATTTCATCTATTGCTTGCTGCAGTTTAGCATTTTGTGATCGTAGTCGTTTTAATTCTCGGATTGTTTTTTTGTTTTCAACTATGTTCTTTTCCTCTAAATCTTTTTCCATTTTCAAAATTTCTTTCCATGTCTGAATTTCACAAATCAAATCTCTCACATACAAAATTTTGTTGTCAACAGAATCATTTGACAGTCTAATATATTCATTTACATATTCAATAGCAGATCTATAATCAGGACTTGGATTTTTAGAGTGTGAATAGAAAAATGCTAAATCCAAGACAAGAACTTTTCGCAATGCATTACTTTTACACAACCTTAGTTTTGTTTCAGTGACCTTAATTACAGATGCAATTTTGTCAGACTCAATGTCGTAAATAAATTGACTAGTTATTTTAATTTTTGGTTTAGACGGCATACAGTTAATTAATAATAGAATCAAAAGTAAGATTCTCATACTGTTCTCCTGTCTAAAACAAAGTTACTACCTTTTAGGGATTTAACATATTCTTTTAATTCTGCTGCAATTTCACCCATTTGTACATGATTCATATTAGGTTTGCTATTTGTCACAACTGCAATTGAAATCGTCATTATTGGAAACTGCATTTCATTTCCCTGTCTATTTTTACTATGTATACAACCCGCTTTTCGGTCATCTTCATTATAAAATTCAATTACTTGTTTATCAAATTTAGTAATTACATTCTTACAGATATTTTCATAGTTTTCAAATTTTGTAATTGCAACGAAATCATCGCCACCGATATGTCCTATGAAATCTTCATTTGTTGCAGCTGAACTAATGATTTTTGCGGTCATTCTAATAACATCATTGCCTGAGGCATACCCGTATCTATCATTAAATGCTTTGAAATTATCAAGATCTATAAGACAGAATGCTAATTTGATTCTAGATGCAAGTCGCTTTTTAAGAACATTTTCAATAGCAATTCCACCGGGAAGATGAGTTAATGGACTTGCGTCCAAATACATTTCTTCTAATTGTTTTAATCGTTTACTCATGAAATGAAAGTTTGTGGCTAATTCACCTAATTCATCTTTTCTGTTTAATTGGGTTGTGTAGTCAAATTTACCTTCAGAAATAAGTTTTGTTGCAGTTTTCAATTCATTAATAGATGTTGAAATATGATTTGTTATTATTATTGACGCACTTATACCAAAAAGTAATCCACAACATGACAGAATTAATGTGATAACAAACGATTTACTGACTATCATTGTTATTTCATTTACTTTGTCATCTCGTCGAGTCAGTGCATCAGTTTTAATTCGTGCTATTTTTGTTTCTAAAAGATTGAGTATTTGTTTTCTATCTTTGTCATTTTTATTTGTACTTTTAATATAAGATTGCAATAGAGCTGTTTCTAGTGAATCAAGCACTTTAGTTGAATCTGCACGAATATTTTTAAGCACATTAAGTTGTACTGTAATTTCATTTGCTTTTTCTTGAAGTAATTCAAGTACATCTTTTCTTTTTAGGATAATATACCTACGACCATATGATTCTTGCGTGAACAAGTTTTGAATTAAGTCATCAGTAATTTTTACTAGACGAACATCATTAGATAGAATACTTTTATTTATGACGTAAACTGTTTTTAGAGAGATTAAGGAATATGTGGAAAGGATGATTATTATTGTGATTAGTGGAAAGTATGCTACAAATAATTTATTACGTATTCCGAATTTCATTATTTAAGTTCTCAAGGTTTGATTTAGCAAAAATACTTTTAAGTTCTTCAGTTGCACACTCAAGACAAAATTCTTGTTGGTTTTTAGTTAGCAAGACACAATCATGTTTTAAGCATTTTTTAAAGTTTGTTGTTAAATTTAATTTAAGCATAATACCCTCAATATCTTAAAATTATCAAATGAAGATCCATTTTGTAAATAAATCATTCAGAAAAGAAAATAATTTCATTAAATGATTATAGAAGCAGGCAAACTACAAGGTTTCTTAAGTTTTATTGATGAAACTGTTGACTTCAGACAGGGTCATATTCTATTAGTGGCTGGCATTAATGGTGACGGTAAAAGCTCATTATTAGAAAGCATTCCATGGTGCTTCTGGGGTAAAGGTCGTGGAAAGAGTATGTCTGATTACATCAATAGTGATTCTGAAAATGCAAGAGTCGAGATAATACTCATTCAAGACGGTGTACGATACAAAAAGATACGACAATGTGGAAAATTGCCAAGTGTCAATGAATTATATGTAGATACTATAAATAAAGATCTTGAATCTGCTAATTGGCGACTAATATCTGATGATACAAAGCGCAAGACAGACGCATCTCTAACTGAAATACTCGGCTTAAGCTATGACATCTTTGCTAATAGTGTATTCTTTGGCCAAAAAGAAGCATCTTCATTTATTGAAGGCAGTGCATCTGATAGAAAAGAATTGCTATGCAATCTACTCGGAATTGAAATATATGAAAAAGCCGAAGATGAATGTAGAGATCAAGCAAACGAGATTGACAGCAAAATAAATGTAAAGACTGTTGTTCTAAATGACAAACTTAAGATAGTTCAGCAAAGAGAAGATTTGCAAGAACGATTCACCAAGACAAAGTCTGAAATCAAAACAATAAAAAAGAATTTAGATGGCGTAAACGAAAAGTTAGCTGAGTTACAAAAAGAACGCGAGAAGATAAACATTGAAATTAACAACAAAAAGAAAGATGATACACAGCTAATAGATGTTAACATTCAGATTAAAGCTGTTGAAGATCGAAAGCAGCAAATGACAGACGATTTAGAAAAAACAAGCATTGATTTAGAAGACATTATTGATGAAGGAATAAGTGAAGTACAGAATTTGCAGAAAGCAATTGAAAATAAAGAAAATCTTGAAAAAGAACAAATCACTTGTAAAAAAGCTATAGATGAATTATCACAAGAGAAATCTAAAATTCCTGCATTAAAAGATAGTCTTACAGCTCAACGAACATCAAAAGAAAATCTAATTCAAAAGCGTTCAGAACTAAATACTAATATCAGCACAATTGAAGTGAAGGCTAAGAAGATACGCACTGCAGGAGCTGTTTGTCCTATTACAGATGAACCTTGCGATAAATTGAATGAAGACAATAAGACTGCAATGTTAGCAAATCTCAATAAAGAAATTAATAGCTATAATAAAAAGTTAGAAAAAATAACTAAAGATTTGGAATTTACAGCAGAGAAGATAATTGAAGTGGATGGCAAAATTTCTGCTATCAATAAGAAAGTAGATAGTGAAGGTAAATTAATTTCAAAACTGTCTAATATTGAGAGAGATTTAGAAAAGGTAAAAGAAGCTGAAGAAAAGTTACCAAAGATCAAAGTTACATATAGAACAAAAGTTGACAAGTTAAATGAGCAAAAGACAAAATTAGAAAAGAGATTGATTGACATAGATGCTGAATACAAAACATTAGTAAATAAGCGCAAAGAATTGATTGAGAAAATAAGTACAGATCATGAAAAACTGCTTGAAAAAGTTAATAAACAAATCAGTGCCAACAAAGAAGATTTAACTGAATTACAAGAACAACAAAAGCAGGCAATGATTGCCTTTGGACAAGTTGAAAATGCATTAACACAAGTAAAAGACGCAACGGATCAAGCTAAACAAATACAAGATCAAATTGACAAACTAAAGCGCGATCATCGAATATACACTGAATTGTCAATAGCATTTGGAAAGAATGGTATTCAGAAACAGATTATTAGTAATGTTGTACCACTATTAGAAGCAAGTACTAATACTTTGTTGTCAAAATTCACAAATAAGAGTGACTTTAGCGTGAAGTTTGATTTAGATCCTATGACTAAGAGTGGTAAGTTTAAGAAGCAAGGTGGATTAGATATCATTATTAGTCAGAATGGACAAGAACCAAGATTGTTGAATATGTATTCTGGTGGTGAAACTGTTAGAATTGTCTTCGCAATTCTATTATCACTATCTAATTTGTTGACAAGTAGAGCAGGAAAGAAAAGTCAGACACTCATTATAGATGAAAGAGTCGCTGCATTAGATGAAGAGGGAATAAATCAATTTATTGGCATCGTAAAATACATTGCAAATCAATATAAGAAAATAATTATAGTGTCTCATATTAACCAGTTGAAAGATGCATTTAATGAACAAATTGTGGTTTCTAAGGACAAACGATTAGGAAGTAAGGTTGAATACATTACCGGTTGATTTTGTCAAATTGATGGATCCAAAGATCTTACGAGAAAAAAATATTGAGCAATGTTTTTCAGAAAATGATTGGTTGATGGAAGTTAAATATCCTGGCCGCAGGATTCAATGTCTAATAGATCACAAAAATGAAGTTTTGTTTGCTGGTCGATATGGACGAGAGGCGAATGAGAATATAAGTGATTTTAGATGGAAGTTTTCAAAAGTATACGAAGATATTAAGAAAATGAATTTACCAGTTGGTACATTATTAGACGGTGAAATCTATTCAAAAGTTGGACCATCAGTTACATTTCAAATAATCAATTCAAAAGTTGATGACTCAATTAATTTTCAGAAGAAATATGGGTTTGTAACCTATGCATTATTTGATTTGATCTACTTCAATAATAAGTCATATGTGGATTCTCCTATTGAATCGAGAAAAAAGCAATTACATCAAGTCGTTAGGTCTACAATGAATATTGAGTTGACTGAGACGTGGGTGAAGCAAAAGGATAAGAATAGAATTTGGACGGACATTTTGAATTCAACACAAGAAGAAAAAGGTGTCATTTTCAAACTATCAAATTCAACATATAAATCAGCAAGATCAGATGATTGGGTCAAACATAAATGCATTAAGACGTATGATGCAATTGTGACAGGAATTAAGTTAGATAAAAATGAATTAGCGGCATCAGTTGAAGTTAGTCAGTATAGAGGAAATAGGCCTGTGAAAGTTGCAAACGTGTGTTTATCAACATTAGAACAAAAAGAAGATTTTGCAAAGAATGATTACATAGGTAAAGTTATTGAATTTAGTGCAACAGCCAAAACAAATAAGAGCTACAAGAATCCAATAGCAGTTGCGAACTGCTTGAGACTAGATAAGAAGCCTGAATCTTGTATGTGGAGTGAGTAAACGTGGATTCTAGATCAGATTAAAACAATGTTCAATAGTTTAAATCAACACTGTGGTACATTTATGAATGTACTAAAGGACGAAGATGTTCATTAAAAAGGGTAATCCTCAACCGTTGAAAATTAAGAAAGTATGTTGTGAATGTGAGAAGTCTGCAGTAACAATTGTAGATAGAAAACCATATTGTGCTGAGCATCTGCCAGCTAAATATTCATCTAAAGACAGTCAATGAATCAAAGTTTTTTTAGTGAATTACCTCAAGATCTGATTAATAATCCTGAAACTTCAGCTGAAGTAATTTTTAATGTATTTAATGCTCAAGCAGGCTTTGATCAATCGACAAAGAAAGAACGTGACAATTTTGTTAAATCGCTTATAAGACCGTTTGGTTTTCAGCGTGAAATACCGATAGACCAAGTTGCTTTAGATACTTTCTTTTGTGATATTGAATCTGCAACATCAATTATAAAATCTCAATTGACTGATGAAGACGAGGAGAAATTATTAGAGATTAGATTTATTATTCATAATTTGTTGCCGGACTTTGAACGTGATATAATGACATTGATTTTTGACTATAACAAGATTCAAGAAGACATTGGTGTCTTATTAGGTTTATCTCAAGAGATGGTAAACTATTATAAGAAACGAGCAATCCATAGGATACTGCATTTTTATAATCATCGCAAGGTTGATGTCAATGACATGCGAAACTGTTTAGCAGAACATGTATCAAAACGACAACTTGAAGCAATGATGTTGTATTTTTTTAGACACAATCAGAGAGTAATTTCAAAAGAACTTAGAATATCACAATCAGCTGTGTCAGCAAGATTAAAGCAGGGTCTTAAGAAATTAAAAAAGAAATCTAAATACGATAAGAAAGCATTACGATATTACCAGATTTTCAATAATTTGTCAAAACAGAAATCATTATACAGTTCTCAAACAAGAATGCAAATGATAACTGAAGTTGACAATTATAGACAGTTTGATGAGAATAATCAACGAATTACTGCTCAGATGATAAAGGAAGACGAGAAAATTAAAGTTAAGGAACAGAAAAAGGTTACTAAAAAGAAAGGTAAAGTTAAGAAAAAGAAAAAAATTAAAATTAAATTGAGATCTCGTCAAGTTAAGAAAGTTAAAAAACTTCATTTTGAAACTCATAAACTTAGAAAAGTAAGACATTTCTTTAAGCGCTAGCTTCAGCATTCATAATTTTCAATCTTAGTACTATCATTCAATTTATAGTCTTTTGATAGATAGATATATCTTGTAGAAAAAGACACCTGATATAATTATGAAATTTTAAAAGGAGATTAAAGATGGCTGGTATTCTTAATGTGAAAGAAGGTGCTAACCTTGTTGTCAATATCATTAATGCAATTGCTAATGGTTATAGAGAAGATATGATTTTGGATGAATTGGCACAAGCAATTGAAAACAAACAAATAACAAAAGAAAAATTTACTGCAGCAATTGAAGGATTAGAATTGTATGCAGCAAGATTTGCAAATTCTGTTAAAACGATTGCAAATGCTATGCAGCAGTTTGAATTTAATGAAACATTACCTATACTTAAAAATAGACAATTGAATTTAGCACAACAAGTTATGCAGGATATTGAAGGCTTTGACAGTGCTGCTAAAGAATATGACAGCCAGACTGATCAAGATGCTGATGACAAAGTTGAAGTTCCTGAAGAAAAAGCTGCTGAAGAACAGGTGCCGGCTAAAAAGACATCATTTAAAAATTATCTAATATCAAAACTAAAAGAATTTAAAGTTAGTAGTCCTAAAGAACTTACTGATGAACAGTGGGACGCAATTGATGCAGGTTGGGAGAAGTAATGAACTTTCTCGACAAATTAGCTGAAGAAAATTATCATCTTATTAAGGGTGATAAGATAGTTTCTTTTGATGATGAAATGAGATCTATACTTTGTAAGACATTTGTTCCTTCAGAACGTATAGCATTCAAAAAGAAAGCATTTTCTTCAGATTTTGGTCGAGTGGAACAGGTTGCAGATTTAGATGTTCATCAAAATGATGCAACACCTAACGTCTGGATCACAAAAAAAGGCAAATTAGTTAGAGTTACACCTAAATTTATTAAGTTAGGAGCAGAAATATGAGACAAGATGAATCTAACATTCTAGATAGTTTAACGACTGAAGCTAACATTAATGTCGATAAAACAGGTATAGCAAAGACTGCATCAACAGAGAAAATTGCATCTATTGAGAAAACAGCATCGATGCCGCTTTTTCAGGCACGAGTTGCTCGTAGACAGGGTAAATTCGTTAAAGTTGCTGGTAGAATGGATTTGTACCAAGATGTTGAAACAAAAGATTTTTGGAAAATATCTGACGATAAACAAAACGTTGTCAGAGTAGTTGAAGAAATAGTAAAAGAATAAGGACTAACAAATGAAAAAATCTGTTTTACCATTTGACGACCAGCATCAGCCAATGTCGACATGGTTGGATGATTTAGCTGTTAAAGAAGCATCGACTTATAAAGATGCTGACTTAACTGAAGATGAAGTTGGTGAAGGTCGAAAAGTTGAATTTAAAGGTATAAGTTCAACTTGGAATAAGAAGGGACTAGATATCAGTAAAGGATCCACTGATGACCATAGTCGTCAAATAGAAAACAGAGTTAAAATTGAAGCGTCAATTGACGAGATTGAAAAAGAAGCTAGAAAATTATTAATGTCTGGATTTAGTATTGAAAAGGTATCTTCTAAAATTAAGAAACAATTTGAAGGTGAAAATACAAAAGCATTCTTTACTACTAAGTTTGCTTCATTGGAAAGTGAATTTGGGAAGTTGGGATATATTTATTTAGATCCAACATTAGTTAGTGATTGTAAGGAATTAAATACTATCAATGTGAATCAAAAGATTTCAAGTATTGCATTGAAAAATATTAAAACTGCTAAACAGTGCGGAAATTGTAATTTTAATAAGCATAATAATTGTGTACTAGTGGGATTAAAACTTAGTAATGAACCAAAAATTAGTTCGCAGCAAGAAGCAAAATTTGTTTTAAATAAATTTGCATCACAAAATTATGTCAACAACATGTTCATTAAGACAGCTGATTTGGTAGCATATTATGATAGACTTAGGACTGATAGCCCTGAAAAAGTTGTCAGTGATTTTTTGTTTGACATTGATAATCGAAGATTTAAAGCATTAAATGACATAAATAATCGAAGATTTAAATCTGCAAACACTGATAATAGAGTTGACACTACAAATAGACCTATCAAGCTTGAAAACAAACAAGCAAAAGACGTTTGGGGCATGCAAGATCAAGAAGTTGCAAATGCATTTAAGCAACTGTTGGTTAAAACTCAGTCTATTAGAATTGCAAAGAGTACTTTAGTACAGAGATATGGTGAAGATCGAATGACTCAGTATTTAAAAGAAGCCAAGAACGATTTACGAAAGTTTGTAAGATTTATTACTAGTAAGAAACATTCAGCAAATGTAAGATTAGAATCAAGCGACAAGGAATCTGAAGGACATAAGATTAGCAGTGCAAATAATGATGTAAGAAAGAACATTAAATTACAGAATGCGCTGAAATTGATTTATGCATCGGTTATTTGCAATAAGCTTGAGAGTGATACTAGAAAACATATGTTACGAGCATTTGATGAATCGATTGTCGAAGAGGCTTTTAACGTCTTTGCAAGTGAAAAAGGATCAAAGAAACAAGCTGGTGAAATACTGTGCTATGCTGCGGAAGAACATTATTTGGACACCAAGATTGCTAAGAAAATATTGGCAAAACTTGATAGTTCAAACAACAATTTAGAAATTGTTAAGAAAGCTTTTGAGGTATCAAGGGATAAGAAGATCAGTGACAATTTAAAGGATCAGATTGTTAATACTGCATTGAAATATGCAAGTGATAGTGAAGTTTCACAGATTCGAAAGCTATCGACAAAGTCTTGGACGTCAAAAGATGAGTTGATTCAGAAGCTAAAGGGTAACTTGAAGTTTGCAAGTTACTTTACTAAAGACGTGAACATCATTATTGATAAGTCTGCAAATGATGCATCTACAATGTTACAGACAACAAATTTGTTTGATGATCAGAAGTCGCAAGAGAATTTGCCAGATCCAATGCTTTTTGCAGCATTTTAATTATGAAAAAAGCATACATTTTTAATGAGCGAACCAAATTACATTATAATGATGGTTCGCCGGTAACAATTGGTAACAAAATCATTCACAACGGCAAAACTGGAAGAATTAAGAGTGTCAATTTTGATACTGTTAGTATTGAATATGATGATGGTTCTGGAATGGACCATGTTGAACTGAGACAGGTTAGGAAGATTGCTAGTATTATCAATTCAGAAAAGCTAATCAAGGAAATTGTGCAGATGCAACGTAAATAGTTTGTACAAATCAATAAAAAAATTAATTAGTTAATAAAAATTAATTAGCTTTAAAATTAAGATGAGCCGCTTATGCGAAAGATTACAGCAATTCCATCCAAGAAAATAGCCTTCAAGAACGTTCCAATCCTCGGTCTATTCTTCTTAAAGCGTACATTGTATCAAAAAATCAGTTTGCGTGAAGCACGAATTTACAAGAATGAGATAGAGAAAGTAGCATTTCAAAGTCATGACATTGTTAGATTTATTTCTAAATCACACGAGAATATTGCAATTGAATTAATAGAAGACGCGACTAAACTTGAAGAATCTGACAAATCGTTTGAAATTAATGATATTGTTGAAATAGTCAAAAAATCAGTTCTTGGTAAAGTTGTGTCAGTAAACAAAACATCATGTTTTATACAATATAAAAGTAACGACGTTGTTTGTTTTAATGAATTCTCCAAAAATGATTTGCGAAAAACGAAATTAAAATGAATAATTGTCTTTATCTTACCATTAAATATTATAGAGGATTGAATGAGTATTGAAATTACGCAAGTGCAAATTATTCTACCAAAAGAAAAAGATAAGAAGCTAAAGTGCTTTGCAAACATCATTTTTAATGATGTATTTATTGTACGGAACTTGAGAGTGATTGAAGGACCAAACGGCTTCTTTGTTGTCATGCCAAATTTTAAGAAGCCTGATGGTAGTTACCAAGATACAGCACATCCTTTAACAAATGATTTCAGGAAGCTCATTGAAGATAAAGTACTTGAACAATATGAAGAAAAGTTGAAATCGGTCAAGCAAAAGTCGCTTGCACAACAGACTGAACAATTAACAAATGTGACTGAAGAAATAAGTAATGATTATTTTTTCAGGAGATAATGCTTTGGCTACAAAGTGTGTAAGTTTTTCATGTCCTCTGTGTAAAACAGGGTATGAAATATTTTTAAGAGATGTTCCATTTTTAATGATAATGGACTGTCCGCATTGCAAGAGCACGCTTTCATGCTTTGAAGGTGAAATTAGAGTAGTAACACCATCACTAATTAACGAAATCAAAAATGCTAAGACACACTCAGAAATAAAGACAACATTTATGAAATTTGAACAATCCGAAAAACCAGAGCACATTAAGACAAGAGTATTTGATGAAGATTTAACAAAAGATAAAGTTACAAATCTAGTGATTGATTTGGAGCTTTGTAAAACATTTGAAGATGTGATGAAAGTCGTAGATGCTGCTTAATAATAAGAAGTTATTTGAACTTTATATTGTTAAGAAATTAATAGTGGCAACAACAATTGAGTTGTGTGCAAAAAAATCTGTTGAAATTTCTAAAGGTGAAATTGAGGAATTTCTAAACAAAGAGTTTGATAGCATTTTACAAAATATACTAAATGGAAAATCGTAGATTTCACATATTAATTGAGCAGCAGATTGACATCTTTATTGAGTGTTGTAAGAAATATTTAACTACACAGAATCTAAAAGTTTGGGTTATAAAAAATGAAATAGATTCAATAGTCGGTATAGGTGATCCTGACAAACTATTCCATAGCAAAGATTTTGGCTTTACAATTCCGTATGAGATGATTATTAGTAATCATGACAATGCTTTTGAAGAATTTGTATTTAAGCTAAACCACTTCATAAAAATTGCCAACTCATCTGACAAGTTCAAAGCTTTTAAAAAATGACCAATTTCAATAATTTGAAAATTGATGATATATTTAGTCTGGATTTGAATGCTGATGAAATCGAGTTTATACTTGATAAATTCGGTACAATTGATCAAGTGATTGACCACATAAAAATAAGATATAAAGATCAATTAAAAGATGATGCTGAATTTAAAAGGATTAGGAATATAATAGATCTTCTTGACATTACCAAATTTGAAGAATACCAAATTACTAACAAGTTGTCAGATGCTGCAAAGCGTAGTTTTAGTAGATTGATGAATAAAGGTAAAATGTCAAGATTGGAAATTATCTATTACATCAAAAACAATTTAGCAACTGATGATGACATTATAAGTGCATTTCAATCTTATAGATCATCAGACTTCGCTAATATCATCTTACATTGGAAACCGCATTTGTTTGAAGGGCCATTGAATGAGTATTGTAAACAATACAAAATTACAAGGTCAATGATAAATGATACAAAGAAGCAGCAATCAGATTTTGACAAATTTAGGTGCATCTTAAATTAAACAACCGAAGCTGCATACAATTTAAACATGAATTTAAATTTAGAAGACAATAATCCAATTGAGGATATTGACGCTGAGATTGAAATGACAGATGCGTCAGAAGAATCAGAGGAAGAAGAGCAAGACGAAACTGAAGAAGCTGAACAACAAGAAACAAATGAAACTGTAACTACTGATACTGAATCCCAACCTGATGCTAAATCAACTGAAGATGATGGAGACGTTGAGGAAGTAGTCACAAAGAAAACTGATAATGAACTTGTAAGTGATTATCTTCATGCTAATTCTCGCTGCATCTTGTGCACAACTCCTATTTGGTCTCTCAAAATCAACAAAGCCTATCTAGATGGTAAATCCTATGGTGATATCATTAATGAATTTTCGCAGAAAATTGAAGAGAGAACTGGCAGATCATTAAACAAGTCGTTGCTTCATCGTCACTTCAAGTCTCATTTTGATGCTAGAGCTGCAGCAATATCTGAATACAACAAAAAACGTCAGGACTCGGTAAAATCTTCTTCAGTATCTAGTTCAAACAAAGATATTTTTAAATTATTGACTAATAAGTATCTTGATGAATTAGAAATATTTGATGCAACTGCAAAAGAACTGATTACTAAATATGATGAATTGGAGCAGTTAATCAATATAAAACGAGAAAAGAATGTTACTGCAGGAATTGATGAATTGATAATAAAGCAAGCTCAAATATTGAATGTCTTAAATAAACAAGCTATATCAAAGTTCAAAGCATTATCTAAAGCCAATCTTGAGGGTAAACAAAGTCAATTCTTATCACAACTTAGTTTTATTGGAGCCAAGGCTATAACTGGTTCAGGCACTAATCAACGACTTGATGCCAGAGAAACTGAAGATATTTATCTACAAGTCGTTGTCAAACAAATGCTAGCAAGATTAGAAGATCCATTAAAAGCTGCTTTTGGAACCGTAACTAATGATCAACGCATGTTATTTTTTAGAGAGCTAAAGAAATCGCTAACAGGCATACAAGAAGGCATCACTATTGACTTTGAAAGACAGGTTAAGAATACAAATGAGCAAAAATTGATTACCAGTAAACAGCCGAATTCTTAAGGTATAGTATAAATAAGAAGAATGTTTCATAGCATAGTTAACAATTCAAAAGGAGGTTCGCATGTCTGTTCAAGCAAAAGTTGATGAACTGAAGAATGCCGTTGCTGAGTTTGAGACAGAGTACGCTCGGTACACTGAAAAGAATGTCAATTCTGCAGGGTCTAAGTCAAGAAAAGCATTGATGGGTGCCAAGAAGGCAATCAATGCTCTTCGTAAGGAAATTCTTTTGGACCAAAAGTCCAAAAAAGCTGCAAAGAAAGCTACAAAGGGTGAAGAGACCAAAGAAGAAAAGAAAGAAGAGTAGTAGTAAATTTAAAAGGGAGTGGAGATTAATTTCTTCACTCCCTTTTTATGAGGACATTAGTAAATGAAAATCAAATCATCGCCGATTAAAGGTAAAAACATCATTGTAACTGAAACAACTGACGGTTTCGCCCGTGCAGATGCAAAATTGATCACGCTTATCAATCGAGTGATTAGAGACTGTAAAGGTGCAAATATTGAGTCTTCATATCATTATGAGACACAATACAAGAAAGAAGAACAACAAATTTTGCAGTTTGATGAAAAAGATACACCTCAAGTGATTGACATTATTAGAAAAAATGGTTATCCTGTAAAAAATGGATAAAAAATCACTCACTAATGATGAAATTCGTCAACACATTAGTTTATGGATGAGTGAATTATTTAATAACAATGTTCATGCTGATAATGTAAAGATCGCAGTAACAAAAGCAATTGAAAAAGTTGTGACCTTGAAACTTAAAAATGACATTGTAGATATAGAGAAACTAAATATTGTTTTTAGGGAAATAAAACCATAAGGAGTTTTAAAATGGCTGGACAAGAGACTGTAAAGCCTGAGGCACCTACACAACCTGAGCCAGATAAGATCAATGTTGATCGTAATACTTTTATTAACATGTCTCTACTGCAATTTGATCAAGACATTGCATTTGCAGAACTTAAAGTTTCTGAATTAAAGCACAAAAGATCTGAATTTCTTCTAAATCAAAATTTGGAAGCGATTAAAGAACAACAACAGCAACAACAAATGCAGATGCAAATGAAACAGTCGTCGTCAGAAGCAACAACGGAAGCAAAATAACATTGTTACATGATCCGTCGCAATCACGAAGAATGTTTTTGTGATGATAGTGATGATGATATTGAGCTTGATAATGATCTGTTTGAAATCGTAAATTCATCATCATTTAAAGACACACAGATTTCCGACGGATTAAATCAGAATGAGTTTGAAATTGAAACTGAAGAAGAAGACGAAATTTCTGAAGACGAAGAACTCTAAATTTAAATCTTCTTCAGACGAAATTAAGAAAAAATTCATTACTGTTGAAGATGCAATTTTAAAATATTCTTTTCAAGACGCATTGATCAACAATCAGAAATTAATATTAGACACATTACTTGATATAAGAGATTGTTTAACTTAATTTGTTGATAACCAGACTTACTATTTGTTTGATTAACTCATAAATATCAAACATAGTAAGTTTGGGAGACATACAATGATAATGAAACACATTGCCACTATTAATGCAGAATTTGTCAAACTTGCAAAAACATGGTGGGAAGGTCAGAAATTCAGACACCCACAAACAAGACATTTAGTCAATTTTAAGTCACTGCCTATTGAAGAACAAAGAAGACTAAATGCCCTTCACAAGAAACAACTCAAAAAAGATGAACGTTTAGAGCGCAAAAAACAAAGATTGCAACGTAGAAAAGATAGAGCTTTACGAAAGAAAGAAAGACTTAAGAGAAAAAGTGAAAAAGCAAAGCTTAAAAAACAGAAGAGACTTGAAAGAGCTAAAACAAAGATTGTTACTCCTGCCACACATCCAAATTTCTTCACTAAAGACGGTGTAAGACTTAATACCACAAGAGGTATTCGTCTTGATCGTCCTGTCAATTATAATCCTGCATGGAGTAAGGATAATGATAATGCATTTTATGCATGGCAACCTACTCCAACAAAGAAAAACAAAGAGCATCGTGATTATTATTATACAGTAAACTACATGAAGAAAACAAACCGTGAAAAGTTTGCTAAAAATAAACGGTTTGGTGAATTATTGCCGGGCATTAGAACAAAATACAATAACGGTTTATCATCACAAGACGAAAGAACAAAAATATATTGTACGGCAATTGCGTTAGTTGATCAATGTGCTTGTAGAATAGGTAACAAAGGTAGTGAAGAAGTTGATAATGTAAGAGGGTTGCACAATTTGCAAGTACAGCATATGAAGATTATTGATAACAAAGTTGAATTGTCATATCCGGGAAAGAAGAAAGTCGATCAACATCACGAATTTACTGTTGATGAAACCATTAAAAAGAACTTAATGGAACTCATTAAAGATAAATCGAAAAAAGATCCTATCTTTACTTGGACAAAAAGAGACAAGTTAATTAGAATTGCACCAAGACAAGTTAATAGATTTCTGAGATACAAACTGAAGTCACCTGTAACAGTGCATCATTTCCGTCACTTTCATGGTACACGAATTGCAAATGAATATCTTTCTGATATTGATCCTGCAAAGTTTAGCAAGAGTGCTATTAAGAGAGCGGTTGATGATGCTGCAATAAGAGTTGCTGTATTTTTAGGTAATACAAAGGGTGTAGCTAAGAAGCACTATATTGATCCTGCAGTATTTGAATCTTTTTATAAGAGAGCAGGTTTAAAAATGAAGAAAGCTGCAAACACAGAAGACGATGTAGTGAAAGAAAATAAGTTTGATTTTCAATTTGGTGTGGTATCAGATCCTAAAACTAGTGAAAGTGAAACTAATTTTACAGATTGGATGTCAAATCTTAAATTAGAAGAATTGGATGAATATAGAATCAACGATGATGAATAAAATTGAAGCAAAAAAAATAATCACTAATGCACTGAATCATGTAAGGGATTCAATTACTAGTGATTGGCTTCATTATTGCATTGAAAAAGAGTCTGACTTTGAAGTACTTGAGGACAAAGAAATAAGTTATATTATCAAACTTAAAGACGGTATACCGGCTACAGGACGAATATTAGTTGTAGATAATGATTTTTGGGAACTTCAAAGCAAAGAATGGTTAGACCAAAACAAATTACTTTGTCAAAAAGGCTTCATAATTGTTATTGAAGAAATAAAGAATACAAAATTTGTCAGCGAAGAAGATGTTGAAATTGTTGAACGGGATATTACAATTAAATTTATTGACCCTTCATAAAAATCCCTTAATATATATCAATTCTTAACAATCTTGTTTTCTACTCTTCAAGCTGTCGAACTATCTTTCTAAGTATTTTCTTGGTGATTTCATATGATTAAATAATAATCAAAAAGAGATATCAATTATGAATGAATTAAATGATCAGAAGCAAGCGATCTTACAAGTCATTAGTCTGCTACAGAAGACATTTGATATTACCATTCAAGATGAGTCAGTTGTGACACATCTTGCTGAATTAAAAAACAAAGAACAAACTCAACAATTAATTGAAAAAGAAAAGAAATTAAAAAACAAAGAAGATGAATTACGGCGAGATATTGAATCAAAACTAAAAGACGTTCAACAACAACTGAATGAATTGAATAAGCAAAAGAATGAATTAACACAAAAGTTTAAAGAATTATCACTTAGAGCTGACACATTAATATCAACTGAAAAACGAGTTAATGAAAAACAAGCTATTGTCAAACAATTAGAAGAGAAGTACACGACATCTTTGGAGAGTATTTCAGGCTTGTCGCAAGAAGAAGCAATTGATAGATTATGTAAACAATTTGAACATGATGCTATTTTGCGATCTGACACAAGATTGAAAGAGATAATTGCAGATACAAATAGAAAAGCAAAAGAAAAAGCAAAAGAAATTCTAACATGCACTGTGCAAAAAGAATCAATTAATGTCATTGACAAAGCAACAACTGTTATTGACATTAAAGATGATGCACTGAAAGGTAAAATAATTGGTCGTGAAGGTCGCAACATCCGTGCTTTTGAAGAATTAACTGGTGTCAATTTACTAATTGACGACACACCTGGTTGTATAGTCATCTCGTGCTATGATCCATTACGAAGAGAAATTGCAAAAATAGCATTAGAAAAGCTGTTAGAAGATGGACGAATTCATCCAAAACGGATTGAAGATGTATATGAATGGAGCACGAAAGAAATTGAAAGTGAAATCTTCAAAAATGGACAAAACATTCTTATTGAATTACAAATTGCAAATGTCCATGATGAATTAGTAAAAACAATTGGTAGACTAAAATATAGAACTAGTTATTCTCAAAATCTACTAAATCATAGTAAAGAAGTTGCAATGTTTGCGTCAAGTATTGCAGCTGAATTAGGACTTAATCAACAAGTCTATTTGAGAGCGGGATTAATGCATGACATTGGAAAAACACTAAGTAATTCAATGTCTGGACCTCATGCAATTTTAGGTGCCGAACTTGCACAACGGTACAATGAGTCAAAAGAGATATGTACATTAATAAAAGAACATCATGATGATCAATATTCACTAATTGGTTCTGGTATCATTGTCGCAGCTGATACACTTTCTGCAGGGTTATTAGGCACACGATCAGATGATTTCGATGTTTATGTTAAGAGACTTGAAAATTTAGAAAATATTGCAAAGTCTTTTGATAACATTAAAAATGCTTTTGCAATATCAGCAGGAAGAGAATTAAGAGTTGCGGTTGAACCTGAAAATGTATCAGATTTAGAAGCTGAGTCGCTAGCGGACAAAATAGCTAAAAAGATTGAAGATGAATTGACATATCCTGGACAAGTAACAGTAACATTAGTCAGGGAGCGACGATATACAAGGATAGCTTCATAACAAGGAGGATTGATTGAAAAACAAAACTTTTTTGGCAGTACTTTTTGTATTTCTATTATTCATCAGTTCATTAATTTCGATACTTTATAAACTGCAAAAGCAAGTAAATACTCCTCACATTAATGAAGTTGACCTACGAGTTAGTCGAATGCAAAAAATTCTAGTGATTAGTTACGGACTAACTGAATATGAAGCTAAGTATTATTCAATTATATTTGATGACTTTTCACAGAAGTATAATATTCCGTGGGAAGTATATGCTGCACTAATTCGTATTGAATCAAATTTTAGACCTGACTTAAACAGTAGTGCAGGTGCTTCAGGAATAGCACAACTGCTTCCAACTACTGCAAATGATGTTGCTCAAAGCATGGGCATAAAATGTGAAGGTAACTGTCTTAAGAGTGAAGTTCTAAATTTGGCGCTAGGACTAACTTACATTTCGAATAATATCCTCAAATTTGATGAAGTAAGTGATTCGACTATCAAATTAGGATTCAAAACTTACATAGGCGGACCCGGAGCTGCAAGTTACAGTGACTCAAATATTTATGTAAGAGAGTACAAGTCAACCGCATTCCAAGAGTACAAAAAGTTGAGATGTTTTTATAGAGGTTTGGATTCTGTTGACACAAAAATTGTTAAACTAAAATGATTAAAGAAGCGGCAATACTAAAAGACGGCGTGATATACACTGGCCGAAGACACAATATAATATTGTGCGACAAGTCACGACCATTTCAGTTCTTACAAAATGGTATACAAGGCTTTGTTAACGACAAAGGCGAATTTTTAGATAGAAAAGAAGCGTCTAAACATGCATTTGAATGTGGTCAAATTAAAAAGGACACTGGTCGATTGTATAGTGAAGATTTATATTGAACCAGCATTGCTTTTTATTTAGATTAAATATTCAAATGGAAATTCAAATGGAGATTTATATATGCTAACAGGATTTAAAGAAGGTGATATTGTATCTGCAGTAGTTTTTGTTAAAAGTGCCACAAAAGGAACTGCAAGAAACAAAAATGAATTTTTTAAGCTTATTGTAAATGATGGCACTTCAGATATTGATGCATTTGTCTGGGATGAAGAATTGTTTGATAAAATTAAAACTGATTGCTCTATAAAAGTAAAAGCAAAATATTCAAAGTATAATGGCAAAGACAAACTTGACATCACAGAATTTATTGAAACAAAAGAAAAAGTAAAATTACCTTCATTAAGTGATGATGAAAAGAAAAATTACATAAAACGATTGGAAATATTAATAGGTCAGATTACTGATCCAGAGTATAAGCAATTGTTTAATGATGTTTTTGATTCGGTTAAACCATTATTTTTAATTGCTCCAGCAGCTAAAAGAAATCACCATGCATATTTAGGTGGATTACTTCAACATACTGTAGAAGTTGCAGAAATTTGTGTTTCAACTTATAAACAAAATCCAAAGAATTTGAATCTCAGTCTTCTAATTTGTGGTGCATTACTTCATGACGTAGGTAAAATAAAATCATATACTTATGACAAAATAATTGATCGCTCGACAACTGGCAAACTACTAGAACATATCTCACTTGGATTAATGATTTTAACTAGATTGATTCCGGCAAATTTTCCTATTAAGAAAATTAATAGTGTTTGTCATCTTATTGTTTCGCATCATGGGAAACGTGATTGGGGTAGCCCTGTTGAACCATTAATGAAAGAAGCTGTTATTTTGCACCAAGCTGATATGATTAATTCATATACAGCTAGATTTGATGAATTAGCTGAAGCAAGCAAAGATAAAGAATGGACGGAATTTGATAACACCTATAATCGCAGTTGGTATTTGGAGAATAAATGAACTACAAGTCTTTCTTGCAACTTGTAGCAGGCAAGAGACTCAAATTTTATTATTATCGCATTGGGTTTAGGCCTGTATCATGCTCTGGATATTTAGTATCAATTATTTCACCATTTGTTTATGTTAGACATTTGAAATTAGGAAAGAAGTATAGCAAACTAGACAGGTTACTATTGACAAACATCCGCTTTTTAAGTAGTTGTTTTAATATGAACACTCTTAAAGAACTTGAAACATTAAAAATCAATATTGAAGAGGATAGAAAATTGACCAAATTTGACGTAATTAGTTGAAGATAAGTTGGTTTTGCAGATAGCCCAACACTAGAAACTGCAAGTATGATTAACAAACCTAGTAAGTAGTAGTAGAAAAATTCTACGAAATACTTTTATCTTCGACTACAACAATGGCGGAAGTAACTTTCCGCCATTGTTGTTTATAAAAGTTTTTGATAATCTACAGCTTTTGATGTGATTACCTAATACTAAAGAAAACTTGTGATTTAAAATGAAAACTATGCAATATCAGGAGGTTTTATGACCAAACAGCAAGTCATTGATTCAATAAAAACGCAGCCTCGTTTTATTACACGAATCATCAACAATGAAATTCACATCTCAAGAAAGTTTGGTCAAAAATGTCTGAAAGTTATTGATGTAGTTTTGACGCCAATTGGTGAAGGTAAATATCACCTTACACATCCCAACTACGTCTTCAATTGTGCAACATCACATTTCAAATCCAAACAAGAAGATAGACGATTTACTCTTAATAAGACAATACTTGAGGTGATTATAAGTGCTTTCAAAAAATCAGGCATTTGGGAACATGTTGAAAATAAACACTTTCTCGATGTCAATGATAGAAATGAACGGTCCAGTAAGCTACGTGTAACAAAAGAATTGAAAGAATTGCTGGCATAAATGAGTTCTATACGGACTGAAACTCAAAATACAAAATAATGTGAAAAAGAATAAATTTTACACATCAGGAAAAGATAATAATCCACTAATTTATAAAGCTACGAATTTATTAAATTCAAAATGCTATATAGGTAAAAGTGTAAAAGGGCTTAGCAGAAGAATTAAAGGTCATATAAGATCGACTCAAAGAGGTTCTGATTCGCATTTTCATAATGCAATTAGAAAAGACGGGATTGAGAATTTTCATTGGGAAATTTTATATGAAGAATCTAGAAAAATTTGTTCTCTTTATGACTTAGAAACTAAAGAAAAAGAATTTATTAAGAAATACAAAAGTAATTTTCGGAAATATGGATATAATATGACTCCTGGTGGTGAAGGTGGAGATGTTTTATCAAGACATCCAAATAAACTTGCAATACTTAAAAAATTGTCAGATGCACTTAAGAATAAACGAAAAACAACTTACAAATTAGTTTCTCCAAACGGAGAAGAGATAATTGTTCTTGGTTTAGGTGATATTTGTAAACAATATGGCTTAAAACGGTCACACTTAATTGCAATTGCAAAAAATAAATTATTAAATATCAACGGTAGAAAACATCATAAAGAATGGACATGCGAATTTATTACAAAACCGCAATTTTTAAAACATGAGAATAAAACATTTTTGAAGGCGGAATTATGATAGATTCAATTTTAGACACTGATTTGTACAAATTGAGTATGCAGAACGCTATTTTAGAATTATTTCCTGATACTTTAGCTGAATATTCTTTTCAAAACCGCAATTTAAAATATGAATTTAGCAATTTATTTCTATTAGAACTTCAAGATGAAATAAATAAAATGACATCATATAGTCTTTCAAACGAAGAGTATAAATTTCTTAAAGAAAAGTGTGTCTATTTGAAACCGTCTTATCTTGAATATTTGTATAATTATCGATTTGATTCTAATGAGATTCAATTAAGTATTGATGATAATCAATTAAAAATACTAATTAAAGGCTTATGGTGCAGGACTGTTCTTTGGGAAGTTCCGCTCATGGCACTTATAAGTGAACTTTATTTTAAGAAAATTAAAGATTGGAATATTGAAGGGACTAAAGAAAGAACTATAGAAAAAGCAGACATTCTAAGTAAATACAATTGCAAGACATCTGAATTTGGTACCCGACGAAGAAGAAGTTATGAAACGCAATCAATCGTAGTTGATGTTTTCAAAAATTATTCTAATTTTGTTGGAACGAGTAATGTGAATTTAGCAATGAAGTATAATGTTAAACCGATTGGTACTGTCGCTCACGAATTTATCATGGCAATGTCTGTATTACATGGATTAAGACATGCGAATCGATTCGCTATGGATGCATGGACACAGGTTTATAAAGCTAATTTGGGCACAGCGTTAACTGACACATATGGGATAGACGCTTTTTTTAAAGATTTCAGTTTATATCATTCAAAACTCTGGAGTGATGTTAGACAAGATTCTGGAGATCCATTTGTTTTTGTCGATAAAACTGTAGAGCATTATAGAAAAATGAACATTGATCCTCTTTCAAAAGCGATAATTTTTTCTGATTCTTTAAATGTAGATAAATGTGTAAAACTAAATGAATATTGTAAAAATAAAATACGATGTTCTTTTGGCATTGGAACAAATCTCACAAATGATTTTCCTGATAAAAAATATTTAAATATGGTAATTAAGCTTAAAACAATTGATGGGATTCCTGTTATAAAATTAAGTGAAGATATAAACAAATCAATTGGCGATAAAGATGCTATAAGAGTTGCAAAGTGGACATTTTTTGGACAAAATCTTGAGAAGTCCTGATGATCCATTAAAACATCAATGTGAAGATCAAGTTTTTCTTGAATATATGAAGCATATCTCAAAATGACAACAGAAACGTTAATAAATCATCAATTTTTAGGCGACAAACATGTGATTAAACTTGTAGGAGACGGACTAAACCGACAAACAAATTATCAAACACTTAAATCAATTTTAGAAAAATGCGACGATTCAATCCCGATCCACATAGATCTTAGTCAAATTGAATTCATAGGGTCAGCACTTATTGGTATTTTAATTAAGTTTAGGGACAAGCAAGTTTTCTTGACTGATCCAAATGTAACAGTACTTGAAATTATTAAACTGACAAAAATTGACAATATGTTTAAAATATTGATGACTAAACCTCCCTGTTAATCTCTGTTTCTAAATCATTTATAAACAAAGCATTCTCTCCAAAGCTTGCAAAAAGTTTGCAATCTACAATTTAAATAATGATTATTAATCAAAAGGAGTAATTCTATGAAAACATTTTTTTATGATGTAGACACTCAAAATGATTTTATGAATTCAAATGGTGCTCTCTATGTACCAAATGCTGAAGAAATAAAATCAAATCTTCAAAAACTTACTGAATATGCACTTGCACACAACATTACAATTTTGGGTTCAGTTGATAAACACTTCGGCATTGAAAGCTATAAAGATGCTGAATTAGAATTGAGTAAATGGGGTGGACCATTTCCGAATCATTGTATGGTAGATACAATCGGTCAGGAAAAGATAGATGAGACCAAAGTTGATGATGTAGTTTTCATAAAAAGTGAAGATGATCAAAATCTTACTTTTAATGGATATCCTCAACAAATCATTTTTGAAAAACAAAGTTATGATGTATTTTATTCTGAAACGAATAAGGGTGGTAATCAAAACATTGACGACATATTGTTTTTTCTAAATGTCAAGTCAATAGTCATATATGGAGTTGCGACGGACTACTGTGTTCGTGCAGTTGCAATCGGGTTACAAAAACGAGGTATTAAGGTCTCGGTTGTTGAAGATGCAATCAAAGCTGTCAATGTGAAGACAAATGACGGAATAGATGCAATAAATGAAATGTTACAATTGGGAATTGCACTGATAAAGACAGACGAGGCAATGAAACTTTAATGAAAGAAAGAGATGAAATTAGGTCTTGATCTACACAATGTCATAGATAGAGAACCTCTTACATTTTCTATCATTTCACAATTATTAGTAAGACGAGGCCATGAAGTACATGTCATTACTGGTGAAGAACTGTCATCAAGACTTACCAGTGTACTAGAGCAGCTTCGAATTTCGTATACTCATCTATTTTCAATTTCATCTTATCATAAAAGTATTGGTACTGAAATAAGATATGATGAAAATAATACTCCTTGGATGGATCAAGAAATATGGAATGTAACTAAAGCATGGTATTGTAACAAACATAGAATTAATCTGCATATAGATGATTCTGAGGTCTATGGCAAATACTTCAAAACGCCTTATTTACTTTTCAGATAGGAATCAAATAAGTGACTAAACCAACCGGCAAACCAGTAGGTAGACCAAGATTAGACATTGACGATGCAATATGTCCTGAAAATTTATTGGATCAGCGCCAAAAAACAAAATTAAAAGATTGGTTAAGTAAGAAGAAAAAGACGAGTACAACTATAGGCGGACGGTACACTTATAAGTTTACTCCTACAGGTCTTGGATTGATGATAGAAGTTATAGATAATTTTGACAAAGACACATTAGATCTGACTGAAATAGATAATTGGTAAATGAAGGGACCAAAATGAACTGTGCTAAAGTTGCATCTGTCATCAATGACTGGCTAATCCAACAACTTGTCAATTCAGTAAAGAAAGGTTTTGTTATTGGTGTTTCTGGCGGTGTAGATTCAGGACTTGTATCTACTTTATGTGCAAAAACAGGAAAACCAACAATATGTGTATCAATGCCAATTCACCAAGCTCAGGATCAAGTTAATCGAGCTGCAATACATATGACTTGGTTGTCTACACGATTTAAAAATGTAACTGTAAAAACTGCCGATTTGACAACAGCATTTAAATACATGTGTAAGATTGATTTTTCTGAATTAGCTTGCATTAACATTCGATCACGACTTCGAATGACAACCTTATATGGTTATGCCAATACTTTTGATCATTTAGTTGTTGGTACAGGAAATAAAGTTGAAGATTATGGCATTGGTTTCTTTACAAAATTCGGTGATGGTGGTGTAGACAGCTCTCCCATTGGTAGTCTTTATAAGTCTGAAGTAAGAGAACTTGCTAAGCATCTTGGTGTATCTAAAGAAATATACAATGCAGTGCCGACTGATGGATTGTGGTCAGATAATCGTTCTGATGAACAACAAATTGGTGCAACATATGACGAATTAGAATGGGCAATGGAAAATTATCCAAAATGGTGCCAAGGAAAAATTGAGAATTTCACTGATAGACAAAAAGAAGTAATGGAAATTTACATGATGAGACATGAAGGTTCAAAACACAAAATGCGCATGCCTCCAATTTGTGAAATTACTGAGGACATGAAAATATGAATTTTCTGAACATCTTTAAAAGAAAATGTAGTCATGATCCTGACATGTTTATTAAAATTGAAGATAGTGTATTACATGAACCAAATGGTGAACCACGAAAAGTTAAAATTAGAATGTGCATCATTCAGTGTCTAAAATGTAAACAGATACTTAAGTTGTCTCCATTAGGTATTGTTCATGATCCTGTGAATCCTGATGAAAAAGAAGACCATGCAGTTTTAACTCATGATGAAAAGAAGCAGCTTTTAAAGGAAATCAGTGTTAATGTCCTGTACTGAAAAGGAAATGATATGGCACTTAAGCTGAAAGAGAAAAAAGTACCAAACAATAGTAATGATGGATTTACTGAAACCATTAAATTCAAAATACTTTTTTGCGGGAATGTGTCAGGCAACAACAATAAGTTCTATTCTTTAGAAATTCAAAAGAATTCTTTTGGCCGTTATCGACTTTTTTCTCATTACGGTCGATTGGGCAAGACTGAAGTATTTGGTGTTCGAGACGAAGATGAATTGACTGGCACGCTACTAAATGACTTGACGGCAGTGGAAAAGGAATTTAATACTATAATTAAAGACAAATTAAGAGGCAAGAAGATAAAAGAAAACGGTGAAGAACGAATTGAAAAGTATGAAGAAATTGATGTAGTTGTACCTAAGATTGGCTCTGAAAATATTTGTCAAAAACCCGTTAAAGTAGCAACTCAAACAGTTCAAAAAATAGACACTTCATCATTTGATAAGAATGTTGCAAGAATTATTGATCAGATTGTAGAAGAAAACATTCATAATATTACATCTTCTACATCTTTGACATTTACAACAAATGGCTTTGAAACTCCATTAGGTCCAGTGACTAAGGAACATGTTCAAAGAGCACGAGAACCTTTACAAGTTCTTAAATCATCACTGAAAGATGGTAAACTAAATCCTGATTCTAAAGTGGTTGTGAATTCAAATAATTTGTATTATTCATTGATTCCGCATCCATTTGGTCACAAAATTACCGAAGAAGACTGGATACTATCTGATGAAAAATTGTCAGATGAATTTGATTTATTGGATCAACTTGAAACAGCCGTTCAAATGGGTAATTCGATAGGTCAAGGTGCGAAACAACGATTAAATGCATTAGGAACTGATGTTGATTATCTGAATGACAAAAATGAGTGTAATAGAATTACAGATTATATTGAAAAATCAAAAGCTGACAATCATAATGGAAGTGAAGTTTGGCATTACAAAGTAAAGAATATTTTTAAAATTAAAATACCGAATGAAAGACAGCGGTATGAGCAACACGGAAAGAATATGGGTAGTAAAAAGGAATTATTTCATGGTTCTAAAAATTGTAATATATTAAGTATTTTAAAGAATGGTTTGATTATTCCTCCTGTAAGTTGTCCGACATATTCAGGGCGCATGTTTGATGACGGTTTATATTTTGCATGCAATTCTAGCAAATCACTCAATTATTCGATCGGATTTTGGGGAGGAAGTGTTAAGAATCGACATAACAATTCCTTCTTATTTTTGGCAGATGTCATAATGGGAAAAACGTTTGAAGCTTATAGCTCATGTCGAAGACCGCAAGGATATGATAGCATTCATGCTAAAAAAGGTAGAGGATTGTACAATGAAGAATTCATTGTTTTCAATCTTCATCAAGCAACTTTAACATATTTGGTTGAATTAAGTAAATGAAGCATTATAGGTCTGTAATTGATTAATCGTCGTGCAATGAAAAGAACATTTTTGTTTAGCGAGTTAAATAGCAAGGATGCTTGCAGATGTCCGTTATTGTTTAAGAAGGGTATTTATAAGATTATTAATATTGTCAAT
>ERZ724518.21-NODE-21-length-44727-cov-13.387939_pt1 | contig 44727 bp, 40 predicted proteins | sample MGYA00376051_ERZ724518 | MGnify/ENA primary metagenome ERZ724518 (study PRJEB28724, sample SAMN07190885) | wastewater metagenome | isolation source: influent of sewage treatment plant in Hong Hong | place: Hong Kong | collected 2016-03-17 ... | reverse complement strand
GAGGGCCAATAACAGCAAACCATGTGACGAATATTTTTGAGAGACACAGGCGATCAGGTTTTTAATTTGCGGGATCTTCATTTACTTCGACTTCAGCAACAGAAATTAGCCGCATGATATCGTAATGCGGACTAAACATCTAAAGCTAGGCGAGCTTCCCGCAGTGCTAGGCACTTTGTTCTTCACGCATATTCACCAGTAATTCTTTATAGCCATCGCCCCAATGTTTGAGATCCATCAATATCGGTTCCAGCGTGCGGCCAAATTCGGTCAGGCTATATTCCACCCGTGGCGGCACTTCGGCATACACTTCGCGATGCAGAATGTTGTCGGCTTCCAACTCGCGTAATTGTAACGTCAGCATGCGCTGAGTTACACCGGGCACCATGCGGTGCAGTTCGTTAAAGCGTTTTGTACCACTCAATAAATGAAACAAGATCACGCCTTTCCATTTGCCACCAATTACTGATAACGCCGCACTGACTGAGCAGCTAAAACTGTAAGGTTGTCGAGATGCCATCTTTGTTCTCCATTAGTATACAAAATGATACTACATCACATTTTTGTGCGTACTTACTAATAAGTTTGTTTAATGATACAACAAGAATGAATTTAATGATTGGAGTACAACATGACTAAACAACAGATCTTGGATGCGTATGCATTTCGTCACGCCTGCAAAGCATTTGATAGCGACAAAAAGATCAGTGATGACGAGTTTGAACTGATTCTGGAAACCGGGCGCTTATCTCCCAGCTCGTTTGGTTTCGAGCCATGGCAATTTCTGGTGATTCAAAATCCGGTATTGCGGGAAAAACTATTGCCGCTGGTGTGCGGGCAACAGCAGGTTCCGACGGCGAGCCATCTGCTCATTACATTGTCGCGTCGTGGTGACAGCCTGAAACCGGGTAGTGATTATCTGACTCGCTTTATGCAAGATGTACAAAAATTACCAGCCGAGATCGTAAAAATGAAAGGTGATTTTTACGCACTCTTCCATCGTGAACTATTTCAACTGGCAGACGATGAACGCAAGATTGCTGATTGGGCAGCGAAACAAACCTATTTGCCGATGGCGAATATGATGACCACGGCAGCCCTGCTGGGGATTGATTCATGTCCTATGGAAGGGTTTAAACAGCAGGACGTGGAAAACTTCTTAGCGCAAGAGATCGATCTGGATTTAACAACCTTTGGTGTCGCGCATATCACGGCCTTTGGTTATCGTAAGGCGGAACCAGCCAGAGCGAAAACCCGACGTGCGGCTGCGGATGTCGTGCAATGGTATTAAGTCTGTAAACTGTCATGCCGGTGTATTCCTCGCCGGCATTCTCAACGCATCGTTAATCCCGACGGGTAAATAGCCAGTTATTTCCCTTGCGCCTCAGTTGTGCCGACTGGCCAGCTATGACAAAAAACACACTGTTGGCATGGGGTGGCACCTTAAACAACCGCGCGCCGTGTTCCGGGGAAAACCACACCAGACCCGATGAATAGGCGAATTGGGTAGCGATGGCATAGCGGCCGGCAAAGCGCTCAGAACGCAGATAGTTACAGGAAGCGCAGCGATCGGTAGTGGATGATGTGATCGGATAGCCGACTACGATGGTGGGCGATAACGACAGGATCGTAAAGCGATAAGGTAGTTGACGCTGACCATTGTCATTTTGTGGCCACGTTTGTGCTTCTTTAGTCTGCAGTAATGTATCATCTAGCTGTGCTGTCAGATCCGATAAGCGAATTTTATTGCCCTGACTATCGGCAAAGGCCCACTGGCAATCTTTGTTGTTGCGCATACCATCTGTTGTGCATTGGCGATAAAGCGGTGCGAACTGATTCTTAGCAATTGATGGCCCATGCCCTTGTATTTTTTCCCAACCAGCACGGTGTTGCGAACAACCAGTTAGTGCGAATGCCAACATAAATACGAAGGTTGCTGCGAACTGAACGAGGCGTTTAAGGGAATAGCTAATCATTTTTCTTTCATCAAAAAGTTAAGCAGTTGATAAAACGAGGCCCCATCCATCTTAATGGACAGGGCCTGATCATTAACAGCAATTGTTGCTAGAAATTCGGCAAGTGCTTCACGCGGCGCTTCACTTCTTCCTGTTTGCCCGCATTAAATGGGCGGGCATCCGGGCTGCCTAAGTAACCACAAACACGACGGGTCACCGAGACTTTAGTCGAGTCATGATTGCCGCATTTCGGGCAGGTAAAGCCCTTGCTGGTACAATCAAACTCACCGGTATAACCGCACTCATAACACTCATCGATTGGCGTATTGGTGCCGTAATAGGGCACGCGGCTGTAGCTGTAATCCCAGACGTTTTCCAGCGCTTCCAGATTGTGCTGAATGTTTGGATATTCGCCGTAGCAGATAAAACCACCATTCGCGATTGGCGGGTAAGCCATCTCAAAGTTCAGTTTGGCGTATGGATCAACCTTTTTCTCTACGTCTAAGTGATAGCTGTTGGTGTAATAACCTTTCTCGGTAACACCATCGACCAGGCCAAACTCTTTGGTATCGAGGTTACAGAAACGGCTGCACAGGTTTTCACTTGGCGTGCTGTAGAGGCTGAAGCCATAACCGGTTTCGGCTTTCCACTCATCCACGGCATCACGCAGTTTTTGCACAATGGCGACACCTTTCTGGCGCAGCACTTCATCATCGAACACATGCACTTTGTCGCCAAACAAGGCGTTGATGGTTTCATGCACACCGATGTAGCCCAGTGAAATTGAGGCGCGGCCATTTTTAAAGATTTCCGAAACATCGTCATCGGCTTTCAGACGCACACCACAAGCCCCTTCCATATACAGGATCGGCGCAACGCGCGCTTTCACGCCATTCAGGCGTTCAATACGCGCCATCAGCGCTTTTTTACACAGACGCAGGCGGCTATCCAGCAGGTCGTAGAAGTGCGCTTCATCACGTGCTTCCAGTGCAATACGTGGCAGGTTCAGACTCACCACGCCTAAGTTATTGCGACCTTCGTGGATCATCTTGCCATCTTCTTCATGCACACCGAGGAAGCTGCGGCAGCCCATTGGTGTTTTGAAGGAACCCGTGACTTTAACCACCTGATCGTAGTTCAGGATATCCGGATACATACGCTTGCTGGCACATTCCAGCGCCAGTTGTTTGATGTCGTAGTTCGGGTCAGCTTTCTTGTGGTTGATGCCATCACGGATCGCAAACACCAATTTGGGGAACACTGCAGTTTTGTGATTCTTACCTAAACCAGCAATGCGGTTTTGCAGGATCGATTTCTGGATCAATCGTGATTCCCAGCTTTCGCCCAGACCAAAACCAAAGGTCACAAACGGAGTTTGACCATTGGCGGTATGCAGCGTGTTTACTTCATATTCCAGCGACTGGAACGCGTCGTAACACTCTTTTTCGGTGCGAGACAGCGCATAGGCATCAGCGTCGGGAATATTCCATTCCACCGCGACCTGATGGTGTTTCTCATAACTTTTGGTGACGTAAGGAGCCAACACTTCATCAATACGGTTGATGGTGGTGCCGCCGTAAATATGGCTGGCAACTTGAGCGATGATTTGTGCACTGACCGCGGTAGCCGTCGAGATCGATTTTGGCGTATCGATTTCCGCGTTACCCATTTTAAAACCGTGGGTCAGCATGCCTTCCAGATCGATCAACATGCAGTTGAACATCGGGAAGAAAGGGGAGTAATCCAGATCGTGGAAATGGATTTCGCCTTTTTCATGCGCTTGCACCACATCGCGTGGCAGCAGATATTGTTTGGCATAATGTTTTGCCACGATACCGGCCAGCAGATCGCGTTGGGTTGGGATCACCTTGCTGTCTTTGTTGGCGTTTTCGTTCAGCAGTTCGGCATTGGTCTGCTGGATCAAGCCTTGGATCTCTTTATTCAGGCGACCCTGTTTCTCTCGCGCTAAATCGCGATCGTGACGGTATTCAATATAGGCGCGCGCCAACTTCTTATGCGGGCCTTCCATCAACAGGTTTTCGACCAGCGTTTGTACTTCACTGATGTCGACTTCATCGCGTCCGGCTAACAGCGATGCGATCTGACCAGCCACTGAGGCGCAATACGCGTCGTCTCTTACATTTACAGCTTCAGCGGCTTTCGCAACTGCTTGCCATATGCGTGAGCCATCAAACGATATGCGGCAGCCGTCGCGTTTGATTACCAGCGGTTTTGCTTGCATTTTTTCTCGCCCTCATGCTAGTCCGACAATGGTGTGTCGTTGTGGTAGTAATACTATATATAGTTCATCTGGACGGGGATTTAACTATATATTGCGATTTTATTCTGAAAGATAGTCGACATTTTTTTGATCTAAAACAGAGAATCTGGATATTTGGATAGCTCTGCATCAGCTAAAAAAAGTGAAATTTGTGAGGTCAAAACACTTGAAAATCCTGTAGCCCTTGGTGGATAAGGGCTGGCAAAAATCAGTAAAAAAATGGAGCCGCACGACGCGACTCCCTGATAACGATAAACTAGGAACGATAAACCAGGTTCACATTTTGACCGGGCAAAAATCAGGGCAACTGTGGGCCTGCCGCGATCAGTCGTTTACCTTGCTCATTGTCGGTGTACTGCGCGAAGTTTTTGATAAACCGTTGCGCCAGATCTTCGGCTTTGGTCTGCCATTGTGCCGGATCGGCGTAAGTATCGCGAGGATCGAGGATCTGCGGATTTACCCCCGGCAGATCAATTGGCATCGCCAGATTAAAGATCGGCAACGTTTTCATTGGTGCTTTATCAATAGATCCATCCAGAATTGCGTCGATAATAGCGCGAGTATCATGGATCGAAATCCGCTTGCCGGTGCCATTCCAGCCCGTATTCACCAGATAACAATCCGCACCGGCTGCTTCCATTCGCTTCACCAGTACTTCACTGTATTGTGTCGGATGCAGCGTCAGGAAGGCTTTCCCAAAGCACGCCGAGAAGGTGGGGGTTGGTTCGGTAACTCCGCGCTCCGTACCCGCCAGTTTGGCAGTAAAGCCAGCCAGGAAATGATATTGCGTCTGATCATGCGTCAGTTTGGATACCGGTGGCAATACGCCAAACGCATCTGCGGTCAGGAAGATCACTTTCTTCGCAGGGCCGGCTTTCGATACTGGTTTAACGATATTTTCAATGTGGTAGATCGGATAAGAGACGCGCGTATTTTCAGTGATCGAATTGTCATCAAAATCGACATTACCTTCCGCATCAACGGTGACATTTTCCAGTAATGCATCACGACGGATCGCATTATAAATATCCGGCTCGGCTTCTTTGCTCAGCTTGATGGTTTTGGCGTAGCAACCCCCTTCAAAGTTGAACACGCCGTCGTCGTCCCAGCCATGCTCATCATCACCGATCAACAACCGTTTAGGGTCAGCAGACAAGGTGGTTTTACCTGTGCCGGAAAGACCAAAGAAGATCGCCACATCCCCCTCTTTACCGACATTGGCAGAACAATGCATAGAAGCAATGCCACGCAATGGCAGCAGGTAGTTCATGACCGAGAACAGGCCTTTTTTCATCTCGCCACCATACCAAGTGCCACCGATGACTTGCATATTCTCGGTTAAATTGAAGGCGACAAAGTTTTCAGAATTTAAGCCCTGTTCTTTCCAGTTCGGGTTAACGGTTTCGGCACCATTCAGCACGACAAAATCAGGTTCAAAACCTACTAATTCTTCATCGGTTGGGCGAATAAACATGTTTTTGGCAAAATGCGCCTGCCAGGCCACTTCGGTAATAATGCGTACTTTCAAACGGCTATCCGGGTTAGCACCACAAAAGCCATCAATCACAAACAGACGTTTGCTGGACAATTCTTCTACGACTAGTTTTTTCAGCTCAGACCAGATCGCCGGTGTGATCGGTTTGTTGTCATTTTTACCGCCATTCGACCACCAAACGGTGTCACGCGTGACGTCATCCATCACTAAATATTTATCTTTCGGAGAACGGCCTGTGAACACGCCGGTCTTGACGTTGACGGCACCGAGTTTGGTCACTACGCCGCGTTCATAGCCAACCAGCTCCGGGTTTAGTTCCTCTGCGTACAACTGATCGTAAGAGGGGTTGCGAATAATGTCTTTAACGTTGTGGATACCATAGCATGCAAGGTCTAAACGGGCAGTCGTCATAAGTTTGCTCCTGAGTGTGACCAGTAGGGGGTAGTCAGTACAACTGGATTCAAGTTTAGGAGCTTCTACCGTTATTTATGCTGCTAACTTCAAATAATGCAGATGAACTTACACTTTTTGTGGATTAAATTTGTTTTGCGATCGATCCAGCAGATCGTAGCCATTTGAGGTGTGAGAATGTTGAGTTAAGGTGACGGCGCAGACCGTCACCCAATGACATGATTAATGCAATACAGTTTTAGGTTCTTCCGGCGGTGTTAGTTGATCGTTAAAGATCTTCGCCAGATCTTCTGCGGAAAAATGATATTCCGTCCCGCAATAATCACAGTCCATTTTAATTTCGTTCTGTTCTTCTAATAAAGAATCCACTTCTGCTTTGCCAATTTGCAAAATGGCGGCTTCGCAGCGGGCGCGCGAACAGTTACAAACAAAACTAACCGGTTGCGGATCAAACAGGCGCACCTCTTCCTGATGATACAAGCGATACAGCACTTCCTGAGCCGACAGGGTTAGTAGCTCTTCACTCTTGATGGTATCGGTTAGCGTGGTGACATGCTCAAAATCGAGGGCGTGTTGTTCGGTGTTAATGTCAGGCATCACTTGCAGCAACATACCGGCCGCTTTTGGTAATTCATCATGCGGTTCAGTTTTGATCCAGATGCGGGTCGCCAGCTGTTCAGACTGCGCGAAATATTTTTCCAGACAAGCGGCTAACGTGTCGCCATCCAGCGCGACCACGCCCTGATAACGTTCACCTTCTTCCGGGATCACGGTGATCATCATATGACCTTCACCAATCAGCTCATGCAGGCCGGCATTTTCAGCAATCACGCCGTCGTAACGAGCGACACCGCGCATCTGCTGTAAATGGTTACCATTGATCACGGCAAACCGCACCGGGCCATTCCCCTGTAACTGCACGGTAATTGCGCCTTCAAATTTCAACGTCGCGGTCAGCAGGCTGGTCGCCACCAACAGCTCACTCAATAAACGCTGAATGGCTTGTGGGTAATGATGGCCGCATAGCATGTCATGGGTAGTTGCGCTCAACTGCACCAACTCGCCACGCACTTCATAATGTTCAAATAAAAAACGATGTAATTGATCGGGTGTTTGACTCATTTCAGGCATTCTCTGTGTGTAATTCGGAATAACGCATCCGCGTTATTCGCCTTGTTTGAAGCGCATAAGATCGCGCCGTTGTTTTTTATCCGGTTTACTGTCCGGATGGGGCGAATACAAGGTATTTAAGCGGCGGGCTTCCGCATTGCGTTCGCGTTTAACAATACTTTCTGCGGTCTCTCGATACAGCAATTGTGCTTGTACCGCTGAGAGGCGTTGGATACTTAATGCCAGCACCACGACTTCTTTTTCATCAAATCCCTGACGCAGGCGGATGGTGGCCCCCACCTCAACCTGTTTGCCCGGTTTAGTCCGCTGACCGTTATAGTGCACTTTACCGCCTTCGATCATACTGCGGGCTAAGGCCCTGGTTTTACAAAAACGGGCCGCCCACAACCATTTATCGAGGCGGATCTCTTTGTCATCTGCAGGTTCTGACATGGTAATTTTCCGTTTTTATTTGTTATTAGTTTATCAGAAGCAAATATCAAGGCGAACAACTCGCATAGTTCTATCCTCAAACTGCTGAAAATTTGATATACTAGTCGGCCTGCTTGTGTTACCCGCTCAGAGTAATGCACCCCGGATCTGATAAAGATGGCATGCCGCCATCGTGTTTTTCTTGTTCTGAATGGAGGGAACAATGGCTTTCGCTGCCAACAAGCGCTCCGTCATGACCCTGTTCTCCGGCAATGACATGTTTAGTCACCAGGTACGTATCGTCCTGGCCGAGAAAGGTGTGACCTTTGATATCTGCATGGTAGATGTAAACAATCTGCCAGAAGAACTGCTGGAGTTAAACCCATATAACTCTGTTCCAACTCTGGTTGATCGTGATCTGGTGCTCTACACCTCTCGCATCATCATGGAATATCTCGATGAGCGTTTCCCACATCCGCCGTTAATGCCGGTTTATCCGGTGGCTCGTGGTAACTGTCGTCTGATGATGCACCGTGTCGAACTGGACTGGTACACTCTGGCAGACAAGATCCTGAATAATGCACCGGATGCAGAAGCTGCTCGCAAACAATTGCGTGAAAGTCTGCAATCGATGGCCCCACTGTTCCAGGAATATCCTTATTTCATGAACGAAGAATTCAGCCAGGTAGATTGCTACATGGCACCACTGATGTGGCGCTTGCCAATCATGGGAATTGAATTTACGGGCAAAGGTGCCAAAGAGCTGAAGGCTTATATGACTCGCTTGTTTGATCGCGATTCATTCCAGGCTTCACTGACTGATGTTGAACGTGAAATGCGTAACGGATCACTGTAATGGAACCGAACATGACGCCCAGTCGCCCCTATCTGTTGCGGGCTTTCTATGAATGGTTGCTGGATAATGATATGACGCCGCATCTGTTAGTAGATGCTAATGCGCAGATGGTTCAAGTGCCGCAACAATTTGCGCGCGACGGACAGATTGTTCTGAACATTGCTCCGCAAGCAGTGGTTGCTTTCACGATGGACAAAGAAGCGGTTAGTTTCAATGCCCGTTTTGGTGGTGTACCGCAACAGGTTTATATCCCCATGGCCGCGGTGCTGGCGATCCATGCCCGCGAGAATGGTGTCGGTACATTTTTCCCGCCAGAACCTGCGTATGCAGTTTGGCTGGAGGATGAGACATCATCACCGGAAAAGTCGGAAGTCACAGATGATGAGGCACCTAAACCGCCTCGTCCGGATGGTCGACCGACATTACGAGTGATCAAATAAAATAAAAAAGGGAATCTCAGATTCCCTTTTTTATTGCTGCATAATGCTCACTGCTGAACGTATTCAAATACCCGGATCACTTTTTCCACGCCAGACACATTGCGTGCGATCTCTACCGCCAGCTCACCTTCATCTCGGGTCACTAATCCCATCAGGAATACCTGACCATCTTCTGTCACCACGGTAATATGGCTGCTGTCGAAATGCTTTTCAGCAATCAGCATGGTACGCACTTTAGATGTGATCCAGCTGTCATGAGAGCGAATGTCATAACCAATCGGTTCGGCGATCTTAATTTCATTATAGATTTTGCGTACGCCGGGCTGACGTTCCACCATCGCACGGACTTCTTCACTGTGCTTACGATGTGGTGTTTGTCCGACCAGTAAGACGATACCGTTGTTGCTGTTAATGGAGATGTGACTGATACGCGAGATGTCGGTGCGTTCCGACAGTTCATGCCGAGCATTGAGCTCAATTTTTTTATCATCCATCTGTGCAGTAACGGTGCGTCGATCTTTTGCTATCACCACGCCAGTCGTTGCTCCACCGGCCAGTAAGACGCCGACACAGCCTTGCAGTAACAATAAACTGACTAGTGATAACGGGAGCAGTTTACGCAACATAACAATTCCTCAATCAATTATTGGGGGAACAGGGTTTGGTCTATCAAGTCGCTTAGACAGTTTAATACCAGCAAATGGACTTCCAGAATGCGCGAAAAACGGGCAGAAGGACAGCGGATTTCAACATCACTCTGCCCCAGTAAACCGGCCAGTTCGCCACCATATCCGGTGTTTAATATCACCATGGTCATGTCACGAGATAACGCCGCTTCTGCCGCATGGATCAACTCCCGGTTATCTTCTTCGGTGGTGATCAACACTAAAATATCACCCTGCTGGCCGAGAGCCCGGATCTGGTGGGCGTAGACATCTTCAAATTTGCCGTAATGGCTGAGTGAACTCATCAGGTTGCCGTCACAGGTCAGCGCAATGGCGGGCAGTGAGGGGCGTGCCGTTTCAAAACGACTCATCAGATGTGATACAAACAATTGCGCCAAGGCGGCAGAGGCACCGTTACCACAGGCAAGGATCTTGTTACCGTTCAACAGACAGATGGCAAGCATCTGAGCTGCGGTCTGGATGCTTTCGGATAACACCTCTGCGGCAGCGATTTTGGTCTGAATACTTTCGGTAAAATTCTCTCTGATCCGATCCAACCCGGTTCTCCTAAAATGCGTTTTTTAACCAGCTTCGTTGCCCGTCATCGTACGATACTATGTCAAAACGGCAAGCCTGATGTGCTTCGTTGATCTGCTGATTTAATAAAAAATAGCGGGCAGTGTGGCGAATTTTCTGTTGTTTGGCTGGCGTTACTGATGATAACGCTCCACCGTAATCACGTGAGGCCCGGTAGCGGACCTCAACAAACACCAGAGTCTGGAGTTCTCGCATGATTAAATCAATTTCGCCCTGACGACAGCGATAATTGGCGCTGACGAACAACAGCCCCTGTTGCTCGAGAAAGCTGCGGGCCTGTTGTTCGTAGTATTGTCCCTTATTGTACCGGCTGAGGGATGGCGGGTTGAGTGATCGCTGGTTCATTACTTAATTGCCCGTTGCTGTAATGAGTCCAGATCAGATCGCGAATAATGACACCGTCCGTGGTGACGTGTATTACGCCGGTCAAACCATTCATCGTCATATCGGGGTTTTGACGCAACTCGCTTAATTGATTTACCAACGAACCGACATCGTGTCCCATGGCATACAACCGCAGTTGATCGCCGCTGGCTTGCGGTAATACGGCGGTTGCCTTAGTAAATTCATCTGGTGTTCGATTCAGCATCCATGGCATATCACCCAGTTGCATACCGTTTAGTGCCAGTGCAACGTCTGGTTTCAGCCCACTGCTATTACTTTTGGAGCCTAAGTAATAGGTTGGTCTGACTGGCGTGTTACCTAACATCATATCGACACTGGATTTAATATTAGAGGCTTCAAATGCTGATGCCAGCATATAAATCGCATCCACCCGATTAGGATCATTGGCGGGGTCGTCAGCTAATGACTGTACCTGTCCGGCCTGTAATGTCCCGCCTTTACCACCTAATTTCTGACGTAACAGGCTTAACAGTTCATCACGGCTACGGAATTTAGCGATGTCTGCATCGCCGAGATCCAACGATTTCCAGTAACTGTTAAAACCTGCTGCTGTGCGATCGCCCAAGGGATTGGATGGTAACAGCAATAATGGGTGCTGCATGCCATCTTCATGGATCTTCTGGGCAATTTGAGCTGCTTCCGCTTCCGGTGACAGCGAGAAATAGTAGAGATTATCGGCCGCGGGTTGTCCATCCAATTGATTTAAGGCTAATACCGGTAGCGAGGTATGACTGGCAACCAATTGTTCCACTTTGTTCTTTTGTAACGGGCCGATGATCAGTTGTGCCCCTTCTTTTTCCGCCCGTACCAACAGTTCTGGCATTGATTGGCTGTTTTCATCGTAATAACTCAGCGTCAGTTTATTACCTGTCGCCAGATTGGCTTGTTCCAGACCCGCTTTCAGCGCACTTGCTGGGCCGGCTAATTTGCCTGACAGTGGCAACAAAACCGCAACCTTCTGGATCTGTGTGGTCGCGATTACGCCGCGGTTATCATCGGCAATGGTCGGCTGTGTCGGTGTAGCTGAAGGCGTGAACAAGGTTGCTGCCGGATGTTCCGGATGGCGTTGTTGCCAGTCAGCATATTGTCTGGCCTGATCTTGCTGCGTTTTACTGATTTGTGCCAATTCAAACCAGCCGGCTGCTTTTTCCCGTTTCATGCGGTTGGCTGCATTGACGTAGGTTTTCAGCGTGGTGATATCGCTGCCTTGCAACAATAACCAGATCTGCTGGTGATTTTTACTGGCGGATTCCCCGTTTAAGTAAGGATCCAGTGAGATCAAACTATTCGCCGCTGCTGTTTTCTGGCCGGTTTTTAGCAACAGATCAGATTGCAGGCGATAATAAAATTGCACGGTATTGCTGTCTAAAGGTCGCAAGTCGATACCGGCAATGCGGTTTAACGCCTTGCTGGATTGCCCTTGCTTGCCAAGCTGCAATGCATTCAGCAGACGCAAGGCGACTTGCTGGCGAGGTGTGGTGGCTTCTCGGGCCAATTGTTGCTGAATCGCATTGGCCTGTGAGCTATCGCCATCAGCGATCAAACGACGCGTGGCTAATACTTGCAGTGCAAAACGGTTTTCCGGTGCGGCATTATCTATGTGAGTCAGATACCACTGGCTGTTGTGTGTAAGCGGCCCGAAGGCATTGAGTGTGGCGCTATCGTCACTACTGTCATCGCGATTTCCAGTCGCACAACCTGACAATAACAGGACAATGGCAAACAGCCACCAGAAATATGGTACAGTGCGCAACTTGCTAACCCGGCTCAAGATTTATCTCCAACCCATCTATGTCTGGCCCTTAGTGTAATCTTCACACCACAATGAAACAAATTTTCGACAGGAGTTTTCATGACTGTATCACCTTGTCTGTATATCGTACCGACGCCGATTGGTAACCTGTCGGATATTACATTGCGTGCGATCGAGGTTTTAAAGAGTGTCGATTGTATCGCGGCGGAAGATACCCGCCACAGCGGCATTTTGCTACAACACTTGCAGGTCAAGGTACCCATGCTGGCATTGCATGATCACAATGAACAGCAACGGGCTGGTGTGTTGATCCAACGCATTCAGCAAGGGCAAAGCATTGCGCTGATTTCTGACGCCGGTACGCCGCTGATCAGTGATCCCGGTTACCATTTGGTGAAAGCCTGCCGAGATGCGGGTGTCAAAGTCGTGCCATTGCCTGGGCCTTGTGCAGCAATTACGGCATTGAGTGCGGCGGGGTTGCCTACCGATCGTTTTGTTTTTGAAGGTTTTTTACCAGCAAAAGAAAAGGGAAAAGAAGATCGCTTACAAGCGTTGGCTGATGAAACCCGTACTATGGTGTTTTATGAATCACCACGTCGGGTGATGGATACCTTAACCGCGATGTATCAGGTATTTGGTGAACGTCAGATTGTCATCGCCCGTGAGTTGACCAAAACCTTCGAAACTCTGCACAGCTTGCCGCTTTCGGAAATGCTGGCTTGGTTGCAGGAAGATGATAACCGCACTCGTGGTGAGTTCGTGCTGATGTTGGCCGGTAAAGCCGATAACAGTGATGAGTTACCCGCAGAAGTTTTACGCACCTTAACACTGCTGATGGCCGATCTACCGTTGAAAAAAGCGGCGGCGTTAACGGCTGAAATTTATGGTGTGAAAAAGAATGCGCTCTATGCATGGGGCTTAGAAAAGCAGAATTCTGAGAGATAGTTTGCTGTGTGGGCGTAACCTCCCTATAATGCGCGCGGGGTTGGCCGGGCAGTCGCCGTCTTGTTGTTGTGCCTTCGGGTAGACAAACAGGAGGGAGGAAAGTCCGGGCTCCACAGGGCAGGGTGCCAGGTAACGCCTGGGAGGCGTAAGCCTACGACCAGTGCAACAGAGAGCAAACCGCCGATGGCCCGTAAGGGATCAGGTAAGGGTGAAAGGGTGCGGTAAGAGCGCACCGCGCGACTGGTAACAGTTCGTGGCACGGTAAACTCCACCCGGAGCAAGACCAAATAGGCTTCCATGTCGCGGCCCGCGTCGGAAGCGGGTAGGTTGCTTGAGCCTGCGAGCGATTTCAGGCCTAGAGGAATGGCTGCCACCGCGCAAGCGGAACAGAACCCGGCTTACAGGCCAACCCCACAATTATCCCGTTCACGCTTGCGTGGCGGGATTTTTCGTTTCTGCGAGTCGCTTAAATTCTGCGCGAGGTAGTTTCAGCTGCCCTGCTGACAACGTTGGCCAAGGCAAATAGCGTTTTGGCAACATAAAGGCCGGCAGAAATTGACGTAACCACGCGGATAATCCCGCTATTGCAACAGGTGCTTGCTGCCAATCGATAAAACCGACACAACACATGCCCCACTCTTCGTCTGGCGCGGGAACGACAACTGCTTGTGCGATAGCAGGATGTTGTAGCAGTTGTTGTTCAATCTGCTCTGGCTGAATGTTTTCCCCACCGCTGATGAATTGGTTATCAATGCGGCCATTAATCACTAACTCATCATTTAGCCAGTAGCCAGCATCACCGGTATGAAACCAACCTTCATCATCTAATGGAAGTAACAGCGAGCCATCAGCTTGGTAATAACCGGCAAACAGCGTGTCGCCTCGAACACAAATTTCATCGGCTTGAATTGTTACTTCCCGTCTGGCCAATGCTTTACCTACTACGCCGGCTGCCCCTGCGGGTGCGGTGCAAACCTGTGATGCCATTTCCGATAAACCATAACTGACCCACGGTGTCAGCTGTTGCGCCCGACATTGGGTGATCAGGCTATCAGGGATAGGTGCGCCACCCAATAACAAGTGGCGAACTTGCGTGGCTGAAAAATGAAAATCCGGTTGCTGTAATAATCGGTACAGCTGTGTTGGCACCAGCGAGAGATGCGTGATCGGCGCTTGTTGTAATAATGCCGTGAATGGCAAGACGGGATCAGGCAACACAACACAGGCACCGGCCAGAAAACAGCGGAACAGAATCGCCAGCCCACCAACATGGAACAGTGGCAGTGACAATAACCAGCCATCATGGGTGGTGATGGGCACGATGCTGCCTTGCGCATTGGCGAAATGATTCCGCAGACGATGCGCGACAACTTTAGGTGAACCGCTACTGCCAGAGGTAAAAATTAAATTACTGAGTGCATTGTCATTCAGTTCACATGCTGTAGAAGCTGGCGCTTGTGCCGTAAAATCCAGCTTCAAGGCATCCGATGGCCAACGCAATGAGGCATGCACTTGTTGCTGGAGTTGTTGCTGTCGAACTTCAGGAAACGCGGGGTTTATTGGGCAGCAGACGATCTGTTCACGCCAGCAAGCCCACAACAACATCACCAGTTCTACACTGTTCGTGCTGCACAAAAACAGATGATCGCCAGAGTTTAATCCGGCGCATCGGAGCTGTTGTTGCAGGGCATTAAGTTGCGCATCCAATTGTTGGTAGCTGAGCGTAACACCGGCATTCCATAATGCCGGTTGTGTCGGGTGTCGTTGTGCGTGTTGCCGGATGGGGCAAGTTAGCTTTGCCATACCAACTGCAACTGTTTGGTATCGACTTGCTGTTTATCATCCAGCACGGAACCACTGAAATAACGCAGCGTATCCAGACCGGGTGCTTGCTCGGGTGACCATTCGGCTGCCAGCAAGGCCAGCAGACGGTTACCGAGTTGCGATTCGTGGCTGGAAGAGATCACCACTTTCACCCCATTTGCTTTGGCTTTTTTCACCAGTTCCTGGCATTTATCCAATGAACCGATGAGCGTGGGCTTTAATACCAAACCTTTTAACTGAGGGAAAAAATCCCAGTTAGTTTCGGCGCTTAAGATCTCATCCAGTGCCACAGCAACCCCGGTATGTGACGCAACTGCACGGATATCTGCGTAAGTTGCGCAAGGATCTTCAATATATTCAATGTGGGATGGATCGAGATGGCTCATGAAGGTCCAGGCTTCTTCACGCGTCCACAGTTGGTTTGCATCCAGGATCAGTTTAGTTTTTGGTGCTAACCGGATGATTTCGCGGATCATCGCCAGCTCATCGCGCATTGGATAACGTGCGACTTTGAGTTTTACCCGGCTGGGGTAGTCATATAACCACTCTTTCCAGCTCCAGATAATATCTTCCGGTGTGCCTTGTAACAGCAGATACGGTGGTAGTGGCGTATGTTTTAATACCGGCCAGCTACGACGGGCGCAATCTAGACCAAATTGCACCGATGGATAAGTAACCGGGATGGTTTTGCCTTGTTTAAATGCGCTCAGAAATGCGATGGTTTCTTGTTCCGCTTCTGCCAGTGTCTCACGGGAAAAACCCGGTAGTGGTGCAATTTCACTCCAGCTACTGCCCCAATGCAACAATAAGCCTTCGCGTTGCTCGATAGTCTGGTTGTGAAATGTCAGCGGATGCGTGAGCGGCAGTTGATACCGATACAGAGTGATATCCATAAGTTGGCTGTCCTTATCCTCGGCAAAATCAGTCGTCTGTCATGTTATAACAGATCCCGATGCAGAGATCAGATCTGCATCGGAGTGTTGCAGCTGCATTACGGGTTTCGTGGGAATTTATTGAAATCCGGTTCACGTTTTTCGTTAAAAGCGTTACGACCTTCCTGACCTTCTTCGGTCATGTAAAACAGCATGGTGGCATTACCGGCGAGTTCCTGCAGACCAGCCTGACCATCACAATCGGCATTGAGTGCGGCTTTAAGACAACGCAAGGCCATCGGACTGTGTTGCAAAATCTCGCGACACCAACGCACGGTTTCACGTTCCAGTTCGGCCAATGGCACCACCGTATTCACCAGCCCCATCTCTAGCGCTTCTTTGGCATCGTATTGACGGCACAGGAACCAGATCTCGCGTGCTTTTTTCTGGCCGACCAAGCGTGCCATGTAAGAGGCGCCCCAACCACCATCGAACGAACCCACTTTCGGACCGGTCTGACCGAAACGGGCATTTTCAGCAGCAATCGTGAGATCACACAGCATATGTAAGACGTGACCACCACCAATGGCGTAACCGGCGACCATCGCTACAATCGGCTTCGGACAGGTGCGGATCTGGCGCTGGAAGTCGAGCACGTTCAGATGATGTGTGCCTTCGTCATCTTTGTATCCACCATAATCGCCACGTACTTTCTGATCACCACCGGAACAGAACGCCAGCTCGCCTTCGCCAGTCAGAATGATGGTGCCGATCTGCGCATCAAAGCGTGCATCTTGCAGCGCTTTCATCATCTCCATCACCGTCAGCGGGCGGAACGCATTCCGCACCTGTGGACGGTTAATGGTGATTTTGGCAATGCCATCGGCAGATTTGTGATAGCGGATGTCTTGGTAATCGGCGCTGCAATCTTGCCACTCAATAGGGGCATAACAGCGGGCATCGTTATCGTGATCTTGCATAATCTTCTCTCATAATTAACGGTAGAAATGAGTTAGCCACTGCCGGATAGCAGCCGCCATAAATTCTGGGTTGGCGCGGTGCAAGTTATGTCCTCCGGCCAGTATTTGCTGTGTTACCGACGTGCAGTGGGTCGCCAGTTGTGCAGCAATCGCTTGGAATTTCAGATCTTGTTCACCACACAGATACAACACGGGTAGTGACGTATCTTGTAACCACAGTTGCAGATCGGCTTGTTTCGCCAGCGAGCAACAACAGAGCATGTTTGGCAGTTGGGCTGCACTGTTTTGACTGCGCTCAGCGATAAGTTGGGTGCGTTCTGTCGGGTTTAAATCAGCAAAGACCGGTTGTTGATACCAGTCGGTCAACACATCGGCTAATGGCTCGCGATAAAATCGTCGCGCCCAGCGGGCATCAGCACTGGCTCGTATTTTTCGTTCCGCTACCGAGCTTAAACCGGGGTGTGCATTTTCCAGCAGTAAACTTTGTAAACCAGCCGGTTGTGTGGCGGCAAACTGCAATGCCAGACGCCCGCCGAGTGAGTAACCGAGCAGATGATAATTTGAGATATCTCGTTGCTGTAATTGCTGATTAAGCCAGTGGGGGAAATCAATCATCCGGTTTAAACGTTGTTCACGTGCGTCACCGTGCCCCGGTAGATCGAAAGCAATACAGTCGCAATCAGGTAACTGCTCGATCAGCGCCGACCAGTCATTGGCAGAACCTAAAAAGCCATGCAGGAAGACCAGTGTTGGTTTACTCACGCTGGTAAATTCCGTACATGCTGCGCGAATTCTTTCAGCCAGTTTGCTGCTTCGCCTACCGCGACCTTACATTCCAAAATGGTGGCACTGTGTCGTGTCAGTGCTTGCTGATAATAGTGTTGGAAGCTGGTTGTATCCGTTGGTGCGGCATAAGCGAGCTGAAACTGTTCGGCACTGGCTTGGAAATTGAGCCCGTGAGGCAGTTGGTAAAAATGTTCACGGATCTGGTTGTGCTCCGGCACCGGCAGCATGTGAAAAATGTTACCACCATCATTATTGATGATGATCAGCACAAACGGGCTATTCAGGCTGTGCAATAAAGCCAGACTGTTGAGATCAAACAGCGCGGACGTATCGCCCAGCAGCACGGTGGTTGGCTGTGTCGGATCGGCTTTAGCGACACCGGCGGCTGTGGCGATTAAACCATCAATGCCGGAAGCACCGCGATTGGTGTAAATATGCGCAGGTCGAACACCTGTTGTGCCGAGCATATCCAAAAGCCGGATCGGCATGCTGTTGCCAATAAACAGCTGGCCTTTGATCTGGGCGTTCAGCTGATGACAGAGGGTGATTTCCCCCCATGCCGGTAGTTGTTGTTCAATGAGTGCGGCGAGTTTGTGATCCCACTTAGTGAGTTGGTGCCACGCAGCGTGACGAGCAACAAGCTGATGTGCCTGACACCAGTCATTGATCGCGCTGACAAAGCGTTGCTGGACGGCGAGGCCGTTATCCAATCGTTCTGAGCTATTATCGATTTGCCAGCAGTACTGCCATTCCTGTTCGGTTAAAAACTGTTGCAGACGTTTGGAAATCAAACGGCCACCGAATAACAGCAGTGTTTCTGCTTGGGCTAATTCGGCCCGAAATGCAGAGTGATGTAGCGCCAGATCGGCAGAGTTAATGGTTTGTGGATGAAAGCGCAGTTGTGACTGAATATCGGCAATTAACGGCCAACCGGTTTGTTCGGCCAGTTGCAAAATAGCGTTGGCGTCATCTTCCCGAGTCAGCCGGCCGACGACAATCAGCCCTTTGCTATGGCGCACTGTTTCCCATGCCGGATCGCGTGAGCAGGCTGTTTGTGCCGGCGTGTAACGCGTCCAGGGTTCATGACTGTCAAACCAACGGGTTAAGCCGCGTAGCGCATGGGCTGGCAGCTGTTGCCCTTCGACCGGATAAAGTGGTTCGCGGAACGCACAATTCAGATGCACGGGGCCGGGTGTTTGTTGTTGCTGAAAGGCGGCCTGATCGACGGAGGCCAACAGCCATGCTGGGGCAATCTCATTGCTCGGGGTGGGCAATAATTGCTGATAAATCGGATAGCTGGAAAAAATAGCGCTTTGCTCGATAGCTTGATTGGCACCATTACCGATCAATTCGGCGGGGCGGTCGGCAGTCAGCAACCAAAGCGGAATGCCCGATTGGCGAGCTTCCACCACGGCAGGCAATAGGTTCGCGACAGCACTGCCGGAGGTCACGATCACGGCGACCGGGCGCTGGCTGCCTTGCGCTAACCCAAGTGCAAGAAAACCCAAACCGCGTTCGTCAAAATGCAGGTGTGTTGTTATCGCCGGGTTTGCTGCCGCGGCTAAAGTCAGCGGCGTAGAGCGCGAACCCGGTGCAATACAGATATCGCACACACCCAATCGCACCAGCTCTTCAATGATCAACGAACTCCACAGAGCATGCAGGCTACCTAACGCTTGCCACTGCTCAGTCATGCCAGACACCCAACATGCTGTTGAGTTTGGTGTCGAGTTCCTGCCATTCGGCTTCTGCATCAGAACCGGTCAAAATGCCGGCACCGGTATAGAGATACAGCTGATTTTGATGCCACAAGCCACTGCGGATGGCGACGGTAAATTCCGACACATCTTCGCTGATAAAACCACACGCACCGGCATACCAGCCGCGCTGATGTTGCTCCAACGCACGGATCTGGCTTAATGCCTTGCGACGAGGCGAACCACCAACCGCCGGTGTCGGGTGCACCTTTTGCAACAATTGCCAATCGGCGGTTTCCGGCAACAACGTGGCTTCGATTTCCCGTTTGATATGCTGGATATGTTTTAGCGGTAGGATCTGCGCTTCCGACACTACAGCGGTATCGGCCAGCCCGTCTAAGCGGGTCAGAATGTCGGTGTGCACAAAGCGATTTTCCAGCCGGTTTTTACCGTCCTGCAATAACAATGACGCCAGTTCTGCATCTTGCTCGGCATCACCGGTACGTGGCGTGCTGCCCGCCAGTGCTTCACTGAACAACTGACGATCATGACGGCGGTAGAGGCGTTCTGGTGAGCTGGCGATAAAACAGCTCTCCGGTGAGAATTGATAGCCGATATGAAAACAGGCTGGTGTGGCACTTTGCCAGGTGGCCAGCAGATCCCACGGGTTGAGTTCTTCATTAAATTGCAGTGTGGTGCGACGCGATAACACCACTTTGGGAATGTTTTTTAAGGCTTCCGGCTGTAATACTTGCGACAACCACTGTAACCAACGTGGTTTATCGGGGGTGTCGTGGCGTCCACGTTGTACCGGTAAATAGTGCGTCAGTGTGGATTCTGGCTGTAACTGTTGTAACGCTTCGCGTGCCGCAGTCAGTTCGCTGGTTTGGTTATTACCGTCAAACCAGAGATTACACACCAGTTCGGTTTGATTGCCCTGACGGATCAGTTCAATGCGTGGTAAGACAAAACGGCACTGCCCGAACTCCCGCCATTCCTCTGTGACCGGTTGCTGGTAGTCAAAGGCCAACCCGCCGTAATAACGTGGGTAGCTGCCGGCATGTGGGCGTAGTTGTCCGGTGAGGCTAGCCAGTTGCGCCGGATCAGTCAGTTCCCGAATTGCGCCTAACACAGCAAATTCGCGGTCACGCTCACGCGCATGCCAGTAGATGCGCGGAAACAGCGGCTGCTCTTTTAACCAGCCGATCAGAGAAGTGACATCCATTGCGGCGCGCAGGCGAACAAAACCTTGTTGCTCGGCGGCAGTGAGTGCGTTTAGTTGTTCCAGTAAATGAGTTTGAGCCAGCATTGGAATAATCGCATAAATCGGAATGCCGTCTGTCGCGAAGGGGGCGGTAAACTGCCAAAAGGCGTTGGCATCCGGTATAGTACGCCCTTTACAGGAAAGGCTTCCGCCCGCGGAATCGCACCAGTATAGGGCTGGGCGCATCATGGGTAAACCCACCTGTGTCAGTTGTGATAAATAGTTGCTGTGTAACGTAAGGAAAAAGTGGCCTGATGAATAAACCACGTTGGAAAGTTTGGTTGCAAGCAGCTCGTTTGCGGACATTGCCATTGGCCTGTGCCGCGGTGTTGCTGGGGAGTGGTTTGGCGGCAGGTGCGGATCTTTTTCACGCCAACGTTTTTGTGTTGTGTTTGTTGACTGCTATTGGTTTGCAGATTTTATCGAATCTGGCGAACGATTACGGTGATGCGGTATCAGGTGCTGATAATGACGATCGTGTGGGGCCCCAACGCACCGTTGTCAGTGGCCTAATCACTCGCGAACAGATGCAGCGCGCCATGGTGCTGGTGGCGGGGCTGACGATCATCAGTGGCTTGAGCTTGTTATGGACGGCGTTTTCCGGTGACTGGCTGGCGATCCTGACCTTTATCGGGTTCGGTAGCTTGGCGCTGATTGCGGCTGTGACCTATACCGTGGGGCGTCACCCGTATGGATATCGCGGCTTGGGCGATTTATCGGTATTCCTGTTTTTCGGTTTGCTGGGTGTGTTGGGAACCTACTATCTATTTACCCAGCAGTTCGACCCGTTACTGATTTTACCGGCGGCCAGTTGTGGTTTTCTGGCAACCGGGGTGCTGAATATCAACAACATCCGCGATATGGATACCGATCTGGCCAGTGGCAAACGTACCTTTGCGTCCCGCCTCGGCTCAATCTGGTCGCGCCGTTATCACTGGCTATTGGTGCTGGGGGCGGGTGTGATGACAATCGTGTTTATCTTATTACGCGCCCATTCCACATGGCCGTGGTTGTTTTTACCGGCCTGGGTGCCGTTGATGCTGATCGCCCGTGTGGTGCAGCAGAGCCATGATCCTGATGTATTGGATCAACAGCTGAAGCGTACTGCGATGAGTAGTTTGTTGTTTAATTTACTGCTGGCAATAGGTTTTGCGCTCGACTAATCTGTTTTATACCCTGCGTACTTGAAGTTACAGCATCGTTGACGGCGTTCACTCACCCCAATCACATAGCCTATCTATGCTCATGGGGATTCGTTCACTTGTCGCCTCGCTGCAACTCCAATTAATTTGGGTATATTCGGGTTTGTTTTAAGCAGAATTTACCGGAGGAAGAAATGGATTTTCATGTCTGGCTGACTTATCTGGCAACCACGATTGTCTTTAGTGTTTACCCCGGCTCTGGTGCAGTCAATACCATTAGCAATGCCATTCGTTACGGTGTGCGCGGCTCTGTGCCTGCCATTGCAGGGTTGCAATTGGGGTTGACGATCCATTTATTGCTGGTGGGGGTTGGCTTAGGCACCTTGCTGGCGCAATCGGCTACCGCATTTGCTGTTTTAAAATGGTTCGGTGTTGCCTATCTGGTCTGGCTGGGGTGGGCCAAATGGCGTGAAGTGCCACAACTGATGAAAAGTGGCGTCGGGCAGGAAGAAGGCCCTCGTCCTGCCCTGTTTTGGCCAGCGGTTTTTGTGAATATCACGAATCCGAAAAGCATCGTGTTTCTGGTCGCTCTGTTCCCGCAATTTTTGCACGCGGATTACCCGCTGTGGTCACAAGCGCTGATTTTGTCCATCACCTGTGTGCTGGTGGATGTGATTGTCATGCTGGGTTATGCCACGCTGGCGGCACCGCTGACGCATCTGGTACAAAACGAAAAAGGCATGCGTACCCAAAATCGTATCTTTGGTTCCCTGTTTATTGCCGCTGGCGCCCTGCTGTCCGGCGCTTCACGTTAATTTTATGCTTGCGCAGCCAGACCCGGTTTCTGGCTGCCAATGTTAATTACGGTTATTTCCTCATCTTTTTCTTTTATCTGCATCACATTTTCCTATAATCAGCGCCGCTTTCTACCCCGTTCCGGAGTTGTGTGATGTTGTTTCGCGGTTTGTTGTTGTCATTCTTGTGTCTGAGTTCATTGGCCGTGCACGCGGCATTACCGCTCACGCCGTTCGAGCGTAGTGTGACTTACGCGTTGCCTAATTCAGCCGAGGTGTCAGCCTATCTGCATCAGCTCAGTAAACAGTCACCACAGGCTGCGGTGTTGTCATTAGGCCGTTCGGCGGGTGGTCGCCCGATTGAAGCGTTGCTGATGTCGAATGATGCCGCATTTCTGAAAAACGGTCGGCCAGATGCGCATCGGCCTACCGTGATGTTGATCGGTTCACAGCATGGCAATGAACCCTCCGGCACGGAAGCGGTACAAATTTTGGTCCGCCAGGTGTTAGATGGCGATCAGCAACATCTGCTGGATAAGATGAATTTCATCGCGATTGTGTTAGCCAACCCCGATGGTCGTGATCTGAACCGGCGTCTGAATGCCAAAGATGAAAACCCCAATATCGATTTTATAGCTACCGCGGCGTCAGAAACCCGGATCTATATTGATGCGCTGCAACGCTTCCAACCGGATGTTGTTTATGATCTGCATGAAACCGGGCGGGTAAAATATCCACTGACTTATAAAGAAGGTTATCTGACCACGGTTAATGCACAGTTTGAAGTCGGCGATAACCCGAATATTGATGCTGGTCTGCGCAATTATTCCGATAATTCGTTTTTGCCCGCGCTGTTACAAAGAGTAAAAACGGTCGGCATTCCGGCCACGCGTTACGACGGCGAGATCATCACGCTGTCACAAGTGGTCACGCGGGGAGCGATGAATCTGAGCAACTTCCGTAATTACGCCTCGTTGATGGGTTCCCTGACGGTGGTGGCCGAAAGTCTGCTAGATGAACCGGGCCAGTACGCGACGCCGGGTAACATCAAAGAGCGGGTCAAGCGGCAACATCTGGCATTAGTACAATTTGTCTCTCTGGTGGCCGATGATGCACAGCAGATCCGTCAATTGAGTCGTCAGGCCCGACATAGCTGGCGCAGTAAAACTGACATGCAGGTAGCGCTGGAGTTTGGTTTTGAGCCGAACCCTAAAAAGCCAGAGATCAAGGTGGCGTTAACCGAACAGAAAAGTGGCAAGCGGGTGATGAAAACCTTCCCGCATAATGATCAGATCGTGGTAACAGAGAAAGAAGATCTGCCGGCGGGTTATGTGATCCGTGCTGAACAGGCGCGCTATAAGGCGTTATTGCAACGTCACCATATTCAGTATCGGGAAGTCAGCAAGGTTGAAAGGGTTCGTCTGGAACAACAACGGATCAGTGCCTTAACCGTATCGGAGGTGCAGCGTCCGGGTGTGCGCGACTGGCTGGATGTCGGCGTGCAGGAAAAAGAGCTGACCACCGAGTTGAAACCGGGCGATCTGGTCGTGACCACGCATCAACCACTTGGCCGTCTTGCTGCGATTATTCTCGATCCGCGTTCAGATAATACGATCTATCAGGAAGAGGAATGGCGGGGGTTGTTATTACATAATCCGTTGCCGGTTGCCGTGCTGCTTTCACATTGATAAATGAGGTTTGGCACAAGGGAAGGGCGATGATGCGCTGATGAATGTGGTGCTTTTTGTGAAAATCTGGCTCATCGACCATATTTTCCGTGTGGATCGCCGCTACAGTAAGACGGTTATTGCTGCAAACCTGCAATAGCTGCTACGCGCAACCGGCGTGGTTATGTAGAATAGGCAATCAGATAACTGAACGAATTTTTGGAGTCAATCATGGCTACTAAGCCAGAGAAATCAGCCGGGAACGCAAAACGCCCGGACAACAAGAAGAAAAAACCTGCTTTTAGTGCTCAGGATGCCCGCGAGCAGAAAAAACAGGCGAAGCGTAAAGGTCTGCGCCCCGGCGCTCGTAACAGCGTCGAGAGCCAAGAACAAAAAGGCCAGAACGCGAAAGATAAAGATGCGCGTGTTGGTTCCCGTAAGCCAGTGGCCTTAGTTGCCGGAACCCCAGTTAAACCAGCCACGGCACCAAAACCGGTTGCGCCAAAACAATCAGAATCGGTGGTGACTCAAGAGCAGCAATTAGCCAAATGGGAACGCGAGCTGGATAAGCTGGAAAACGACGATCGTTTGAATAGCCTGTTAGATGCGTTGGAACTTGAACAAGCGATCTCTGCGGAAGACCAGGAGTGGCTGGATAAAAAACTGGCACGCCATCAGGAGCTGCTGAAGCTGCTGGGTTTAAACGAAGAAGAGAAAGAAGCCAGTGATCCGGATGAATTACTGCAACGCTTTATCGAAAGCGATTTTGATCCAAAAGAATTCGACAGCCGTTATAAAGAAGATTAATTAAGCCTGCCAGCCACACGACTTTATCGTGTGGCTCTCTACTGCGAAGAGGGGATATACCCTTGTCTACACAGCATGTCATCTGGGATGACGCTCTGATCCAGAAATATAACTACAGTGGCCCACGCTACACATCTTATCCAACTGCGCTGGAATTCTCTGAGTCTTTTGATTATCCGCAGTTTGTGCAAGCGACCCAGCAATATCCGCAGCGCCCGCTGTCGTTATATGTGCACATTCCGTTTTGTCATAAGCTTTGTTATTACTGCGCTTGCAACAAGATCGTGACCCGGCAAACGCATAAAGCGGAAGAGTATCTGGGCTATCTGGAAAAAGAGATCCAGCATCATGCCAAGCTGTTTGCCGGTCGCACTGTGACCCAGTTGCATTGGGGCGGCGGTACACCTACGTATCTGTCACATGAGCAGATCGCACGGCTGATGCACATGCTGAAAAGCAACTTCTCGTTTGCTGAGGAAGGTGAATTCAGTATCGAGATTGATCCGCGTGAAATCAGTTTAGACACCCTTGATGTGCTACAGCAGGTTGGCTTTAACCGTATCAGCCTCGGGGTGCAAGATTTCGACAAACGCGTGCAGGAAGTCGTGAATCGCGAGCAGGATAACGACTTCATCCGTGCGTTGATCCAGCGGGCGAAAGATTTGAAATTCCGCTCGACCAATTTGGATCTGATTTACGGTCTACCGCTGCAAACACGCGCCAGCTTCCGTCATACCTTGGAACAGATCGCGGCATTGCAACCCGATCGGCTATCGGTATTTAACTACGCTCACCTGCCAAGCCGGTTTGCCGGCCAGCATAAAATTAAAGAAGAATTGCTGCCCTCACCAGCAGAAAAGCTGGCGATGTTGCAGGAAACCATCGAATACCTGACCAGTCAGGGTTATCTGTATATCGGTATGGATCACTTCGCTAAACCCGATGATGAGTTGGCGCAAGCGCAGCGTGATGGTGTGTTACACCGGAACTTCCAGGGCTATACCACGCAGGGTGATTGTGATCTGCTGGGGTTAGGGGTGTCAGCGATCAGTATGCTGGGTGATGCTTATTCGCAAAACCAGAAAGAGCTGAATGTTTATTACGAGCAGGTCACGCAACTGGGGCATGCGCAGTGGAAAGGCTGTGCGCTACAGCGCGATGATTTGATCCGTCGTGATGTGATCAAACAACTGATTTGTAATTTCACACTTGACCCGCAACAGATCGAGGCGGCTTATGCGATTCAGTTTGCCGATTATTTTGCCGACGATCTGAAATTGCTACAGGCATTTATTAATGACGGGTTGGTGGAAAGCGAAAACCAGCAACTGCGGGTGACTGCGACCGGCCGTTTACTGATCCGCAATATCTGCATGTGTTTTGACATTTATCTGCGCCAAAAAGCCCGGCAACAACAGTTTTCACGGGTGATTTGAAAAAGGGCGTTACGCCCTTTTTTTGTGCCTGAATATCACCATCAAAATGCAACGCTGTGGCTATTCCATCTCTTCCTAATATTGATTGCATTATAATGATGCAATCATCTGAATATTTTAATTATTCTGTTATGACCTCCTGAAAAATAAGTTATCTTTAGTTTGTTCGACTGTTTTCTTGGTGATGTACCACAGGATTATTAATGACTCTCAGCTTGTTTGATCTCTTCAAAATCGGTATCGGCCCGTCCAGTTCACACACGGTGGGGCCGATGAAAGCGGGCTATCTGTTCAGTCAGTTATTGCTGCAAAAAGAGCTGTTGTCATCCGTCGCCCGAGTGCAGGTCATTTTTTATGGCTCGCTGGCAGCAACGGGTCAGGGGCATGGTACGCCACCGGCGTTATTGCTGGGCTTGGAAGGTGCATTACCGGAATCGGTGGATCCTGACATCATCGTTCCCCGTTATCAGGCTTTGCAGTCGGGCGCGTCATTACTGCTGGCCGGCAGCCATCCGGTCGCATTTGATGAAGCGCGTGATGTGGTATTGCGCTGGGAGTGTTTGCCACGACATACCAACGGGTTACAACTGACTGCGTTTGATGCGAAAGGGCAAGTCTTACTGGCAAAAACCTACTACTCGGTGGGTGGCGGTTTTGTCGTGGACGATGAGGAGCCGGAAACGGCTGCCGATGTAGTTTCCGCTGCCGTGCCGTTCCCGTTTTCTTCCGCAGCTGAATTGATGTCTTTGTGCCATCAGCATCAGTTATCAATTGCCGAGCTGATGCTGGCGAACGAGAAAGTCTGGCGTAATGAGACAGAGATCGCGGCGGGCATTGCGCAGATCTGGCACACCATGCAGTTATGCGTGCAACGTGGCATTCAGCAGCAGGGTGTTTTACCCGGTGGTTTAAACGTGCGCCGTCGTGCTGCGCGTTTACATGACAGCCTGTTAAAACAGATCGGTTCGCCTGGCTGGAATGCGATGGAGTGGGTCAATCTGTATGCACTGGCGGTGAATGAAGAAAATGCCGCTGGTGGTCGGGTGGTGACGGCACCGACTAACGGCGCGGCGGGCATTATTCCGGCGGTATTGCATTATTACATGCAGTTTTGCCCGCAATTCAGCACGCAAGCCTCCGCCGCCAAAGTGCAGGAGTTTCTGCTGACCGCAGCGGCGATTGGCATGTTGTGCAAACTGAATGCGTCGATCTCCGGTGCCGAAGTGGGTTGTCAGGGCGAAGTGGGTTCCGCCTGTGCCATGGCGGCTGCAGGGTTGGCTGCCGTGTTGGGCGGCACGCCGGCACAAGTAGAAAATGCCGCCGAAATTGGCATGGAGCACAACCTGGGTCTCACCTGCGATCCAGTTGCCGGATTGGTACAAATTCCCTGTATTGAACGGAATGCGATGGCTTCGGTCAAAGCGATTAATGCTGCCAGCATGGCATTACGCGGTGATGGTCAGCATCATATTTCACTGGATAAAGTGATCGCCACCATGCGTGATACCGGTAAAGATATGCTGGATAAATACAAAGAAACCTCACGAGGTGGTTTAGCAATTAATATCACAGAGTGTTGATTTATTTTCTGCTGCATGATCTATTCTCAAATAAGGTCGTACATATTGTAACGCAACCAATTTTCTGTGCATTGCGTCTTGTCAGAGAAAGTTATATCGTTGCGGCGATTATTGAGGTTGGCTGATTCACAAATTAATCAACTGTAATCAATGTCAGTATTGCCGTGGTGACACCGTGTTTTTGCATTCATGGTGTAATGACAACAATGATGTAAGGGAAGGGCTCGTATGAAATCTAAATTAGGTGTGTTTTTGAGTGTTGTTTCTGCAATGTTCGTTGTTTCGGGTTGTGCTGACAACTATTCAGGCAATACCTATCAGTCGAATCGTGCAGGCATCGTACAAAACGTCAGTTATGGTACTGTAACCAACATCCGTCAGGTTAATATTCAGGACGATAGCAGCAATATGCCAATTGGCGCGGTTGCTGGTGCGGTTGTTGGTGGTCTGTTAGGTCATACTGTTGGCGGTGGTACCGGTAAGAAACTGGCGACCGTGGGTGGTGTGGTTGCTGGTGGTCTGGCGGGTAACGCGATTCAGAATCAGACTGGCAAAACTACCGGCATGGAAGTCGAAATTCGTCTGGATAATGGCCAGACTATTGCCGTCGTACAAAAAATGGATCCCAATTTTCAGGTCGGTTCCCGTGTTCGTTTAGTGGATGCTGGTGGCCGCACCACTGCGTCACTGGTGAGCAATGTGAACTCTGGCTATGCCCCGGTTCAACAAGGTTATGCGCCAGTTCAGCAATACGCTCCGATCCAGTAATTCAATTCTCTCTTTATCTGCTTAAACCCGCCCATTGGCGGGTTTTGTTTTTTATGCTGGTGATTGGAAACAAAAAAGTACTCCGGCGGGAATAACACCGGAGTACCGAAAGACGCACAGTCAGTCGTTACGGTCTGACGGCATTCTGTCTGTAAACATCCACCAGTTCGGTGATCAGCTCTTTGGCTAAAATCGAGGTCATCAGATGATCTTGTGCATGCACCATCACCAGCGTCATTTTGGTTTTGCCTTCCCCTTCATCGGCTTCAATCAGCTGAGTCTGCACCGCATGTGCTTCACGGGCATAGGTATTGGCTTCTTTTAACAGCGAATCGGCTTCCACAAACTGCCCTTGTTTGGCCTGATGCAAGGCTTCAAAACAGAGGCTGCGGGACTGGCCGGCATTCACGATGATGCCCATGACAGCTTCTTCTAAATCCATCATTTTTATTCCTTAAAAACCGTTATTGCGGGAGACATCGGCGAACCATTCGCCACTCTTTTTCACCGTGCGTTTCTGCGTCGCCAGATCGAGTTGCACAAAACCGTAGCGGTTTTTGTAGGCGTTGCTCCACGACCAGTTATCGATGAAGGTCCACAGGTGATAGCCCTTACAGGCACAGTTTTCGTTGATCCCGCGGTGTAACCATTGCAGGTGGTTGCGGATAAAATCGATGCGATATGCATCCTGGATCTGACCATCAACGAGGAATTTTTCTTCCCCTTCCACACCCATACCGTTCTCCGAAATGTAAGAAGGAATGTTGCCGTAGTTGTCGCGCAGGTTGGTCAGAATGTCGTAGATGCCTTTTTCGTAGATCTCCCAACCGCGGTGCGGGTTCATCTTGCGGCCCGGCATTTCGTAATAATCGAAGAACCATTCCGGCATAAATGGGCTACCCGGATTCACCGCATTGGCGCGGGCTTTCACACGGCGTGGCTGGTAATAATTCACCCCCAGTAAATCGACTTTGCCTTGTGCCAGTAATTCCGCATCACCGGCTTCACAGTGCGGCAACTGATCATATTGTTCGAGCAGTTCAACTAATTCCGCCGGGTATTCGCCTTTCACTGCCGGATCAAGAAAGCTGCGGTTAAAGAACAGATCAGCAATTTTCGACGCCTGTAAATCAGCCGGATGTTGCGAGCGCGGGTAAGACGGCGTTAGGTTTAGCACGATGCCGATCTGACCTTCCAGTTGCAGAGCGCGGTAGCGTTGTACGGCTTTCGCGTGCGCCAGCATGGTGTGATAGGCGACGGTGGCGGCACGACGGAAATCAACCACGTTCGGGTAATGGAAGTCATACAGATAACCACCTTCCACCGGCACGATCGGCTCATTGAAGGTGAACCAGAATTTCACTTTGCCGCCAAACAGACGGAAACAGGTTTCCGCAAAATCGGCGTAAGCATCAACCACTTCACGACTTTCCCAACCGCCTTTTTCCTGCATACACATCGGCATGTCGAAATGGAACAGATTGATAAAGGGTTCAATGCCATTGGCTAACAGCTCATCCAACATGTCGTTATAGAATTTGACTGCCAGCGGATTCACGTCACCAGTACCGTTGGGAATTAAACGCGCCCAAGCAATGGAGGTGCGGAAGGTGTTGTGATTCAGTTGTTTCATCAGCTGAATATCACTGCGGAAATTGTCGTAAAACGTCGAGGTTTCTTGCGGGCCAACCTGATTAAAAAAACGGTTAGGCGATTCATCAAACCACTGATCCCAAATGGTCGGTGATTTGCCATCACGCAGGGTGGCACCTTCAGATTGTGGACCGGACGAGGCGCTGCCCCACCAGAAATTTTCCGGAAATTGGTATTTCATCATTATTATCTCGTTCAAAAACTTAGACGGTTTGCAGATGGAACATGCAGATAGAGAGTGCAGATGACAGGGGGGCTGCCATCCGCACGGGTAACTAGGTTTTATGCCGTCACTGGCTGGCCAGCGTGCGCTTCAGCTGCAGTTTCTTCTTCCTGTTTCAGCAAAGTACGTTCGTATGCTTTCAGGAATGGGTAATACATAACCGCAGACATCACCATACATACCAGACACATGATCACCGGGCTAAAGGCCCAGTTAGCGGCCCAGGATGCACCCAGTGGTGCCGGGCTGGTCCACGGTGTCAGTGACACGACACGCGCCACTAAACCCATGCTGGTGGCAACATAAGCCAGCACCGCATTCACCATCGGCACCAGAATGAACGGCAGGAAGAACACCGGATTCATCACGATTGGGGCACCAAACAGGATCGGTTCGTTGATGTTAAACAGACCTGGTACCACACCCATTTTGCCAATGGTGCGCAGGTGAATGGCTTTACTGCGCAGCAGCAGGAATGCCAGTGGTAGGGTTGAACCAACACCACCGATCAGCAGATAGTGATCCCAGAAACCTTGCAGATAGATATGGGTTAATTCACCACCAGCAGCCAGCGCCGCTTGGTTTTCCGCCAGATTGGCCATCCAGAATGGGTTCATGATACCGGTGACGATCAGTGCACCGTGAATACCGGCAAACCACAAAACCTGACAGATAAACAATGAGATCAGAATGGCTGGCAAGCTGTCAGAGGCAGATACCAATGGTTTCACCAGTGACATGATGGCTTGTGGCAGGATCATGCCGGTTTCGCTTTCAATAAACAGGTTCAGCGGATGCAGAGTCAGAATGATCACCAATACTGGGATCAACACTTCAAACGAGCGAGCTACACCTGTTGGTACTTGTTCCGGCAGACGGATGGTGATGTTTTTACGTTTCAGGAACGCATAAACCTCGGTGGCATAGATCGCACAGATCAGCGCGGTAAAGATCCCTTGACCCGAGAAATATTGCGTTGAAATAGAACCATCTTTCATTGGTGCTGCGACCAACAAGAAAGACATCAGTGACAATAAACCAGTGGTGATGGGGTCCAGTTTATAGTGACGACCTAAACTGGCGGCAACACCCACGGAAATGAACAGGGTCATCACACCCATACTGAGTTGGAAAGGCAACAACAGCTGGTTTTGGTAGGTTTTTGCAAAATCGAGCCACGCCCGCGCAAAGCCCCATTTGGTTTCCGGATCAAACGGTGGAAAAATAAATACCAGCATGAAACTACCGACAATCATAAACGGCAGTGCAGCGATAAAACCATCACGGATGGACGTGATGTATTTCTGTTGCCCCAGTTTGGCGGCCAGTGGCGTGACTGTGTCTTCAATCATCGTCACCATTTTGTCATATGCACTCATTGCATCATCCTTTGGCGTAGTGTGTTTACTTGATCAGAGACAGGGCAAAATCCAGCACCTTATCCCCGCGTTGCATGCCGTAATCAGTCATTGCGATAGGTTCTACCGGAATACCGAACGGTTTTGCCCGCGACTGCAGATCTGCGAGCATGTATTTCACCTGAGGCCCAAGTAAAACCACCTGATACTTGGCGACCTGTTCATCAAACTCCGCTGCCCCGAAGGCTTTGATTTCCACGGGCAACTGACGTTTTTCTGCTTCAGCGACCATTTTTTTCACCAGTAAACTGGTCGACATACCCGCTGAACAACACAGCATAATTTTGTTCATTTCCAACTCCTCAACAGCAACTCAACGCAGGCACTATATGCCCGAGGAAACAAATGGGAAACCGGTTGCCAGTGGTTTCATAATTCCTTTGTGAATTGGATCACTGTTATGGCGGATCATGGCGTAAGAAATGTGATCAAGCTTGGATCTTGTATGATGTAAGCGGTTGCCACAGGTGTCAGGGATTGCTTTTGGAGGTAAAGACGCTAGTCTGCCAACGGATAAAATGAACGATGAGGCAGCAATGGGTTCCTACTGGATGCAGTTGATGGTGTCGGCGATAGAGCAATGGATGACGCCGCTGGCGCGTTATCTGACGAAAAGCCGCTATCTGGTTGCCCTGCGGGATGGTTTTCAGCTCGCCATGCCGTTTGTCATTGTGGGCAGTATCTGCGTGCCATTGCTGTACCCGCCTTTTTTACCGGATAGCACCAATTGGCTGGCAATCATCTGGAACCATGTTTCCATCGACTATCGCGCAGTCTGGTTACCGCCTTATCAAATTACAATGGGTCTGATCTCGCTGCTGGTCTCTTTCGGCGTAGCAGCCAGTTTGGCGAAAAGTTATGGTTTACCTGAGCGGCTTTCAGGTTTAACCGGTTCAGTTAGCTTTATGTTATTGGCGGGTTTTTATCAAAATGGTGGTGTCGATGCCCGTTATCTGGGTGGCATGGGCTTATTTACCGCAATCATCGCTGCTATCTATTCCATTGAAATAATACGTTTTTTCTATCAACGCAACTGGACTATCCGCGTGCCGGATGAAGTGCCCAAGATCACCTCCAGCGGCTTCCTGCTTATCATCCCGTTGTTTTTTATCCTGATCAGTCTGACGTTGTTGAACTTATTGTTACAACAGCATTTTGGTGCCGTATTTCCTGAGTTGGTCGAAAAAATATTCCGCCCAATGATTATTGCGTCTGACAGTTTACCTGCCGTTTGGTTGTCGTTATTGGTGTGCAATTTACTGTGGTTTATGGGTATTCATGGTGCCTTGATTGTTACAGGCATCATGTATTCATTCTGGATGTCAAACATACTGGATAATCAGGCAGCATTGGCGGCAGGGCAGGTATTACCGCATATCTATGTGCATGCATTCTGGGATTTTTATCTGTTGATTGGTGGTGTTGGTTCAACCCTGCCGCTAGCGTTTATGGCATTACGCAGTCGTTCATTACAATTACGTTCTGCCGGCAAACTAGGGTTGTTGCCGTCGCTGTTTAATATCAATGAGCCGATCCTGTTTGGTTTTCCGGTTATCATGAACCCGTTGTTTTTAGTACCCTTTCTATTTGCGCCGTTGTTCAATGCCACACTGGCGTGGTATCTGACCGACTGGGGCTGGTTGGATCGTTTTGTCGCCATTTTACCCTGGTCGATGCCATCACCGATTGGTGCCGCCTGGTCGGCCAATGGCAGCTGGCGTACGGCACTGATGAGCCTGTTTGCTTTCACCAATGCCTGGATCATCTATTATCCGTTCTTCAAAGTGCATGAACGTTTACTGCTAGAAAATAAACGGGCTGTAATGCAGAAAAAGGGTTATTAAGCTACAATAATGATTATCTTGGAAATCGGTTTCCAATTTAAGCATTTAATCGCAGTACAAAATTTGACATACTGTAAGCAGTATTTGCAGAGGCAAAGAACATGACCACGATTATTGATGTATGTAAGTTGGCCAATGTATCTAAAGCAACCGTCTCCCGGGTCTTAAGTGGTAACCGTAAGGTGAAAGAAGATACCCGCGATGTGGTGATGCGTGCCGTGGAACAACTCAACTATCGCCCCAATCAATTGGCGCAGACCCTGGCGACCAAAGTCAGCAACACGGTTGGGGTGATCACTAATGGCCTGACCGATAGTCAGCTGGGGCAGATGTTACGCCAGCTCGATGCGGTGTTGTGGGGTCAGGGGCGTAGTTTTATTCTCGCTAATGGCGTGGAAGGTAGCACCTCTCTGGCTGATAAATTGGCTTTTCTGGCGTCCCGCCACTGCGATGCGATTTTGTTGTTAGGTAAAAATTACGATCAACGCTGGTTCGATGAACTGGATGCCGGCAATTTACCGCCCTTGCTTACCATGAATCTGGCGTTAGAAGACGTAGATGGTGTGCAATTTGATCAGGCTCTGACTGCGGAACTGGCTTGTAACTATCTCTATTCACATGGTCATTCCCAGATCGCTGTGTTACTGGAGTCCGGTAGCGGTGGTGAACAGGTATTGCAAGGTTATCGCCGTGCTTTAGAAAACCGCAGTCTGCCATTCAATAAACAGCTGGTAGCGCAACATACCGACAGCACTACCGCACTGAGTATGCTGATCAACCGTTATATTCCGTTTACCGCAGTGCTGGTGCCGGATGATCATCAGGCGATTGAAGTCATTCGCACCTTGGCGCAATACAACATTCAGGTGCCGCAGGAAGTCTCGGTGATTAGTCTGATGACCGGAATCGAAGGCGAGCGTTACACCCCCGCGATTACCGGGTTTGAAGTACCGGAAGAGAAGATGCTGCAGTCATTATTACGGTTACTGGATGATGCCATCAAAGGCGGCGGGCAGGGCGGCAGCGATGTTGTGCGTGAATATATGGGGCGTTTGGTGATCCGCCAGTCTGTGCGTTCCATGGAATAAGTCTATTTCTAGCGTCACGATGTAGCTGATTGCAGATAAAACAACGGGGCTTGCGCCCCGTGTGTTAATTCATATCTAATTCTTTCAATTTCCGCGTCAGGGTATTACGTCCCCAACCCAGTAAGCGTGCCGCTTCCTGCTTATGACCATGCGTGTGTTGCAACGCGGTATTCAGCATGATGCGTTCAAATTCAGGTAGTGCTTCCGCCAGAATATCGACTTCACCACGCGCCAGTTTTTGCGCAATCCACTGTTGTAACTGATCCTGCCAGCGCAATGATACCGGTTCTTTGCCCGGTGTCTGACGTTCTTCAATCGGGTTTAACAATTCCGGTGGCAGATCAGAGACCAGCACTTCCTGACCGGATGCCATCACCGTCAACCAGCGACAGACGTTTTCCAACTGACGCACGTTCCCTGGCCATGGCAGACGGCTGATGTAAGCTTCCGTATCCGGATGCAGCATTTTGGCTTCCACATTCAGCTCTTTGGCTGCACGTAATAAGAAGTGCTGTGCCAGTTTCGGAATGTCTTCACGGCGTTCACGTAGCGATGGAATATGAATACGAATGACATTCAGACGGTGGAACAAATCTTCACGGAAATCACCCGCTACCACGCGTTTTTCTAAATCCTGATGGGTTGCCGCAATAATTCGCACATCCACCTGAATGGATTGATGGCCACCAACGCGATAAAACTGGCCATCGGCTAACACGCGCAACAAACGTGTTTGCACATCCAATGGCATATCGCCAATTTCATCGAGAAACAGTGTGCCACCATTCGCCTGTTCAAAACGGCCCTGACGCACACTATTCGCACCGGTAAAAGCCCCTTTTTCATGGCCAAACAGCTCTGATTCAATCAGGTCTTTTGGAATGGCAGCCATATTCAGCGCGATAAACGGTTTTGCTGCGCGTGGGCTATGACGGTGCAGTGCATGCGCCACCAGTTCTTTACCGGTACCGGACTGACCATTGATCAGCACGGAAATAGAGGAGCGAGCCAGACGACCGATTGCGCGGAAAACTTCCTGCATCGCCGGCGCTTCACCGATAATTTCCGGCGCTGTTGTTGCCACTTGTTGACGTGCTCGACGTTTATTACGTTGCTCACGCAAGTGACTTTCAGCGCGCTGCACCAGTGCTACGGCTTCATCAATATCAAATGGCTTTGGTAAATATTCAAATGCACCGCTCTGATAGGCATTTACAGCACTATCCAGATCCGAATGCGCCGTCATGATGATGACAGGGATATCCGGTTGTTTTTCCTGGATCAACTGCAATAAGGAGAGCCCATCGATACCAGGCATACGAATATCCGATACAATCACATCCGGAATACTCTGGTTATTATCCAGTGCTGCTAACAGACTTTCGCCGTCTTCAAATGACTGACATTCAAAATGTTCTGCGCTCAGTGCTCGTTCCAGAACCCAACGGATAGAGCTGTCATCATCGACAATCCAGACTTTGGCTGCCATGGTGTTTATCCTTATTACTTACGAAGCGGTAAATAGATACAAAATTCGGTGTGTCCTGGCCAACTGACACATTCAATTCGGCCTTTATGCTGATCAATCAAATTCTGTGCGATTGATAACCCCAACCCGGTGCCACCCTCTTTGCCTGTGACCATGGGGTAAAACAAGGTGTCACGAATACTTTCCGGTATCCCCGGGCCATCATCAATAATGCGAATTTCGGCGGCCAGACGATACCGTTTACCGTGAATGGTAATTTGAAACACGGTGCGGGTTTTCAGGCGGATCGTGCCTTGCCCGTGCATGGCTTCCACCGCATTGCGAACAATATTGAGGAATGCCTGCTGCAGCTGTTCCTGTTCCATCTCAAAATCCGGAATACTCGGGTCATAATCACGCACGATACGAATGCCGGGTGGTAATTCCATCTCGACCAGACGGCGTACTTGCTCCAGCACCGAATGCACGTTATGTACCTGATGGCGCCCCGGACGTTGCGGGCCGAGTAGACGATCAACCAGATTACGCAAACGATCGGCCTGTGCGATGATAATGCCGGTATACTCTTTTAACTGTTCATCGGGCAGGGCTTTTTCCAGTAACTGTGCGGCACCCCGTAAACCACCTAGCGGGTTCTTAATCTCATGGGCGAGACCGCGCACCAGATCGCGTGCGGCCAGTTGCTGGGCATGCTGTTGTTGTTCCTGGCTGATGCGCTTTTGCTGATCAATCTTGCGTAGTTCCATCAGTGCTAATTGTTCCTGATGGTCATACACCGCAATAACACTGACTTCCACGCTGCGCGGTTCGTTCTCTACCACCAACGTTACTTCATTATCAGTAAACCCCTGACCTGCACGCAGGCACTGCCGTAGTCGGTCCAGATCTAAGGAAAGGTAATCAACTACCTGTTCTAGTGCATGATCTACTACACGGCGGGCACTTACGCCCAGCAGTTGTTCAGCGGCCGGATTGACATATCGGATGATTAAATGCTTATCCAGCAGCATTACTGCAGTCAGCAAATTATCCAGCAGCATCTTCGGTAAGTCAGGACGGCTTTCCACAGTGTTGATCTCCCAAATATAACGCGCACCAATAAGGTGCCAGTCATCGTTGTTTTCTGGTGCGATCGAACCAAAATGGTGCTGGCACTTCGCTACAGGTTACTTGATGGCTGTGACCCGGAACAGATAAACCGTAATTGATTCTGAAGACGCAAGTATCTTGCCGCTTTGCGAGATCAGTTCGGTCCGCAATTGATGTGCACCGCGCTCAACATTAGTGGCTTCACAACTTAAGCTTGCTGTGTTGCAGCCATAACGATTGGCGTCAACATAAAGCACCAGCTGTGACTGCTCGCCTTCAGGCATGGCGGGGGAGAGTTGATTTTGCACCGTGATCCGCCCTTCATTATCGCGGATGGTTTGTTCGGATTGGGGCGATGCGATGCTGAGTGTATAGCTAAGGCTGGGGGGCTGAGCAGGCGTATCGGTCGTGTTTTCTGTGATAGGATTTGGATTGCTGGCCGGCGGGTTCACGATTTCAACCTGTTTACTGTTCATTGTTTTTCCAGCGACAGGCCGGTCGCTGAAATGCGTTACACCCTGTGCATCGGTCCAATAATAGACGGTGGTGTTTTCGTCTGCTGCTTGCACCAGCCAGGATAACCCAAGTGCGAACCATATAGCGGATGTTATTTTCATAGTGCTATTCCCTGCTCGTTATTATGGATGGACTACAGATGAAAACATCAGCTTAAATCATAACCAAAAAAAAACCCGCCGGAGCGGGTTTTTTCAGAAACATGAAATTCTTATACAGAATAATACATTTCGTATTCAACTGGGTGCGGAGTCATGCGCAGGCGATCTACGTCGATGTTTTTCAGTTCGATGTAAGCATCGATGAAATCTTCGGAGAATACGCCACCACGAGTCAGGAACTCACGGTCTGCATCCAGTGCTTTCAGAGCTTCGTCTAAAGAACCACAAACTTGTGGGATCTGAGCCGCTTCTTCTGGTGGCAAGTGATACAGATCTTTGTCTGCAGCATCGCCTGGGTGGATTTTGTTGATGATACCATCCAGACCAGCCATCAACTGAGCGGTGAACGCCAAGTATGGGTTAGCTGCTGGATCCGGGAAGCGAACTTCGATACGAGCTGCTTTCGGGCTTGGTACTACTGGAATACGGATTGACGCTGAACGGTTACGTGCAGAGTAAGCCAGCATTACAGGCGCTTCATAACCAGGAACCAAACGCTTGTAAGAGTTGGTTGATGGGTTAGTGAACGCGTTGATAGCCTTAGCGTGTTTGATGATACCGCCGATGTAGAACAGTGCCATTTCTGACAGTCCACCGTAAGCGTCACCAGAGAACAGGTTCACACCGTCTTTGCCCAGAGACTGGTGACAGTGCATGCCTGAACCGTTGTCACCAAACATTGGTTTTGGCATGAAAGTTACGGTTTTGCCGTAAGCGTGAGCTACGTTATGGATAACGTATTTCTGCACCTGAACTTCGTCAGCTTTCTTAGTCATGGTGTTGAAACGAGTAGCGATTTCGTTCTGACCAGCAGTAGCTACTTCGTGGTGATGCGCTTCAACAACCTGACCCATTTCTTCCAGGATCAGACACATAGCAGAACGCAGATCTTGTGAGGAGTCAACTGGTGCTACTGGGAAGTAACCACCTTTAACGCCTGGACGGTGACCTTTGTTACCACCTTCGAATTCTTTACCTGAGTTCCATGCTGCTTCAGGATCATCGATCTTGAAGAAAGAACCACTCATGGTGTTTTCGAAGCGAACGTCTTCAAAAATGAAGAATTCTGGTTCTGGTCCGAACAGCACGGTATCAGCGATGCCGCTTGCTTTCAGATATTCTTCAGCACGCTTAGCGATCGAACGTGGGTCACGATCGTAGCCTTGCATGGTTGCTGGTTCCAGAATGTCACAACGAATGATCAAAGTTGATTCTTCGGTGAACGGATCCATCAGGGCAGTCGTAGCATCAGGCATCAGAACCATGTCTGATTCATTGATACCTTTCCAGCCAGCGATAGAAGAACCATCGAACATTTTACCGTCTTCGAAGAAATCTTCGGTGATCTGGTGATGAGGTACAGAAACGTGTTGTTCTTTACCTTTAGTGTCAGTAAAACGCAGATCAACGAACTTAACTTCGTTCTCTTTGATCATATTCAGAACATTTGCAGCGGACATGCTAGCTAACCTCCGGTGTCATTAAAATCAGATAGCGATATTAAAATTCTATTTCGCTAAACAGCAAAAAATGCGCCAACTTAAAAACTTGTTAGTTAATAAGGGGTAATCATTGGTTTGCCTGTTGACAGAACCTCTGATTGTCTCTTTTTGGTGCGTTTATGCACTGGTTTTGTGCGTATTTATGGTGCAATAGCACACACATAATCTGCCGTTCATGATTATACAGATATCCTGCAAAAATATGCTCATCGTTTTTACAGCAAATTTGCTATGCAGATCACGTTGGTGTAGGTAGAATGAGCGTCCGATTTTTAGTCACTTTTTATATCTCGAGGCGAGGATGTTAGAGAATCTCCGCAATATTGCCATTATTGCGCACGTTGACCATGGCAAAACAACACTGGTTGACAAACTGTTACAACAGTCTGGAACCCTGGACCGCTCTTCGGAAGGTCAGGAGCGCATTATGGACTCCAACGATCTGGAAAAAGAACGCGGGATCACTATTCTTGCCAAAAACACAGCGATTCGCTGGAAAGATTATCGTATTAACATCGTTGATACTCCTGGCCATGCTGACTTTGGCGGTGAAGTAGAACGTGTTATGTCTATGGTTGACTGCGTACTGCTGCTGGTTGATGCAGTAGACGGCCCAATGCCACAGACTCGTTTCGTAACTCAGAAAGCGTTTGCCCGCGGTCTGCGTCCAATCGTGGTAGTTAACAAAGTTGACCGTCCTGGCGCACGTCCGGATTGGGTTATCGATCAGGTATTCGATCTGTTTGACAACTTGGGTGCAACTGACGAACAGTTAGATTTCCCAATCGTTTATGCATCAGCATTAAACGGTTATGCGACCATGGATCTGGCGAATGAGTCAGACAATATGGATCCATTGTTCCAGGCGATCATTGATTTCGTTGAACCACCAAAAGCAGATCCAGCTGGTGAATTCCAGATGCAGATCTCTCAGCTGGATTACTCTTCTTACGTTGGTGTGATCGGTATCGGTCGTATCACACGTGGTAGCGTTAAACCAAACCAACAGGTAACTGTAGTTGGTGCTGACGGCAAAACCCGTACTGGTAAGATCGGTCAGGTTCAAGGCTATTTAGGTCTGAGCCGTACTGAAGTGGCTGAAGCGCAAGCTGGCGACATCATTGCAATTACCGGTCTGGGCGAGCTGAAAATCTCTGACACCATCTGCTCTAATACTGCCGTAGAAGCACTGCCACCACTGTCAGTGGATGAGCCAACCGTAACCATGACTTTCCAAGTTAATACCTCTCCGTTTGCGGGCAAAGAAGGTAAATACGTGACTTCACGTAATATTCTGGAACGTCTGACCAATGAATTACGTCACAACGTGGCATTGCGTGTGGAAGAAACTGAAGATCCGGATAAATTCCGTGTATCTGGTCGTGGTGAACTGCACTTAGGTATCCTGATCGAAAATATGCGTCGTGAAGGTTATGAACTGGCGGTTTCGCGTCCTGAAGTTATCATGCGTGAAATCGACGGCGTGAAAATGGAACCAATGGAATCATTGACTGTTGATATCGAAGATCAACATCAGGGTTCTATCATGGAGAAGCTGGGTGAGCGTAAAGCTGATCTGCGTAACATGGTACCGGATGGTAAAGGTCGTGTGCGTCTGGATTATATGATCCCAGCCCGTGGTCTGATCGGCTTCCAAACCGAATTCATGACCCTGACTTCAGGTACTGGTTTGCTATACCATACTTTCGAAGAGTACGGTGAATTCAAAGGCGGTTCTATCGGTCAACGTCAAAACGGCGTGCTGATTTCTAACGCGACAGGTAAAGCACTGGGCTTCGCTCTGTTTAACCTGCAGGAACGTGGCCGTCTGTTCATTGAACATGCGACTGAAGTTTATGAAGGCCAGATCATTGGTATTCACAGCCGTTCTAACGATCTGACAGTTAACTGTCTGAAAGGTAAACAGCTGACCAACATGCGTGCGTCCGGTACTGACGAAGCAATCGTGCTGACGACACCAATCAAAATGTCGCTGGAACAGGCCATGGAATTCATCGATGATGATGAACTGGTTGAAGTAACGCCACAAAGCATCCGTGTTCGTAAGAAATTACTGACTGAAATGGATCGTAAACGTGCTAACCGTGGTGGTAGCAAAGAAGATTAATTCTTCTTACCATATCCACAGTTATCGAGAGCCTCGCATTTGCGAGGCTTTTTTTTTAGCTGTATGCTAGATGATGTTTTAATACAGAATGAAGGTGAAAATGACAAAAGATCCAACCCGACTACTGGCATTGCGTAATCGCCGTTGGGTGAAAAGTCGTTTGTTGAGTCTGCGACTACGCCGGTTTGCAGCTTTTTTCTGGAAACGTGTCTGGCATGATCGGTTGCCGGTTCTGGCGGGGCATCTTGCCTATGTTTCGTTATTATCCATCGTACCCATGCTGGCGGTAGTATTTTCGGTGCTGTCCTGGTTGCCGCGTTTTTCTTATTTTCGTCGCCAGTTTGAATCATTTTTGTTTAGTAATTTCGTACCGGCAACCGAAATTGCATTTCGCTATCATTTCTCGTTATTTGTCAAAAATGCGTCGAAAACTACCTCTATCGGGCTGGTAATGTTGGTGATATTAGCTCTGTTTCTGATAGCGGCTATTGATGAAAACATGAATCATATCTGGCGCTGTCGTGGTCAGCGTAAATGGCTGAAAACTATCACCATGTACAGCATGGTGTTGGGCATTGCGCCATTGCTGGTCGGTGGTAGTTTGTTACTTTCCACCCGCATACAAGGCTGGGCGTTGTGGGATTACGAGCTGGTTTCATCGCTGGGCGGCGGCCTGCTGGAGTTGCTGCCTTATCTGTTATCGCTGGGTGGTATTTTGCTGTTATACAAAGTGGTGCCGAATATTTATGTCCGCTGGCAACACGCATTGCTGGGGGCGACGTTGGCGGCATTGCTATTTGAGGTCGCAAAAGAGAGTTTTGGCTATTACATTGCGCATTTTGGTACCTATAAATCGATTTATGGTGCCTTAGCCGGTATTCCAATCATGATGATCTGGTTGTATATGAGCTGGCTGGTGGTGCTGTTAGGGGCTGAATTAACCGCGACCTTGGGGGAGTGGCAGCTAAACCGTACACTTCGCGGCAATAAGCCTTCTTGAATTTACTGTGTTGACTCAGGCCAGCGACAGATAAAGCAGGCGCCACCGAGAGCACTGCTTTCCACACTCGCTCTACCTTGGTGCGCGAGCATGATCCCTTGCACAATAGCTAAGCCCAAGCCAAAACCACCGGTCGCCCGATCTCGGCTAGGGTCCAGCCGCACAAAAGCATCAAAAATGGTTGCGCGTTGTTCTGCCGGAACGCCGGGGCCATCATCTTCCACTGTGAGCATATTCCAGCCGGATTCCTGCGATAACCGGATCCGGATCTGCTGCTGGCTGTAACGCAGCGCATTGCCTACCAGATTATCCAGCAGCCGATCCAGCAGTTTAATGTCACCGTGCCAGCGCCATGTGTCGGGGATCGCTGCGATGTGTAGTTGTTTCCCATTCAGCAGGGTTTGCCAATCGCTCTGATGGTGTTGTAGCCATTCTGCAGGTGAAAAAGTCTGATAATTCAGTGCGATCTGAGGTCTATCCAGCCGGGCATAAGTGAGCATTTCATCGATCAGATTTTCCAGATGTGAAATATCACGCACAATGCCTTGCTGCACTTCATCTGGCGGTGGCGGTTCCAGCATTTCCAATCGATAGCGCAGGCGAACTAAGGGAGTGCGTAGCTCATGTGCTACGTTATCTGTCAGCCGTTTTTTGCTGGCAATCACTTCCTGAATATTATTAGCCATTTGGTCAAAAGCGCGGCCAAGGCGCTGTAAACTGGATGTCTCTGCGAGATTGATTCGTGCTCTCAGGTCGCCTTCGCCTATGCGACGTGCGGTGCGTTCCAGCAATAGCAGATCCCGCCAATGGGGTCGCATCCAGATAAAAACCGGTAGGCCAAGCGAGATACCTAATAATGCTAATAACAGATAATCAAAATCTTCAATTTCATGCTGGAAAGAGAGATAGGGTACTGGCCCGGCTACCAAGACGTAATTGGTATTGGGGATTTGCTCAATACATAGCGATCTGTCTTCCAGCATGACAATCTCGCCACGCCGTAGTGCGGCGAATGCCTCATCATCCAACGGTTGATCGGGTAAGTATTCAATGTGAACGGGAAATGAGAGATCAAGGTCGAGACTGGCGAGCTGTTGTGGCCACTTCTCTTGCGGAATGCCGGTAAGTTCCCGCTCCAGCAAAGTCATGACACTGTCCATCAGATCAGTTAACGATTTCTCGCTGCTACGTTCTGCCGTGAGTTTGTATACCCCGCCGACCAGTAAGGTGACCAGCAGGAAAGAGGCGATCAGTAATAGGTAAAACTGGATAAACAGCTTGCGCATGGGCTAACTCCACGCGGAAGGTGCGAGCAGATAGCCTTTGTTGCGTACAGTTTTTATCCGGGTAGGCTCTTGAGCGTTATCACCCAGTTTTCGGCGCAGACGCGAAATGGCGACGTCAACACTGCGATCCAGACCGTCATATTCCACACCGCGCAGTACTTTCAGTAATGATTCCCGGCTCATGATGTGACCGGCATGGCTGGCCAGCTCCCACAACAATTCAAAATCACTGGTAGAAAGGGGAATGTTTTCACCGGCTAGAATGACATCGCGGCTGGTTGGATCGACGGTCAGCTGGCCAAAATGCAGCGGATGGCTCACCGACTGTGGCGTAATAGCTGTTGCTGGCTGAGCTGGTACCTGTTGAC